>OCZT010006105.1_pt1 | contig 11952 bp, 9 predicted proteins | sample 1539031 | NCBI WGS metagenome assembly OCZT01 (sample SAMEA3539308, study PRJEB22396) | soil metagenome | biome: tundra; feature: field; material: soil | place: USA | collected 2010-05 | depth 0.15 m
GGGTGGGGACATGAGGATTTGGTGTGTCGGGGTTGCGGCCGTCGGCGTATTGATGATCGCTTCTCCCGCTGCCGCGCAGATCTCGGACGACCTGCGTCGGATCAAAAAATTGAAACCGCCGCAAAAACGGGGAGTTGTCCGGTCGCGGTATATCCGCGCCGCATGACGTCCGCTACGCTATCAGAGGCGCGCAATTGTGCCCACCGCGAATCAACGGGCCAAGGGGGGAGACATATGGATTGGGCGTGCATCCTGGCCTACGCCACCGGGATGGTGGACCAGGAGCTGCTGGCGCGGAACGAATATCTGGCCGCCGAGCCACCGCTACCGTGCAGTACCACAACTGGTATTCCCGCTGGATAGCCTATCGTCGTGTAATGCAATTTGAGCTCGCACGAGGGCCAAATACCTGCGACGCGTCGGGAAGGCCAGTGGTCGAATTGAGAGCGCGGCACGGACCTACATCCTGCCCGACTTGGGGCAACTGCCGGTCGCCAAACTCTTCGACAGGGAAATTCTTCACGATGCGACATTGCTTCGCGCCCGTTCATCCAAAGCAAGGGCGAAGCCCGCGAGAAGCTCATCGCTACCGCGCGCGCCGATCAGCGATAGGCCGATCGGCAGCCCTTCCACCTCCGCCACCGGCAGAGAAATCTGTGGCGTTCCCGCCATTCCGGCGATGCAAGTCAAAGCCATAACCGGCTTACGCAGTGCCCACATGGCTGAGCGTTTTTGACCACGCAAGGGCGCGGCAAAGGGCGTCGTTGGCAACGCGATCAAGGTCTCGCCAGTGGTCAGCGAGCTTAAGCGTTCACGCACCTTCGCGCGCACCACGTTCGCGCTGGCAATGGCCTTCTCGTCAGCGTGGGTACCCCGCAGAAAGTTGTCCGCAACCTCAAAGCTGAAACGCGGATTATGGGTGTCGATCCAATCGAAGAACGTCGTCCAGGCCTCGCGTCCCTGCAGGATGCCTTGCTGCCGAGCCAACTCTTCGAGGCATTCTTCCGAAGCGAGAGAGCAGGATTCGACCGGCACGCCAAGCTCACTCAAGACATCAAGATAAGAGCGCAGCGCCTGTGCCGCCAACGGCTGCGCAACCTCGAAGGCGTCCTCAGCCATGAGGACCCGAGCCGGCTTCGCTTCTTCAATGTTGCGCTGGAGCACGACGGCGCTCACATACGCGAACGTCCTCGCATCACGCGCCATCCAGCCGACCGTATCGAAACTCGGCGCCTGCGCGACCACCCCTTCGACCGGTACACGGCCGTGTGTCGTCCGGATGCCGTAAAGTCCGCAAAACGAGGAGGGCACGCGCACCGATCCGCCGGTGTCTGTTCCGAGCGCAAAATCGACCACTTGCCCGGCCACCGCGGCCGCCGATCCGCTCGACGAGCCGCCCGGGACCCGGTCCGGTGCACGTGGATTGGTTGGCGTGCCATAGAAGGCATTTTCGCCAAAGATCCCGCGCGACACTTCGTCCGTGATCGTTTTGCCGACCATCGTTGCGCCCGCTTCGACCAAGCGTTCGATGGCCCAAGCCGTCTTTTGTGCGGGCGCATGGGTGTCGCGCCAGTCCGGGTTGCCCCCACCGGTACGGTAGCCTTTCACATCGAACAAATCTTTGGCTGCGAAGCGGAAGCCGGATAGTGGACCGGAACCCCGACCCTCAAGATAGGCATCGCAGTCGGTGCAGAATGCGTGATACGGATCAATCATTGCGCCGAGTTTTTGCATTAGGCTTCGATCGGTACTGCCGGCATCGGTATGCGCTCCTGCAGGATCCTCGCTAGGCCAAGGACCGTCGCTTCCTGGAAGCGCGGGCAGACGATTTGCAGCCCCACCGGCAAGCCGCGGCTGTCAAGGCCGGCAGGAACAGAAGCGGCTGGAACGCTGACCAGCGTCAGAACGAAAGTGGGTGCAATCCAATCGATATAGGAGTTCATCGCTCGCCCGCCGATGTTCTCGGGGTGACTTTGCTCAACCGGAAACGGCGCGACCGGAACGCAAGGCGTGAGCAGGACGTCGTAGCGGGAAAAGAATTCATTAGTCCGCTGCCACAGCTGCGCGCGCGCCGCCTCAGCATTCAATACTTGTTCAGTCGTAAGCGCTTGCCCCGACCGAATATTGCCTGCCAGGTTCTTGCCCATACGGTCGATTTTATCGAGACGGTTGCGATGTGTCAGCACGACCGCCATTCCGCGCAGCACCGGGAACGCCATGCGGCCTTCCGACAGATCAAGAGTGGTTTCCTCGACTCTGGCCCCGGCAGCTTCGAAGTTGCGGGCGGCCTTCCGACATACTGCGTCGATCTCGCTTTCGACGCCGACCCCGCTGATGTCCGAGACATAGCCGATACGTAGGTCCTTAGCACTAATGCTACGTACCCGTTCAGGCAGATCCGCGACAGACGACGGCAATGAAATTGGGGACTTATCGAACGGACCGCCGACGGCGCTAAGCATGAGAGCCACATCTTCGGCCGTACGCGCCATGGGTCCGGAGACGCGCAGCGTGTCCCAAGGCAACGCGGTCGGATATAGTGGTGTTAATCCCGGCGTCGGACGCAGACCGACCACCCCGCAGTAGGCTGCCGGTACGCGCAGCGAGCCGCCGAAATCGGTTCCTTCCGCCAGCGGAAACATGCCGGCGGCAAGACCCGCGGCGCCGCCGCCAGTTGAACCGCCCGCGCTCAGTTTGACGTTCCAGGGATTTCTGGTGGCGCCAAAAACTTCATTAACGGTGTTTGCGCCGGCTGCAAACTCGGGCGTATTCGTCTTGCCGATGACGATCGCACCCGCGGCCTTTAAGCGACGAACGATTTCGGCATCATGATCGGGCACATGATCGGCGTAGAGCCTCGAACCATAAGTCGTTCGTATTCCGGCCGTTTGCGTTACGTCCTTAACCCCGATCAGCAGGCCGTGCAGCGGCCCGAGCGCCTCTCCGCGGATGACAGCGTCTTCGGCCGCACGCGCGCAAGCCCGCGCCGCCTCTGCTGCAAGCGTGACAATCGCGTTGAGCTTCGGGTTGACCCTTTCGATAACGGCCAGATGCGCGTCAAGCACTTCGACCGGGCTTACCGCCCGCGATTTGATCAGCGCCGCCAGTTCGTGCGCCGTTTTCCGCGTCAGCATTTCATCAGCCATTTTTTTCGATCACTTGCCCGACCAGTGGACGAATTTACGCTCGATCAGGAGAAACAGCAGGTTCAATCCATAGCCGAGCGCACCAGCGGCAAATATCGCTGCATACATGTCGGCCATCCTGAACAGTTGCTGCGCCTCGAACACGCGCTGGCCGAGGCCATCCGTCGAACCGATGAACATTTCGGCGACGACGATGATCACAAGCGCGAGCGATACGCCGTTGCGCAGACCCACGAAGGTAGCGGGCAGAGATTCCAGCAGCATCACGTCGGTGAGAACCCGCAGGCGCGATGCGCCCATGACCCGCGCGGCCAGAAGCCTGGTCTTGCGCGCATTCATGACGCCGTAGGCGACATTGAACAGAATGACTAGCGCCGCCCCAAACGCAGCGACTGAAATTTTTGTCGCGTCGCCGACCCCGAACAGAACCAGGAACAGCGGAAACATGGCGGACGCCGGCGTCGATCGGAAGAAATCGATCACAAACTCCACCGAGCGATAAAGTCTCTCCGAAGAGCCGAGCACGATGCCAAGTGGGATGGCGATTACAGCAGCGATCAACGTCGCCATTGTCGTGCGCTCCACCGTCTTCCAGAAATCGAACCAGAGTTGCCCGCCAGCCATGCCTTTGTACAAGGCAGCAAACGTGTCGGTCGGCGACGGCAACAGGACCGGATCGACGAACCGGCACCATACGGCGACGTACCAGAGTACGATCAAGCCGATCACGCCCACCATCGGTAGATAAGGATCAAAATTGATGCGCTTCATCCTTTGCGCACCTCGCGTTGGAAGACCTCAAGGCAATGCGCTTTGATCTTGACGAACTCGTTTTCCGAGAGCGTGGCATCGGTGCGCGGGCGGACGGCGTCGTAGGATACGTAATCCGCCACCAGCGCTGGCCCGCGCGAGAGCAACAGAATGTGGTCAGCGAGATAGACGGCTTCCTCCAGGTCGTGCGACACAAGAACCGTGGTCGTGCCGGTTTCGACAAAGACACGTTGGAGCTGGTCGCGCATAAACAGGGTCATCTCGTAATCGAGCGCGGAGAACGGCTCGTCGAGAAACAAGATCTCCGGCTCGACCACGAGTGCCCGCATGATCGATATTAACTGCTGCTGGCCGCCCGAAAGCTCGTAAGGATAGCGATTGAGATCGATCTTGACGCCAAGGCTGGCAATCAATCGCTCGGTGCGGGCGCGGCGCTCCGCCTTCGGCAGCTTCATCAACTTGAGCGGATATTCGATGTTTTCGATCGACCGCAGCCAAGGAAAAAGAGCCTCGCGATAGTTCTGGAACACATAGCCGAACTTGATGGCGTGGAGCGGCTTGCCATCGAACAACACCTCGCCGCCGTCGGGCGGGATGAGACCTGCGATCATGTTGATCAAAGTGCTCTTCCCGCAGCCATTTGGCCCAAACACCGAGATCAGTTTCCCGCGCGGGATATCCAGATCGAACTTGTCGTAGACGACGGCGCCGCCAAAGCGCTTGGCCAGCCCGCGAATGGTGACGTGAGGAAGGGTCGTCGGCGCAACGGACGGCGCACTGACCGATACGCCGCCCGTGCCCGTTCGCATGCTCAAGGCCTCCTCACCTACTACGCCGCGCTCGGGCTCAGAACGCCTGCAGGTACTTGGTGACGTCAACCGGCTGTTCGAGCGTGCCAGTCTTCACCGAGAAGTCGATAAACTTTTGGTAATCAGCCTTGTCCTTGGCCGTCAGGTCCTTGGCCATGAAGTAGCGGATCATCGGGACGGTATCGACCACGTCGTCCGGTGTGAAAGTATTCTTGACCAAGTGCTTGCGCGCTTCGGTTGGGTTCTCGTTGATCAGTTTCACGGCCTTTTCCCATGCCGCGGTGAAGCGCTTGGCCACGTCCGGCCGGTTCTTGATGAAATCGCTCGTCAGCGCGGCGCCGCCGACGAAGGCATTGGCGTTGGGATCTCCCAGCACATAATGGGCGATGACACCGGCTTCGAGCGTCGTGGCGACGCCCATCTTTCGCATCGTCGAAGCGTTCGGCTCAAGCGTATAGCCTGCGTCGAACGTGCCGGCCGTCATGGCGTTGACGTGCTGGCCCATGTCGAGCTGGTCGAGGGTGTATTCACCCTCCTTGAGGCCAGCAGCCGCAAGAGCTGCCTTCGCCATCGTCACGTTGGCGGGGCCAGGCGCGGACATGATCTTCTTGCCCTTGAGGTCGGCCAGCGTTTTCGCTTCCAGCCCCTTGCGAATGACGAATTGCTCCATCTGATAGGTCTTGTTCTGGCTGTTGATCGAGATGTACATGGCAACGCCCGGCTTCTTGATGTTGGCGTTCATGCCCTCGATTGTGACAAGCACCGCGGCGGCATCGATCTGATTGGTGATCATCGCAGCCACATTCGGCGGCCCACCGATCAAGCGCACCATCTCTGGCTCGATGTTCTGCTCCTTGAAGAAGCCGAGCTCGAGCGCGACGAAATACGGCAGTGACGAGCTGACTGGGAAGACGCCGACTTTGACCTTGTCCTGCGCAGAAGCCGGCAGCGTGGCGAAAGCCAACGCGAGACCAGCGACGAAACCTGCAACTCTCCGTGCATACTTTCTCATCTTGGAGCTCCCATCCTGACGATGAAGTACCCGTTCACATTGCAAAGCATGCTTCGTGCCGCTCTGCGGTTCATTCCCCCATGTCAACGATGGCGATCACCGGACCGCCGCCGTGCGGACCCTGATGCATCGCATCGACCGACACAAACACAGCCGGATCGCCGATCGCCGCCGCCGCTAACCCGCCCACCGCAGCCTTCGAATGACGGTGGTGATGGACGTCCGAATCGTCGAGCATGATCTGGCGTCGGCCGCGCAACGTCCCGCGCCGATCAGCCTCGCATTTAATGAAGCAGTTGACGACGCGTCCGCCTAGATCGCTGGAACGCGGGCGCTCGGGAAGCTCCAAGCCGGCATCGCGGATTGCATCGTATATGCCATCCATATCGAGCGCGTCACGCATCACCGCATGGCCGATGCGATAGCGCCCGCCGGCACCTGGCTTGTTGCCCAGAAGAACGATCTGCGCCTGCGTCAGTTCGACGCCGGATGAGCATGATGCGACCGACGAATAAAGATCCAGGTCTTTGCAGATCTGCTCGGCCTTTGGCATCTTGATTTCGCCGAGCGCCACCGCGATACCGAGAGCCGTTGTGCCGTTCGACACTCCCATCGAGTCGTGCACTTCACAGGCAACATCATGGCCGCGCTTCTCGGCGTCTAGCACCGCATCGATGGTCAAGAGCGGTGTCTTGGTCTGTACGTAGTGGACATCCTTCGAATCGGTGATGCCGGCGTCGCGCATGGCGGCCTTCACTGCGTCTGCAACTTTTTTCACCATTGTGGGGCGGCCGATGTCCTCCGGCAGAAGCTCGACGCTCATCGCGGTGCCTATGGCCAGTCGCGATTTTGATTGCGGGCCGGTCTTCCCATTCTCGGCGAACACGGTCGCATGCGGCGTAATCACGCCGTCGCAACCGCCTGACCACACCATCGGAATTTTTGCAACGTCCGCCTCGCTGCGCGTGCCGCGCTTCACCAGCACGCGCCGATAAGCCTCGTCGGCGAGGATTCGGGTGAAATCGTTCACGCCGCCGTTGCCCTCGGTCTTGCCGATGACGGCGACAACCTCGTCGGCCGTGAACTGTCCGGCCGCAATCCGTTCGTCAAGGCCGGAGGCATCCTTGACGGTCTTCAGTTCGATTTTCGCAACTTCAATCGCCATTCCTAAACTCCACTCCGCATTCGCGGTTTGGCTTCCCCACGCAACATCATTTCGAAGCCTGGCCCGCGGTCGATCATCGCAGACCGTGCGGCGCGGCCCGCGCGCATCTTGGCGCGTAGCGTGGTTGTAGCAGCCGCGTCCACTTGATTGTCTGGCTCCTGAAGCACGACGCCGTAGTCCTGGCGCGCCGCTTCAGCCGAAACCTTACCTTCGATCAAATCGCGTTGCACGAACTCCGGCTCACGGTCGAGCGGATCGCCCCAGCCGCCGCCGCCGGTCGTCACCACGCGAACCACCTGTCCCGTAAGCACGGGCTCCCCATCGACGAGGCCGCCGAGGTGACGGGGCCTGCCTTCGGCGTCGACTGTGACGCAAAATGGCTGGCCGGCCTTGCCGCCGTTCAGGCCATAGCAGCCAAGCCGCACCCGATCGGCGGTGACGATGGTGCGGCAATCGACCAGCGCGCGATAGTGCTTTTCGTAGCCCAGCCCGCCGCGCCGCCTACCGGCGCCGCCGGAGTCGGTCCGGAGCGCAAGTTTCTCAACCAACAAAGGAAAGCGCGTCTCGGTAAACTCCGCCGGCTGGTTGCGCGAGTCCGGAACGATATGGATCGCGTCGTTGCCATCGGCATAACTGCGCCCGCCGGACCCGCCGCCGAGAACCTCTCGGGATAGAAAAGGCTTGCCATCAGCATCGTTTCCGAAAAATCCGGTATAGCGAATGGTTTCCTGGTCCGCCGGCATGCGACCGTCGACCGCTTGCGCGACGACGCCAGCCAGCAAACCGAGGCAGCGCAGCAGCACGAACGAGCGTGCATTTGTCGCCGCCGGCCATTCCGGTGTGATCAACGTGCCCTTAGGCGGAAACACGATATCGAATATCTCGCAGACGCCTTCGTTGACGTGGATTTCGGCCGCGCGTTCGGGCGTATCGGCAAGGTTGCGCAGGATCGGCGCGATCCATTTGATCAGGAAGGCGCCGCCGGCGTAATCGGCAGGCCAATTGATCGGCCCGGTCGATTGCGGATCGGTACCGGTGAAGTCCAGGGTGATGCGCCCGCCGTTTTTTGTCATCTTCAGGGCGAGCTTGTGCAGCTTGGGATCGGTGACGCCGTCATGCTCGACGTAATCCTCCCAGAAATACTCGCCATCGGCGATCTTAGGCAGGAGTTCGTTGCGATAGATGTCGCGGCCCTTGTCGAGGATCGCCTGGAAGCACGCTTCAACCGTCTCGGTACCGAACCGCTCGAAAAGCCCGGTCATGCGCCGCGCGCCCATCACACAGGCTTGGATTTCGCTATCCAGATCGGCCGCGAGCATATCGGGCACGCGCGTGTTGCGCTTGATGATGGTGAAGACCGCATCATTGCGCACACCCTCGGCGTAGAGCTTGACGGGTGGGATCGCGAGCCCTTCTTCGAACACAGTCGCAGCCGTGCCCGGCATTGAACCCGGCACGCGACCGCCGATGTCATCGTGATGGCCGAATGCCTGAATGTAGGCTACGACCTCGCCATCATGAAACACCGGCACTGTGCTGCACAGGTCCGGCAGGTGTCCGATACTACCCTCACTGAGATAGGTGTCGTTCATCAGGAAGACATCGCCCGGACGCATGGTGCCCGGGGCGAAGTCACGCACCACCGCATTGGGCATGGCCGAATAGGAGCGTCCCGTCAGCTTGCGGCAATAGCGGTCGAACAGACCGACGCGATAGTCGTGCGCCTCGCGAATCATAGGGCTTCGCGCGGTCCGCTCGATGGCGTATTCGATCTCCGCCTCGATCGAATTCAATGTGCCCTCGATAATCTGCAGCACGATCGGATCAACGGCGCGCTGGGGCGCGGCCGGCCAAGGCTTTTCCTTTGCAGAGCTGACGGAAGGGTTCATTGCGCTGCCCCCGTGGTTACTGGCGCGCAGCGAACGGTACGGAGGATCAGGACCCCGTGAGGATCGACCTCCAGATACTGGCCGGGAAACACAACGGTGGTGGAGCCGAACTCCTCCACGATCGTTGGCCCGTCGAGCCGGCAGCCCGGCACCAGCGCCGTCCGGTCGTAGACTGGAGTGTCACGGTAGTAACCATCGAAATAAGCCGATCGCACCGTCTTGCGCGCTGGCGTTGCCCCATCGCGCGACGCTAGTTTCGGAATCTCCGGCCGCTCGATGAGACCGAAGCCAGAGATACAGAAATTCACCAGTTCGACCTTCTGCTGACCCGCGTAATTGTAACCGAAGGTCCGGCGATGGGCGGCATGAAAGGCGTCAATGAGCCCCGACAAGAACGCCGCATCGATCGCTCCGCTAGGCGCCGCGACGCGGACCTCCATGGATTGGCCGACGTAGCGAACGTCGGCCTCCCGCACAAGACGCATGCGGGAGCGTTCGATGCCGTCGCGCGTCAATGTTACCACCGCCTCCTGCTCCAGCCCCGCATAGATCGAAGCCACAGATGACAAATTGATCGAATCCTGGTGCATGACTTTGGTGACGATGTGATCGGTTCGCCAATCCACCGCGAGCAGACCGAACGCGGACAGGTTGCCCGGGTTCGGCGGCACGATGCAGGCCTCCATGCCGAGTAGATCCATGACGGCCGGCGATTGCGCGGGTCCGGCACCGCCGAAGGACAAAAGCGCGAACCCGCGCGGATCGATGCCGCGCTGAATGGTCATCTGGCGAATGGCGTTGGCCTGGTTCCAGTTCGCGATCTCGATGATGCCGTGCGCCAACTGCTCGACGCTCATGCCGCCGGGAAGGCGCACCGCGAGCGCCGCAATCCCTGCGCGAGAACGCTCCACATCGAGCGCGATGCCGCCGCCAATCAGCGCCGCTGGAATCCGGCCCAGCACGAGATTGGCGTCGGTAATGGTCGGCTCGCTGCCACCGTTCGGGTAGCACATCGGTCCGGGCTCGGCGCCGGCGCTTTTGGGACCAACCTTGAGATGCCCTTCCCGCGTGATCCATGCAATCGAGCCGCCACCCGTGCCGATCGTCTCGATATCGATCATCGGGATTCGCACCGGAAAGGAGCCGACAGCACCGCCGTTGGTAACGTGCGGCTTGCCACCTTCGATCAGGCAGAGATCGGTCGAGGTGCCGCCAGCATCGAGCGTGACGACGTTCGGAAATCCGGCCATCTCCGCGACCACCGCGCTGCCGAGCGCGCCCGCAGCCGGCCCCGACAATGCCGTGGTGATCGGCTTGCGCACGACCTCTCCCGCACTCGCGACCCCACCGCTCGATTGCATCACGAGAAAGGGCTTATCCTTGAGATCACCAAGTTCGTCGCTCACGCGCCTGAGGTAACGCTCCATGTGCGGTTTGACGAACGCATCCACCAGCGTAGTGACTGCGCGCTCATACTCGCGATACTCCGGCAGCACTGTGCAAGAAAGCGATAGCGCACATTCCGGATATTCTTCGGCCATAATCTCGGCGACGCGGCGCTCGTGCTTCGCATTGGCGTAGGAGTGAATTAGGCACACGCCGACCGCGCGCACGCCCAAGCTGCGGAAGGCTTTTGCCGCCGCACGCACGCTCGCCTCGTCGAGCGGAAGCAACTCCTCGCCACGGAAGTTCAGCCGCCCGCCAACCTCGCGCACGAACTGCAACGGCACAAGGCGATCGGGTTTCACCCAGAAGTAGGAGTTGCCGTAACCCTCGGGCACCGATTGGCGGGCGATCTCGAGAATGTGTCGAAAGCCGTCGGTCACGATCAGTCCGAGCGAGTCGATCTGACCTTGCAGTAGCGCATTGGTCGCAACCGTCGTCCCGTGGGCGAGGCCGGCGACCTCGTCCGGCGTGCCTCCGATCTGGTCAAGGATGGCGCGCACGCCCCGGACCAGCCCGATAGCAGGATTGGCCGGCGTACTCGCTACCTTGGTGACCTGTATAGCGCCCGAAGCGGTATCGACGGAGACGATATCGGTGAACGTGCCACCCGTGTCGATGCCAATCCGAAAACGCGCCTGTTTGGGGGTCTGTGCCATGCTGCGCCGTCGTCGACCTGCTGAAATGTCCCCTATTTCCTTCGAAAGTCGGGGCTTGCGATTACGTGACGTCGTTCCAGAGGCGAAGTATGGGCGGCGCTTCGCTGCTCTGTCAAAAGGCGTTTAGCGATGCTTCCATCTGATATTCAGATAGAATCCGCGCTAGTCCTTCAGGGCAGCGCAGCAAGATACACCTGTCCCTACTCAAAACTCCGAAAGTCAAAGAAATCCTGGAGTTTCTCCGGCATTCGGGTGTGTAAATCTGCACCGACCAAACAAAATTAGCGTCGGCGATTCTGCCGATGAGCAACCCGGCATGAGCGAACTATGGATGCTCTTGGGGAGAGTCGTCGCAGACCCGGAATGAAAAATGATCAGTATCTCAAATCCTACAGGGGCGGACTTCTTTTTGATTCATGGCAAGGAAGGCAGCCTTTAGCTCCTCCTGAGCCGCTGGAGGCCCGCCTTGAAAGTGCACGGTCTTAGTTGATTGCCACCAATTTAGGATGGCGCCTGTGTTCGCCACGTATTGTTTTTGATTATCGAGATCCCGCCAAACGCCGCCAATTCCGGTCAGGGCCAATTGATTTTGCAGTTGCTCATAGTAGCCATAAAATTTCATCACGATCATCCTCCGTTGCACAATTACACAAATATGAATTTCCGCATGATGCCGGAGGCGAGCAGGATCACCGCGTCATGCCGTACTGTTGTTTGTCTTTACCGAATGGGAAGTATTGCTATGGACCGGTTAGCGGTCACGCAGCCCCAGCGGGAATGCAGCTGGACGCCCTGAAATATCGCGACTAAACGCAGTGATCAAAAATTCACACTTGCTCTTGGCGGATATGGCCGTCATCCACACGGTAGGCTTTAATGGAATGAGCCTGCTGTAGTTCCGCGCGGTCGTTCTAATTCCGCTGCTCATCAAATCCGGCTGGCAACACCGTGCTTCCCCAGAAGTCTTGCCATCCTATGCACTCATATTCACGCAAAGGCTTCCCGTGGCGCCTGTGTGTGTCACGTCCCGCTTTTGATTCCCAAGGGCCAATTTCAGT
>OCZT010006106.1_pt1 | contig 11952 bp, 8 predicted proteins | sample 1539031 | NCBI WGS metagenome assembly OCZT01 (sample SAMEA3539308, study PRJEB22396) | soil metagenome | biome: tundra; feature: field; material: soil | place: USA | collected 2010-05 | depth 0.15 m
GTAGAAAACAGCAACGCCCACAAAACCTTACGCATCCGCTGTCGCGAATCCACCCAAGCCAGAACCACAAAATAAAAACCCACGAATGTGGCGAGTTGGTATACGGCTCGCACGGAGTCGTAAGTCCGTCCCCATTTGCCAAAGATTGACGGGACCGCGGCAGCGCACAAGAACCAAAGGGAAGCGCGTGACACCGCGGGCCGGAATAGATACTTGATGCCTGCCTGGCCCCACAACAACCGGCCCGCGAAAAACCCGACAACAACGAGAGACCGCAAGCCGACAGACAGGTTGCGGACTGGCGCATCGCCTTTCAGCACCCACACGAACGGCGTCAACAAGATGACGAATAATATGAATGCTTCGCTTTCAATCGCGGAGAGCACAAGCACTGCCACCGCACCCACAACCGCGATGCTCCAGTGGTCGCAGACGAAAAGGGCGGCAGCCGCGGATGCCACCATGGCCAATGCCAGCACGGCCTTGCATCCTCCAAAGTCTTCCAACAGCTCCCCACCAGAGGCCGGAAGCCGCGAACTAGGAAAGAGCCAATTTTGAGGGTTTTGGGCCATAGATTGCGGATGTCTTGGCAAGAATGCTCATCGTTTCCAGCGCACGGCGTTCCCAACTAAATTTCAAGGCCCGGGCCAAGCCCGACCCCCTCGACGGAGTGAGTCACATTCCAGGTCTAATGTTTTTTCTCTTTCAACTCGTCGTCAGCTTTCAGTGTTAGCGGAAAGCTAGGTCAGATGCAGCGACTGGTCAGGCGAGGCTAAGCCCCTGACCAGTCAACAAGTCCGGTCCCCGACCAATGACCAAACGATGTGATGTCAAGCTTCGGTCTTCGGATTTCCCGCCAGATCGCGAGCATATTCCAGAGCCGGATGTCGTCAAGGATGAGGAGCGGGCCTTTGGGCAAGTCGATGCCCGCCAATTGGTTGAGAAGCACGCGCTCGAACCGCCCATCCTTCGGCCCGTCCGCAAAGATGATATCGGCGGCTTGAAACACCTCCGAGTGTTGACGCATGACACTCGGGTCGCTAACATCCCCGATAACCTGCGTGAGGGTCCCGTCCGTGAAGTCTCCATCCCGCAGACAGGTGTCTGGGAATTTGTGCCACGGGATGAGGTCGAAGGTCACCAAGCGAGCCCCCGTCGGCAGAGCCTCTCGCATTGCAAGCGCCGACAGACCGATCGCAGTTCCGATTTCAACGACGACTCGTGGCTGGCATACCGAAACTAGTCCGGCCAGCAACTTGTAGTGCTCACCGGGCCATACATTCGGGTAGTAAGGCGGCCGAGTGATCCTTTCAACTAATGTAGACATGGATATTGAGCGGGCTTGCTCTGCGGCCTGCAACGCAACCTGGAGCAGACGATCCGACGGCTTTGAATTGTCGTCGTGAGCGGCAGCGATGGCAGACAACTGCACATTGCTGGCTTGTACGGGTAGAATCAGAGCAAGACGACCCCTCAACACCGCCCCTTTCACTGCACGCAATGCCTGAATCATTTTAATCTCTTTCCGCCTGACTCTCAATTGGACGGGAGGGATTCCAAGGTATCCTACGAACCGTTCCAATTCAAAATCCTGATCGCCACAAGAGGCGAAGACAACTCCCGGTCCAGATCTGATGAGTTCATATGCCGCTTGCGGGTCATTTTCCCCCTGTGTCATCCCGTGCGGGTGACAAGCAAGGACAGCGCCCTTCCCGCCGTACGGTCCGGCAGGTGCGGATTGCAGCTTTGACGTGCATCACTGCCTTTCCCTTCCCAAGCTCAGGAAGCGGCGGGTGATTGTGGTTCACCATAGGCTTTGAGAATCTCTTCTGCTTCCTGGCGATACCGTGATTCGATCAGTTCCCTCTGACCAAGAGCTTTTAATTCCTGAAGCTTCGCGGCTGTGGCAATCCGATAGAAAGACATGAATAGAGAGAGATAGAACCCCCGCCAGCCATCCTGGAAGCCCCTCCCTTTTAGGTAGTGTAACGCAAATCCCTTGGCTGCCTTTACAAGAGCACCCCCAGGCGTGATCCCCTCGCCTCGTTCAACTGCTTGTTTGGCCTCGATACTCGTATAGCGATTGAGCCTCTCGATGAACTGTTCGGAATCCAAGTAATTGAAGTGGACGATAGCAAGCCCAGGCTCGAATTTAAGCCTCAAGACTCGGCTGGTGGGAACCGGGTGCAGGTAGTTATGTACCGTGGAAGTTGCCCTCAAGCAGCCCTTCTTAAAGAATCGGAAATGTGGATCTTGGTCAGGGCCCCAGTTGCTATGCATCAGGGGAGCGCCGAGCAGATAATTCAATCGGGGAATGCTCACGACATCGGCACTGCCGCTACACGCTATACTCAGGAGCGCCCTGCTCAGGGGTAAGGGAACAATCTCATCCGCGTCCAGAATAAGGATCCAGTCCCCACATGTTTGCTCGAGGGCGAAAGCCCTGGCGGGGTCGGCGAATCCCATGCGTTCGTGAAAAAAAACCTTTGCCCCAAACTCTCGGGCGATATCAACAGTCCTGTCATCGCTGTACATATCGACCACAACGATCTCGTCAATCAAAGGCTGAACGGACCGTAGCGCAAAGGGAAGGTTCTTCTCTTCATTAAGGGTATTGATGACTGCCGATGTACGGGGTTTCATCCCTGGCTCCAGACCAGGCCCCAGACCTTGCGGACCTCTGAGCGGTAGAGTCCCACAATGCATAGAGCGTAAGCACTGAGGCCCAAAGCGAGATAGACTCCCAACTCCACCAAGCCGGTGGGGGGGGTAAAGTACATGACGAAATATGTTGCAAGCCCTATCACTGTCGCGACGCACCAGGCAGGGACGATCATGGGCAGGATTCGGAAACTCAGGTGGGCCTGAACCACACGATAAAGTATCAGGTTCGTTAAATTAACACATAGATTTGCTATCGCAAACCCGATCATACCAAACGCCAAGACCAAGGGGGCGCCAAGAGCCCAAGTCCCGAGCATACAGACCAGGGCGAACTTGAAGGCCGTTCGGGAACGCCCCAAGGCGTTCAGGAGAGCAAGCAAAGGGGTGGCGGTGGGGACGAAAATGTTCGCTCCCCAAAGCAAATAGAATAGGGGCAGCGCTGGCCGCCACTTCGGGCCGAAGACAAATTTTGTGAGGGGTTCAATGGAAACAAGGGTCAAGATGGCCACCGGGGCTACAAGTCCATTGGTCGCTCGGAGGACCTGTTCCACGAACTGACTTAACACCTCTCTGTGCAGTTGCAACCGGGCGAACGCCGGAAGGTACACCCGCTGCATGATCCCCAAGGCAAGAACCGGGTAAGCCGCCACCATCTGGGCCCAATTGATGTATCCCACGGAAGCCGCTCCAAGCAGGATGCCGATGAAGACCGGAGTTATGCTGGACATTAAAAGGAAGATGAACCCAATTCCTTGGTAAGGCACGCCAAACTTCAGGTGAACGCGCGCACGCTCCCAATCCCATCGCCAATGCATCCGCCAGGGGCTGGCACGGTTCACGAGAATCGCCCCCGTCAGCGAGCGCGCGACCATGGCAATGGCAAAGCTAAGCGTTCCCACACCTTTCCATGCCAGTCCCACCGCCGTACTGTAAAAGACAAATGACATCGCCACTTCCACTATAGCGAGCTTTTCAAAGGACAAGTGGCGCTCAAGTCGAGCCGCTGGAATCACTTGAAAAGAGGTGCAGAGCAAGGAAAGGCCCAGCAGGCGGAACACCCAACCGTCATGCCGGGGCAAATGGTAGGCACCGGCCACCCATGGCGCGGCTAGCCAGAAAAGGATAACAACGGATACCACTAAGACTTGCTGAACAGTGAAAATAGCCTGGTAGTCTTCTTCCAGCGGTTCGTGTGCCTGCCGAACCAGGCTAGCGGCCAAGCCTGCGTCACCGAACGTGACAAGGAAAGTGAGCAGGAACGTGACAACGGCGAAGAGGCCAAATTCCGAAGGGGACAACAGCCTCGCCAGTAAAATGCCGCCGACTGAGGCCATGCCCACATTGAGGCCCTGACGAAGGCCCAAGGCTATCACGCTGTGCACGGCCTTGCGGACTATGGCGCTGGGCGCAATACCCACGGGGCCCGTGTGATCGTCGGTCAGAGAGCTCAATGTGTCAATGGGGGTTTCTTGAATGAGGGTTTCTCCATCGGCGTGTTGAAGTATGCTCAAATCCGGTTGTAAGTTCCCACCCTGCAAAGGCTACCCTTGGGCTAGAGTCGGCGCGATGCCTACCGGTCGAAGGCCGGCTCGACCAAGGAGGAATCGATGTCGAGTCGGATCGAGCGCTGAATGAGATCCAGCGAAAGGACAAAACGCAACGCGTTCTTCTTGCGGATTACGATTCCCTCCAGCCCCTCCAGCGGCCCATGGGTGATGCGAACCCGCCGGCCGACCTTCAGATAGGGGTGCGGCATGGCTCGGACGCCCTGCTCCAGGCCTGCCTTCAACGCGGTGATTTCAGCCTCAGGCAGTACGGCGGGAGTCCCATTAAAACTGACAAACCTTGCCACGCTGGGGATCTCCAATACTTGCAAACGGTCGCACAAAGAGAGCCGCACAAATACGTAGCCCGGGAAGAGCGGCATCTGGAGGCGCACCCGCCGGTCCTTCCAGCGACGAACCGATTCGTATAGGGTGAGGAAGTGCTCGGCCGACCGGGCGGAAAGTTGTTCGGCGACACGTTTCTCGTGGTTTGCTCGCGTGCATGCTGCGTACCACAAATTCGGTGACAAGTGGCAAAGGGCGAGTGACGAGCCATCCGTCGTAGATTGAGGTTCCAAATGATCCATCATTTCCTCAGGGAAAAGTCCGCGGTCCTGATACGTAAACCCCACCACTTGCCTACGCAGCTTCGCCCCGTCACCCACAGGGGAATCTTTGAATTAACCTATTATATTCCAAATACTTACAGAAACTTTCTACACTACTTGCCTGTCTGCTTGTGATCGTCCGGTGGGTTGGCATGCCCCTCGGACTTCCTGCTCAACGTGCGAAGCCAGGAGCCATTCGGCAAAGCCCGAGTCATCACTGCTTTAGTGGAATCGAAAACTTCTTGAGCCAGCACCTTGCCCGGATCCGCCGGGTCCGTGCTCTTCCATATCCGGAGACCCAAAACCCAAATCACTCCAAAGGAGAAGGCCAAAGCTGCCCCCAGTAAGGCGATTAGGGTTCGCTGTGGGGATGACTTCATTTCCGGAATGCTGGGCGAATCGAGCACCTTGACCGTTGGGATTTCTTTGGCTTCTTGCACTTTGGCAAGCTCGTACTGTTGTGTCAGTGTCTCGAACACCGTTTCCTGCACCTTGGTCTTCCGGTACAGGTCAGCGTAAGTTACGCCAAGCAGTGGCAATTTCCTGATCGAGGGATAAAGCGAATCATCCTGCGCTGCCTTCTCTGAAGATGTATTATCGGATTCGCCGCCGACTTTCTTGAGCTGATTTTCCAGCTCGGCAAGTCTTGCTTGTGCGGAGCGCACCCGGACATTGCTGTCCGCATAGAGCTGCCTGAGTCCTTCGAGCTCCGATCGTGCGGCGATATATTGTCCCTGGAGAGTCGCTGCCGCGTCGACCATGGCCTTGCCCTGTTCCTTAATATCAATCGCCCCGTTCTTGCTCGCAAACTGGCTAAAGTCTTTCTCGGCAGCCTCCAGATCCTGGTTGACAGCTTGTAGGCGTCCTTCCAGGAAGATCCGCTCGCGGCGGGCGGAGGACGTGCTCACCTCGGCTAACGTGCGGTTCAGTTCTTCCACGTAGTCCTGCGCCATGGCCGCCGCTCTCTGCGGGCTTCTGTCGGTCACAGTGATCGTGATGATCTGGTTCTTCCTATCTACCGAAACGTCGGTCCATTTCGCTAAATCCTTGCGCGCATCCTCCATCCGGCCGTCCCCATAGACTTCTCTTAAGTCAAACTTCTGGATAAGCTTGTCTTCCACGGTGCGGCTGTTGATGACGCCCACCAGAAGGTCGCTCGAGCTCTTCAAACCCAAAAGGTCGCTCGCCATCCCGCTAAGTCCCCCGGCCGCACTTCCTGAAAGCGCTGCCGCCGCCATGGCGAGACCAGAACCTGACTGGGTGTCGGGGGGCATCAAACGTGCCGCAGACTGATAACGGCTGGGGATGAAAGCTGCAACGAGCGCCGAAAGCAGAAGGCCAGTGCCGGCAACGCGCCCAAGGAAACGGCGGCTCTCCCAGATCAAACGGAGGCGCACGATGGCCCGTTCCTGCCCCGCCCTCTCGCGGAAATCCTGAGGCTCCGAAAGGTCCCCCGGCATGCCCTCGCCGTTTCCCGGGCCCACCGAGACCGGAGCGTCGAAGTCCGAAAGTCCGACCGGCGTTTTTTGATAGGGTTCCTTCATAGATTTTCGTCGTATTCCTACCTGTTCGCCCTAACCCCTGGGCTGACAAGTTAGTCACCCGAACACCGCTAGCGGTGTCAACCGGCTCTGTAGGCCATGGGGATGAAGTTCAAGTACCTGCACGGCTTTTCTGAGTTCAGGTTCCACTTAGGGAATAACCGCTGCAGTAATCGCTGCTGCCTCCGCGATCTGCGCAATCGCTATGACATTCTTCCAGCGCGTGTCGCCCATAATCGGCCGCTCTGGCACTACAATGGTGTCGCCGGGACGAACTTCTGCGGATAGTATGTTGTGGGACCACCAACCTTCCTGATGGGGGCTCGTAATCTCTCCGTCCGCGCGCACAATGAAGATAGCGCTCTTGTCCGCCAGGCGCGTAGCGCCGCCGCCTTGGGCAAGATACCAACCCGCGTTCCTACCCGCCGTATAAGTTATGGCATTGCCGTTGTAGACCTGTCCGACCACGAGGACCATGCCCGGCCGCTTTGGAATTTCGAGTGTGTCGCCATCACGCAGTTCAATGTCCTGCGATGAATTCTCAAATCCTTTCAGGCCCGACCGTAGCCGAATCACCAGTCGTCCGGAGGCAGGCGCGCGCCTCAACGCCTCCAGGATGCGCTCGCGCTGGAGCGCAGCGGCTTGCGCCATCTGCGCTTGCTCCGAACCACTGGTCGTCAGGGAGGTCTTTACCGTTGCTCCTTCCACCTCCATGCGCTGGATAAGTTCTTGCCGGCTCTTATCCTGGAGTTCACGCACCGAAGTGCGCATAAAGATGGCGCCTTGCGGGTAGGCGGTCGGCAGCGGGCCGCCGGCGCGCTTCAAAACGGAGCTCAACCGCTCGCCGGGACGGATACCGTATACGCCGGGATTTCTGACTTCTCCCTTCACGGTGATGGATGCCCCCATATCTTTCCACCCGGGCAATTCGGGCACGCTGAGGACGTCGCCGTCCCGAAGGGGAAAACTCAACCTCGAATCATGGAATACATTCCTCAGATCCACGCTCTGGTGCGCACCCCCCGTGGAAGTGCCACTCACCGCAAAATACCGTGTCAGGTCACTATGCTGGAGGTCGGCGCTGCGTTTGGAGCCGCCCGCCGCGCCCAGTAGATCCGCGATGTGCATATTCTCGCCCAGAGGATAGCGGCCCGGACTAGCCACTTCGCCCCGGATGTACACACTCGGTGGATCCACCCGATACAGGCTGCGATGCACGATGATCCGGTCGCGCGGCTGCACGAGGACGTTCTCCAGCGGATCGGCATCAAGGGCGGCGGCAAGATTCACATTTAAGATTTTCAGCGAGCCGTCGGGCTGAGCACGAAACAGTTGCGTGGTGTCAAGTGCTGCATCTGGCAGTAATCCTCCGGCCTGATAAATTGCGTCACGAAGGTGCATCTGGCCCGAGGTCCGGTATTGACCCGGGTGACGCACTTCCCCGGAGAGCCATACCATAGGAGCAGACTCCAGATCGTACCGGCCGAAAATTCTTACCGTATCGAGCGGTGCGAGCTTGGGTGATGCCGAGGGATTGGCCAACGCCGCTGCCAGGTCAACGCTTTCCACTACCGGACGCCAGTCCGGCTGGTGCAAGCTGATAATCTCCGCGTAGTGCTCGGCGGGCTCCGGAAGAAGATCTTTGTAGGAGGCCAGCAGATCGGTGAGACGCATGCCGGGAGTGTAGGCGTATCGCCCTGGGCGCAGGACGTGTCCTTGAAGGTAGACGGCATCGGAATTGTAGGGCGCAATCGGGAAGATGTGGATCTCGTCACCGTCCTGGACTCCGAAGGTGGCGAGCTGACGGCGAACTGCTTGTGGATTGCTAGTATCGTCCACGTTGAAACTGAGCATTGTGCGCTTCTCGTGCGCCTCCAGCCGCTGGACTTCGATGTGGCGCAAAGCCGCCGCAGGAAGGATGCCTCCAGCCAGATCGAGAGCCTCCCCCAGAGTCGCTTCGCTCCGCAGTTCGTAAATCGCGGGTCGGCGCACCATGCCATCCACGCTTACCTGCGGGCCGACCGGAGGCACCAGAAGCGTATCGCCGTTCTCGAGATTCTTAAGGTTTCCCCGGATCCCGTGTAGTAGGAGGTCATAAGCGTCCACCTCCTCAACAAGCTGGTGGCCACGCAAATGGCTCAGATGGCGTAAGGAACCTCGCGAGGTAATGCCTCCAGCAGCGAACAAAGCGTTGAGCGGGGTGGAAAGTGAGCTGATGTCGTAGGCGCCCGGTGATACCACATCGCCCACAACATAGACGCGAACGGTGCGAAGGCGGGCCAGGGAAAGATCGGCGGAGACATCCCGGTACTGCGTCCGTAGAATACGCTGTACGACCTCTTGCACCTCCCCAAGCGTCTTGCCGCTGACAAGCAGTGGCCCCGACTCCGGCAATGACAAGCGGCCTTCGCGGTCTACGGTTCTGAATAGCCGCTGCGAAACGCCTCCCCAAAGGTCAAGGGTCAATCCGTCACCCGGACCAAGGACGTACTCCGGACCCGCGGGAAGATCCATGGGAATCCCGACGCTGCCGGCGTCGCGGTGAAACACATCGAGACCGAAGCGCTCTAGCCGTCCCGTGCGCGGCGCGGCCCGCGTGTAAAGATCGTAGAGCGAGGGAATATCGGCATAAGGGCTGGGTGACCTTACCATCTCTACCGAATCGGGAATCTCCCTTGGCCTCTGCTGACGCGGCGAGGCGGGGGGGCGCGCTGACTGCCTGAGCGGATTCTCTGGAAGAGCCGCCGGCATCCCACCCGTAACATCGGCGAGCTCATCGGACCGAGGCGCACCTGTCTGCGTATTGGCCCTCGCCGGGCCCATAGTGGTAACGGCACTCGCCGTCATCAACATGGGACTCATCGGGTCAGGACGCTGCGTGTCTGGAGGGGACGTTTCGGTCCCTGGTGCTTCGGGCAGGGAAGGATTGGGGGGCCGCGCGAGTCTGTTTACCGGAGCCGGGCAGTCCTCGTCGTTTTGTTCTGGATTGCAAGGAGTTTCTGAAGTTTCCGATTCCGGCAAATAACGCGTCGTGGACCGGCTCGTCTCGGGCGGACAGATTGAGTTTAGATCGGGTCCGCACGCCGCCTCCGGGTATCCCGATTCAGTGCCCCGGCCGGTGTCGGTTGTCGAGACACGGGCCAGTTGTTCCGCCCTGGCCCTCAACACAAGCGTCTGTTCTTTTCCCATGGGCGATTCGGGATTAAGCTGCGGTGACAAATAGCCGTAGCGCTGCAACAAGCGTGTGGCTAAAGCGCGAAAGTGCGTGTCGGTTGCCAGGCGGTCCAGGATGGCGCTTTCATCCAAGTCACGCTCTACAACAATTTGTCCCTTTTCGATGGCCTGCTTGGCCATTAGGCGTTTTAGCTCGACCATCAGCCCGGGATCTTTGGTCAGCACACTATGGATTTGTTCAGTTGAGGCGGATACCAAGTCGAGGTTATCCGTAGCCCAATCTGTGGCCCGATCAAGTCGTTCCTGCCCGACCGGCCTTTCCTGCCGTTCTTGACGGTCCGGCCTGTCCTGCTGGTTCTGCTTTACCTGTCTTTCCTGGTCTTGGGCGGTCGCCGCGGCAACCCCAAGAAGGAATGTAATAAGCAGTCCAGCCAAGAACCGGCGGGTGCATGCACCCGGGCGTGCCGGATGGCCAGCCAGGCGAGGATCGAGGTTCCCGAGGGAAGTTTTACGGATTTGCATACGCAACACTCTTGCTCCTTGCCGTCTCGGCAAACCTCATGTCAAGCCGCAAATTGAGCCACCCCTCGTTCGTAAAACTCCTAGGAGGGCTTCTTCCGAGGCCTCGACGGCGTGCGAGTGAATGTCCAGGGTTGCCCAATAATGAACCGAGTAGTTATGGTGCGGCGCGACGGCAATGATCTGTAGATCGGGTCGGTGGCGAAACACCTCGTCGCAAATGACCGGCCGCTCCCCCAACTTGTCTTGGGCAATAACAATGACATCTGGACAGGTCTTTTCTACGTTCAACGAGATGTCAGCCTCATCCACCACCTCGCCGACAATTTCAATGTCGGGTTGGTCTGAAAGCGTCGCGAGAATTAGCTCTCGCATTAGGCGTGGGCTATTCGCTACCAGAACACGAACAAGTTTCTTCATATCGATCTCCACTAGCGCATAAGTATCCGCCCACCGGAGGCTTTCAGGTAAGGTTCAAAAGTGCACCTTGCGGGAGTACCTAAAACGGCCTAACCGCGGACGTCGGTACAAGTCAGTAAAGTACCAATTTTGGACTAACGCACTTTGATGTTGGGAAAAGCTTGTTGTTGAATTCCTTGTGCCAGTTTCTCTTCGCTGTCTCTGCGCCGCTATTCATCGAGGGGGAATTAGAATCATCATCTTGTAGATACTTTTGAGACAGTGAGTCAATGGACATTGCGTCTGGACATGGCGTCTGGTTGACAACAGCTCTAGGGCATCCTATAATCGTCCCGTTATCATCCCGGTTACGGCTTGTACCCGACGGCTGTAGGGTGGGCTCAGGACGTCGAGGAATGGCAGTGCTCGAAAACAAGCAAAGCAATGATGTAACGCGAGTTTTCTTCCTTATCGAGAACCGCCTCGTTCGGGAGACACTGGTTCGGCTCTTTCGCAAACGGTCCGATCTGTGCGTGGTTGGGCAAGGCTGCTCTTTGGAAGGTATTGACGTCCATGATTTCCAGTGCGACATCCTGGTATTGGATGATCTCCAGATGCTATCGCCAGTTGGCGTCCGCCTCCACGATGAACCGGAAGCGATGGGGATCGTACTGATCGGCATGGAAGAGGACGAGGGGCAGTTCCTTTTGGCGGTTCGTTCCGGGGTTTCCGGTTATTTGCTGAACGACGTCTCAGCGAGCGACGTGGTTACCGCCGTCCGTGCTGTGGCTCGGGGAGAGGCCGTCTGCCCGCCTCGGCTGTGCCTTACGCTCTTTCACGCGGTGGCAAGATTCTTCCGGGAGACCCCGCTCCTGACCAAGCAAGAGTCTAAGCCTGAACTCACGATCCATCAGCAGCAGATCATCAGCCTTGTCGCTAAGGGCCTGACGAATAAAGAAATCGCTTCACACTTGAATCTCTCGGAGTTTACCATCAAGAATCATGTTCACCGCATCATGAAGCAAGTGGATGCGGTGAACCGTTCCGAAGCTGTAAGAACTGTCCGCGCCTGCGGCTACCCCTTGATCGTGTAGTTCCTGGCGCTTCACTGCTGTCCAGCGTCCCCTCACCCGCCAGACTGGCCCCTCGTATGCTTCCGGGCGTGACATGGGTGTGGCGAGACACAATCACTTCTATCTGAAAATGCTTGAACTTCTTTCCCCGCCAGGAAGACCGCTCCAGCGATGGGTGTTTGCCCTCGCGTAGCCTCTTAGATTGTTCGTATTCACCGGGCGCAAAGAAAGCGGCGCGGCCCGGTGACCCGGGGCAGGGTGGTAGAAGAACTGCATCCGAAAGCCTCGATGGCAGACAAGCGGGTGTATACTCATCGGCTAGCCGGTACTAAAGCGGAAATTGTCGGTTGAGGAGTTCATGAAATATCTAGAGCGGTTTCGATTTAAGTGCTTACATACCCGCAAGAGGCGAAGAGGTTTGTGCATTCGC
>OCZT010006107.1_pt1 | contig 11951 bp, 11 predicted proteins | sample 1539031 | NCBI WGS metagenome assembly OCZT01 (sample SAMEA3539308, study PRJEB22396) | soil metagenome | biome: tundra; feature: field; material: soil | place: USA | collected 2010-05 | depth 0.15 m
TCGCCGTGCAAGCCTTCCCGGGAACTACGCCCAACACAGGAGTGAAGAAAATGTCCTCGCCTCGACTGACGTCATCACTGGTGGCACTCGTCAGCACGCTGCTGCTGGTCGAGGGATGCGCGGTTCCGCGCATCAGCTCTGCTCCATCACCGCAGTTGATGGGTCTGAGAATCGCCGCAGAAACGAAAGTGACGGACGCTGCAAAATCTCTTTCATCGACGACGACTCCAGACGCGATTGACGAATTTATCACAAACGAGGTTGCGTTGGCACGCCTGCATCTCAACGCCGACGCAACGCTCAAGACGCTTGGTGAGCATCAGGAAACGCAGACGCACTTCAAGTGGGCGAACATTGCCTTATCCGTCGTCACGACGGTGGTCGGGTCGGTTGCGGCCGACCAAACTGGCAACAAGAAGCCCTGGGGCGAAATCACCGTTGGCCTTGGAGCCGTAACAACGGCCTTCATCGCTATCCGAGACGACAAGGATCTCGCGACCCGAATTGCGACCTGCCAGACGGTGCTCCAATCCGGGGAGAAGGAGATCGACGCGTTTCAAGCGACCTATGTTGTGCAGCGTCCAGCGACCACGGGGGCTGCCGATGTCGCGAAGTTTCTGTCTGATTTGAGCGCTGCAGCGGCAAAGATGATAGGTGACGTGGACCTGCTAAACGGAACGTGTTCGTGACAACAGCGTTGAGCTGTCTCAGACTAACGTCAGGTCCAGTCCCGCGTCGTACCCCTGACGACTACTGCACGCGAAGTCGGCATGAGATGCCGTGTACGGAGATTAGGGGTCGATGTTCGAACTTTTGTGGAGACGAATGACAAGGACTTCGCAGAGATTATGACAAATACCAAGAACATCATGACTGTGAGTGAGAGCGGCCGGCGGGCTGCCTAGCTGCGAAGAGCTTTTCGTGCCGCTGCCATGATTTTTTCCCTTCCTCTGCTCGGATCAATCTTCTTCGCAGCTGCTACCAAAGCTTCTTTCGCCTCCTGCCTAGTCGTGTCGGGAACCTGCTTTTGTAACTGCTTCGCGGCATACTCAACCTCATACTTCTCCTTGAAGCTGATCAAATAACGATCTGGATTGCCAATGTTTTTCTTGTTGTCTGCCATATAGCAATTATACCTCCATTCGAGATGGTCGAACACGATGACTAATTATACATCCCCAATGTCCCCACATCCACCTGAGAGAAGTAGATTGACGTATAACTGAACTTGTCAGTTGAGTTTTGATATACTTGAGATATCTCCTATGGACACGGTAAGCTCCCCTAGCAGGTTGACGTTGTAAGCTGGACTTTCGGTGGCTTTCGCGGAGAGAATCTGAGAACTCAAAACCCCGCTTTCGCGGGGCTTTGAGTTCTTTGGTGATGACAAGAGGTGCGGAGATGGCGCCACGCGACTCAGATTCGATTGTTCGTTGTTACTTCTTCGTCGGCACCTTCGTTTCGGTGCGAAGGTCGTGGTTTACCGGGGCCACCGGCTTCTCGATCGGCGTGGGAGCTGGCGCCGGTGTCGGCGGGCTGGGACTCTTATCGTCGGACATAGTTGTTGTACCCCCGTTTAGATGGACTTGGTAGACTGCATCCGGCTGAAGTCTGATATCAATCACAGTAGTGAGTCCCGCGAGAATCGCAATCGCAAACGCCCAGAGCATCCACCCGTTCGCTTGAAATAGCAGCTCACCGCGCAGTGCGTTGATTCGCGCGTTGCGATCTGCTGCATCACCATAGCGATCGCGAAGCAATTCATGAAAGTCCACTTCAGCGAAGGTATCCGCGTTGCCTGCAGCACGGTGACGTCGATACAACTCGTCCTCGTACTTAGTTATCTCCGCAGGATACGGAATTCCCCTATAGAGATGTCCGTGAAATGATCGTACGAGGAGACGAACTGCGCGCGCGAAACAAAATGCTGCCACTCCAGCCAGCAACAACGCGAGAAGCCCCACGTATGGTCGACGGAAATCCGCGCGCTGAACGGCGAAGGCGATGACGCTCGCGACGACGGTAAGGACTGCCAGTGGTATTCCGAGCGCCGCGCCCAACTGGTCACGACGCTGCCATTCAGCGTCGTAGAGATCCTTTAGTAGCGAGTACCCGAGCATTGCGACTCCTAGCGTGCGCGTCGTAATCGAAGCCAAGCGAAGAGAGGACTCTCACGTCTATCTTCGGGCGAGAACTTTTTTTTCTCCGTCGGTATAGAGTCCGAGAAAGGCTTCGCGCTTTGCCTTCTCGGCCTACGGCCGCGGCGCGAAACGCGCCGCGATGATAGGGTGAACTTCCCAACACGTGGTTGCTGGCATCCCCTGCTTTCCGCGACCATCGCAATGCGGCAGATGGTGTGCGTCTATGAATAGCTGGCCGGTCACCTCAACATAGGCGGCTCCGATAAGCGACCCCTTGCCTCCGGCTGGTTCTTTTCCCTTCAGAAGCTTCGTCTTAAGAAAATCCCGCACGGCAGTCGCGCTGTCTCGCAGTTCGGCTGAATTCTCATACGCCGCTTCTGGATTGGGGACTTCCACAATCACGGTGCCATTCGTTCCGGAATTTGTCGGCGTGAGCTGAATGTGGTAATCGCAGTCAGGATCAGTTGCGATGAGTCGAACCCACCCGGACACTCGAACGAGCGAACCTTCCTTCAGACCGTGTCCGAGGTTCTCCGGAAAACGACTCGCGAGTTCTTTACTCGTTTCCGCGGATGGGGGCGGCGCGAGGGCCGTGAGCTCGGCGAGGCTCATTGCGACAGGCTTCGAGCGTGTTGCGGGAAGCGAGGTCTTAACAGCCCATCGACTCACGCCGGGCTTCACACACTGCGCATTCATCGAAGTCGCAAGCACCACTAACGCGGCTATCAAACAGCGTCGCATAGACCTGATCCATTGGAGGAGTTCTCATTGTGCGCATAAACGGCCCGTGAGCGCAATCCGCACGACCGAATCAAGCCACTAGCAGATAGAGCTTGAAGACGTAGATATATACATCTGACGTAGACGGCGAAGGATTACCGACAAGGCAAGAAAATCACGCCGCATGAATGCACGAACGGCGTGGACAAATCGATTGTGTAGCGATTATTGATTTCTGCCGCTCAACGAAACGAAGAGGTCGGGTACTATGAAGCGAATTGTTATTTGTGCGGACGGAACGTGGAACATTCGCGACCACGTCGATCCGGAGACGAAGAAGCGGCTCCCTACCAACGTCACCAAGCTCGCGCGCGCTATTCTTCCGCGAGCGGGAGGCGTTGATCAGGTCGTGATTTATCACGAAGGAGTTGGTACGAGTGGCGGGCTAGACACGTTTACTGGTGGCGCGTTCGGGGACGGCATCGAACGCAACGTGCGCGACCTCTATCGGTCAATCCTCTACAACTACACGCCTGGGGACGAGTTGTTCTTCTTCGGCTTCAGTCGCGGGGCATTCACCGTCCGCACACTTGCCGGCTTTATGAATGCGGTGGGCCTGCTTGAGAAGGGCGATGACTATTGGCTGCCAGAGTTGTACAAGTGCTATCAAGACGGCGCAAAGCCAGATTCACCAGAGTGGATACAAGCGTTCCGTGAAGTACGAGCGAAGGAGCGGCGGTCTCCGCCGATTAAGTTCCTCGGCGTGTGGGACACCGTGGGCGCATTAGGGGCTCCTGGCTTTCTCGGCCATTTCAATCGCACCAAATACAAGTACCACGACATTGAACTCAACGAACACATCCTCAACGCAGCGCAAGCATTGTCGATTGACGAGCGGCGGAAGGCATTTGTTCCAAGCGTCTGGAAGAAACTCACGAATTGGACGGGAACGCTAAGACAAGCTTGGTTTCCGGGCGTTCATTCGGATGTCGGTGGCGGCTACACGCATGGCGGCTTGGCGAACGAAGCCCTTCACTGGATCGTTGAGTGCGCTCAGCAGCAAGGCCTTGGAGTAGACGACCCCTTCTTGGCTCCTTATAAGCCTTGCTTCAATTCTATCCTTCACGATTCGATGAGCCTTACATTCCGCGTGATGGGGACGACGATCCGATCCATTGGCACGGTTGACGGTGAAACGGAGGGGCTACACCAGTCAACGCTCGATCGCCAAAGCCTAGCGGATCTCAAGTACGCGCCGCAAAACGTTGCCGCCTACACGTCCAGTGGAGGCAAACGCGTCTACAACACGACGAGAATCGATCGCGGTCGACCGTGTCCTGAATACGAACCAATCCGGTAGCCGCGAACGCAGATACTAATTTGGAGTGCATGAACGACGCATCTCACTGCGTCGTGCCGAACGGGATTCGATTCTGCGACCAGTCAAAGTCAGGCAGCGTTGGGAATAGCCTGATCTAACAACTCACGGAGGGCACGATGGCAAAGGTAGATCCGTACCATACGAACTCGCTCGAATATCCGCCTGAACACCGGAACGTGTATCACGATCACGACAACTGTCCGGACGGAAAGAGAATCCTCCCGAAGCATCGCGAGAACGGCAAAGGTGGTAAGGATCGCTGCAAGGAGTGCATCAAGCTCGGCTAGCGCGGTTCGCCGTCAGGTGCGGTGTTCCTGCATCGAGATGCAGGGCGTCCGGTCATTTCAAGTCCGATAGATGCGCCGTTACAAGAAAGCACCGATTTCTCGGTGCTTTCTTGTAACGGAGATTTACCCTCGCTCTGCCGGGCGCGTACTTCGAATCGCTTGGGCTACCGCGTCTGGCGCCCTCTTCAACCTCAACTCACTGAACCGCCGGATGCGGACCCGCATGTCCAGTGGTGTGGGAGGGGAGTAGCCGGGATCACCGGCTACCCCCTATCCCGATCTCGTGCCACGACCTCTCGTGGACATGCTTGGGATCCCATAAGGATCGCGATCCATGGAAACAGCCCCGGCGTTAGCCAAGGCTGCGATTCCAAGTCCGCACAACCTCCTCTGCAAGATCTCGGAGACGTCCGAGAGTTTTCAGCGCGGCGGCGCGGTCACCGATCTCAATCTGTCGCTCGAGAACGGGGTAGACGGCGAGCCAGAGCTGCGCAAGAGTTGTATCGGGTTGAAGCGGAGTACGGCGATGATCCTCCATTTGACGACCCTCGGCGTTCGGAACCACACGACGAAGGATGTTTCATCGTGCGGGACCCGACGTCAGTATCCGTCGCGATCATCGCTAACGTACACCTCTAGCCTAGCACACTCTCGCGGAAGTGAATAGAGGCAATTGAGCACCGTCACCTCCCTGTTGTGTGGAAGAATCAAGGCGGCTAATTGCTACCTGCAGCCGATGCAGCTAGATACGCAACCGTTCTGGAATAGTCATCAGTTGCGATAAGACCTGCCTGCCTGTAGAACTCAAGAAGGCTGCTGAGCGACAATGCTGAGTGGCAGGCGTATCCTCTTTTTCGCAGTTCTGCGACACCTCCTTGTTCCCGATCTACCAACACGACGACATCTCTCACCAGCAATCCAGCGTTCTCAAGCGCCGTGATCGCCTCAAACTTGCTGTCGGCCCGCGTGATCAAGTCATCAATTACGAGTGCGACTTGGCCGCCACGAAACGCTCCTTCGATCTTCTGTCGCGTTCCATGCGTTTTTTGATCAAGTCGCGGTGAGATCATCGGACGGGCGTGCTTATACGCTAGCGCGCCAACGAGCGGCGTCGCCGCCGTCGGAATATCGGCGTATAGTTCGCACTCGATCGTTCGCGTCAGCTCCTCATACGCTGCGATCGTGAGCTGAAACGCCCGTGGGAAAGATCGTATCAGTCGGAGGTCGATATAAACGGGAGACAACGGCGCGTCTGGGTTCTTCTCGTGAAGTTTGAGCCTGAACTGCCCGAACTTTATCGCTCCAATCTCTAGAAATTCCGCGGCTAGATCCCGCTGCAACTGCGTAGGCATCGTACGAGTTCCTCAGATCGCAGCCGCAATCTCGTCGGAGATCAGGCTGACCGCCTCAAGAGAGCCGCCGACTGAGTTTGGCGGATTGGTGATAGGCCGGCCAATAACGAGAGCATCAGCGCCGGCCCGAACAGCCGCTCCGGGAGTTGTGACTCGTTCCTGATCGTTCTTGACCGACCAACGCGGTCGCACGCCGGGAGTGACGATCAGGACGTCACGGGGCAGCGACTTGCGCAATGCCGCAGCCTCATTCGGAGAGCAAATGATTCCATCCAGCCCGCTCTCCACTGCCGCATTGGCCAGATGGAGCACTTGCGCCTCCAGTTCGGCGAGAACGCCTAGTTCTTCATGGAGCGCAGCCGAGGAGATGCTGGTGAGAACAGTGACTCCGAGTACAAGCGGGCGGACGGAGCCAAGCCGCTCCGCTTCCGTGCGCGCGGCCTCCGCAGCGGCGCGCATCATGGCACGACCGCCGAAGCAATGAACATTCATCATACATACGCGATGTCGCGTTGCGGCCCTGACCGCACCCGCCACTGTGTTCGGAATGTCCATGAACTTGCCGTCTAGGAACACGGGCACGCCAAGTGCCGCGATCTCATCCGCAAGCGCGGGCCCCGTCGACATGAGCAGTTCCAAGCCGAGCTTCACGCCTCCGACGCGATCGCCGAAGAGATTTACAAGGCGCAATGCCTCCGAGGCGCTGGCGACGTCAAGTGCAACAATTATTCGCTTTGCCGCAGCAGCAAGATCTGACGATGGCATCTTGAATGGGTTCTCGGACAGCATCAGCTAAAGCGGTGGCTTGCTCGGCATGTCCCTATCCGGTATCCAGCGGCGCTCCCAGACGGCCCCCTGCGGGCTCTCCGCGCTCACTAGAGAGAATTCGCTTCGCGTGAACTCCGATAGATGCTCATACACCGGATTGCTGACCGCGATCGTGCCCGCTTTGGCTTTTCGCCCGTCACCGAGCGTGTGCGCGTGCAATCCGGGACTCGCCGCGGAAAACGCGTCGCCTCGCTCCTCGTCGTACCACGCTATTCCTGCGCGGAATAATCCCAATGGCACGAGCTGGAATTCATCAATGCCTCGTAGTACCTCGGTCGTATCACCGATAAGGCTGCAAATGCCATCGTACACCAACTGCGCGTCACTGCCGGCGATAACGATGCAGTCGGAACACAGGTCACTGCAATGGAGGTCAGGATACCGACTTTGAATAGCGGCCGCTCCATGCTGCGCCCACTCCAGTAGGCCCGTGAGCCCTGTGTTGTATTCAGTCCCGAACATTGTCGAGGCACGCGCCAAGTTCAAGAGACCGCGAACGTCCGCAACAGCAATAGCGTATGATCCGGCGATTTGGATCTCCTTGAAGCGAGTCTGCAACCCGTCGATGCGTTCCTGATCTGCGTATCGCCGCGCATACTCTGGTCGCGGGTCAGGGATCGCACTCCCCATCTCAAACAATCGTTCGATCATGCCATACGTCTTGTGCAGAATGTCGGCGATGCGATCTGTCAGAAAGCCCTTCCGCGACTCGACGATGCACTCACGTAGCGCTGCATTGAGGGCAAGAACCTCGGGACACGCCTCAATGAGCTCTTGGAGAAAATATTCCGCATTGATGGGCCGGCCCGATGCATCGACTCGCGCCACAGGTTTCCGGTCGTCGCGTTCGTAACCACAGTTCGTGAGCACTTGTCGGATCAGCGACGAAAACGCGCGCATAATCCGACTTGCCCAATCGAGGTTGCCAGTTGGGTAACGGCCAATCGTCGGGAATTGCGGAGTCTCGTCAGTGTGTTCGAGTATCACGTCGACAATCGGATACTCCCGTCGCAGGTTCTCCAGCTGTGCGCGGAGAACGGGCACACTGCGATACATCTCCATCTTATCGTGCAGAAGACGCGCGGGTTCTGCAAATGCGGATAGCACCTTGTGCAGGACGGGCCCCCTCGGACGGTGCTGACTTGTGGCGTAACCGGTGAGGACCGAAAAGAGTTCAGCGGCTTTCATGCGCCAGTCTTCTACTTCAAACCAACCGCAGATATATGCGATCCGCTGATTACGTGCCGCACTCAACACGACCAATGGATCGCCAAATACGCCGGCATTCGACGAACGCGGACTGCTCGGACGTTCGATCGTCAGGTCGTTGTCAATCTTCGCATAGAGTTCGATGAGGTGTGCGAGGTGCGCGCGGACGAATGGTTTCGTTGACGTGCGATAGAATGAATCCCACGGAACACTGGACGCAGCCGGTGAGCGATATCGTGCCCACACCTGCGTCTTGTGTTGTTCCTTGTCGACCTGAAGACAGTCATGGCGCTGCAAGAAGAGCTGATAGGGCTCGTAGTCGGTTCCTGGGGAGCGAGGTTGTACCACAGGCACTGGCCCATACTTGAAGGGACGCCAGCCCAAGTAGAGTTCACCAAGCTCTTCACGCCAGTCATGCTGCAAATTGGCGAACAGCTTGTTGAACTGAATCCCGGTCAACGCAGCCCCGTGCTTTGAGCGGCTGGCGAAATCAGCGACGAGACTCGGTCCGAGACCCAACGCCTGTCGGATCATTACGTCAACGTGGCTCGGCTCCGTACTCTTGTAGTCGAACCACGGACCGAACTCTCCACGCAGAACACCGCGCGAGGCTTCAATCACTTGGCGCCCTCCTTCCTGAAACCAGCTGACGAGAGCTTCGGGCTTGAGAGTGCCACGGTCGAGCTCAAAGTCAAGAACTCGACCTATTGTGATCTGTGAATACTCTGCCAGCTCGCGATGCAGCTCCTCGAGGCCAATCGGGCGAATACCGGCAGGCGAGACGCCTGTCTGGTGAGAAGATGGCACGCGCTTGAGGAGCGAATCGCGGCACGCGAACACGTCGTGCGACAACGAGACCTCGTCGAGACCAGGACGGAGAAAGAGCACAGGAGCGCCGCCGGGCTTCGCGAAGAGGTTCGGAACGTCCTCAGTACGCAATACTGCACGCGTGTCGTCGAGCAAACGCTGGCCGAGTCCTCTGCCAAAGGTCGCGATGAACTGACCCATGTCGAGACGACTAGCGGCGGAGCGAAGATCAATGCCCAGTGCCGCGGCGACGCCTGAGCTAACGAAGTCGCGGAGCAAGTCGAGTGCGAGGTCAAGACAAACAACAGAGTAGACTCTAGTAGCTAGGCGCTGACGTCGCTCGTCGTCCGAATCGAACGAAGTCTGCACAGCCAGCTCGTGCCTTCGCTGACGGACGGCGGCCGTCGCAAGCCAAGTTTCTTCAGGCGCGGAAAGGGTGGGATAGACGATAAATGAACAGAAACAGTCACGGGTATCGGGATTGAGATAGAAGCGCACCTTGCAAGGTCCGTCCCACGTCACCGTGAAGCCTTGCAACGCTCCACTGCGCTGGGCGTTGAAAAACTGAGGACGGTCGAGCGTGATCGCGAATGTCGACCGCTCCTGATCGTTCGGCGCCGCGTCGTTCCCAACAGCGTCGCCGTTTGAGTTCTGCGCGTTCGGATACCAGATGACGTATGGAAGTCCGTAGCGTGCCATCCGTTCGAGCAACATCTCCGGACTGATATCCTTTCGCAGCGTACCTTGAATTACGAGGTGGCCGACATCAAGCGGCGGTTGGAAGGCAGATGTTAGCCTTGAGATTGCAGATGCCCGTTCCGAGAACTCATAATCGGTGAGATCTTCGCATGCGAGAGCCTGCGGTTCTTCCATCTGGCCGCGTTCCGCCAGATTGCAGCGACGAACGCATGTGACGCCAATCGCGGTCGCACGCACTCGTTGCACGATGCGCCGGATGTCGGCTAGCTCGTGTCCATACTGAATGATTTCATCAAAGACGAGAACGGTGCGACCGCCGAACAACTCCTCAAGGTCGCTCTCGCTCATCTTCTTGACCGCTGCGCTATGCCACACGTTCTTGCCCCACTCATAGCCGGCGAGAGACATCATGTCCCAGATCTTCGAACCCCGGCGATCAGAAACGATCACTTGATCTGGCTCGCGCTCTGCTAGCACGCGCACTAGAAAGTCTCGCCAGCGGCCGATCATCGGCGCGGCCCAATGAGGAGCGAGTGACGCCTCGACAGAAGCAGCTGCACGAACATGCGACGGCTCCTGCGCAGGTCGATCAGCTGCGACACCGTGTTTGGCACGAACGAGTTCGGGATCGAATCGCCACTGACCGCGGACTTTCTTCCCACTGAGATCCCCCGCACTCCGCATGCGCCGCACGGTAGACGTCGAGACGTCTAGGTAAGTCGCGACTTCGTCGATTGACCAGAGCATGTCTGCTGCAAATCCTCACGAATTAGGAACTTACGATGAGAGCGTTGGACGACTAGGCCAAAGTAGTCAGGAATGGTCAAGATATCCAATTGTGTTCATCATGACAAGTCTGGTCATTTGGCGCGCACACATCGTCAATACGCTGGCTTTGCAGCATCAAGATGCTCATAACTCGTTGTAGGTTCAGTAGTTGAGTGAATGCTACCGAGCGAATGAAAGGGGCGATCCTGTCGATGCCCGTGAGCTTCAGCTAGCGACATAGCTATGCGACAGGACGCATCGGTAGAGCTGGTGGCAGGCGGCGAGTATCTTGACACAGCGCTTTGTGATGAGAATGATCTTGCTATCTGATCCCCGGGCAACATCCCCCAATGTCCCATGTCCACCCATAATGAAGAAGCCGCCGGATCTCTCCGACGGCGTGATCGCTTGGGTTGAGCGCCGTACCCTCGCCGAAAAAGACCTCACATCTTCTTGACCATGTACCCCTTCAACCTCACCGACAGAATCGCGCGCAGAATGTTCGGCGATATCTGCATGGTGTGAAGCTTGAAGGATACGGCTTTGCTAAATGGTACCATGGTGATGCGTTCCTTTCCGTCCCACACGGTCAGCGTTCCCCGAACGGCTGTCATCGTCCGGCCAGCGGAATCGACCAGCTCCGCTGAAATGGAGCTCTGCCCGCCGGACTGGGCGTAGATGTCCCAATACGGCGTGGTGTTGGCGCCCGGACGAATGTTATTGGAGATTACGAAACAACTGGCTGACGAGAGCGACCTTCCAGCGAGCCTGCGAACGTCGATACGCTAGCTGACTGAATAGGTTGCTCATGACGAGAGCCTGGCGCAATGCGTCGGGCTCTCTCTTTTTCTCAACCTTCTTTTTATCTGGCTGCTGCGGTTGTTCAGAAGTACGACTCTGCATCGCTGAACAGCGATGCTGCGCGTTAGAACTCGGACTCGCGCGCGCTTTGCGCGGCGCGCAAGAAGCTCCCTCTGCGCTGCAGCGTGGATCGCATCTACCATCGAGAGTGGAATCGCAGCGGCATAGCCGCGACCGATCCGTTCTTTCAACCACATGAGCGCCGCATTCCTGCCGACAACCTCGGCTTGAAGGCGACGTCTCTCATTTCCTCTCTCGATGGTGGAGGCGCGCCATGTTCAACTCAAACCAGAGTGCACACGATGTGACTGGTCGTAGGCGTAGTGGAGATGTTCTGACCGTTGTCGATACGTCGATGCAGCGGCAACTCAACCTCGTACTCGGCGAGGCGGCACGACCGATCCATCTGGATTCCGTGTCCACGGCCATCTCGGTTGCCCGCAAGGTCCCGGTCCGCGCAGTTCTTCTCGGTCCTGCGTCGATCGGTCCCGAGGCGTCGCCGGCCATGGCGACCCTCGCCAGCGTCTGCGCCGGTGGCGTTCTCATCGCCGTGATAGGCGGTTGGACTCCAGCGCTGGCGGAAAGACTTCTCGCCTTCGGGGGATCGGGAATCCGTGATGCAGTCGATCTATCGAGACGAGAGGGCCTCAACCGACTCAGAACGCTGCTCACCCGTGAGGAATGGGACCTCGCGAATCGCATCGCGCAGACGATTCTTCCGAGTCTCGAACCGGCCACCGACGAGATGCGCTTCTTCATCAGTCATCTCATCCGCACCGCTCCCTTTGTTTCATCGATGAAAGCGGTCGCCAGCGAACTTCGCGTGTGCAACAGCTCGATGAACTCTCGATTCTTTCGCGCGGGCTTGCCATCGCCGAAGAAGTATCTGGCAGCGACG
>OCZT010006108.1_pt1 | contig 11949 bp, 11 predicted proteins | sample 1539031 | NCBI WGS metagenome assembly OCZT01 (sample SAMEA3539308, study PRJEB22396) | soil metagenome | biome: tundra; feature: field; material: soil | place: USA | collected 2010-05 | depth 0.15 m
CTCTGGATGGCCGGCGGCATGGCCCAAACCGAAACGTTCGATCCCAAGCAGTACACGCCGTTTGAACCGGGCATGGAGTCGAAGCGCGTGCTGAGCACGTTTCCCGCGATCGATACCGCGGTCGATCACATCAAGATCTCCGCGGGCCTGGAGCGCATCGCCAAAATCATGGACCGCGGCACGCTCATCCGCTCGCACCGCGTCGGCGATCTGGGATTCATCCTGCATGCGCGCCATCAGTTTCATTGGCATACCGGCTATGCGCCTCCGCAATCGGTGGCGGCGCCACACATGGGCGCGGTCGTTTCGCGCACGCTCGGGCCGCGGAATCCCGAGATTCCCGCGTTCATCGACATCGGCCAGAACCTCGAAATAGGCGGCGAAAGCGACGCCGTGAAAGCATTTCACACCGCCGGTTTTCTGGGCAGCGAACATGCGCCATTCCTGATCGCCGATCCCCAGGACGCGGTGTCGCGCGTGCGGCCTTCCGAGCACATCGGCCCGGCGCGTTTCGCCAACCGCTACGAACAATACAAGAAGCTGGTAGCCGCCAGTCCGGTGGGCCAATATGGCAGCGACTTCCAACGCGAGAGTCTGCTACGGTCGCTCGACAATGCGCACCGCCTGCTGAGCTCGCCCGCCGCCAAGGCGTTCGACCTGAGCCTGGAACCGAAGGCCAGTTACGATGTCTACAATAACGGACGCTTCGGGCTGGGCTGCCTGCTCGCTCGCCGCTTGGTGGAGGCTGGCGCGCGCTTCATCGAAGTGACCACGGAATACATTCCTTTTCGCTACTGGGACACTCACGAGAACGGGCACAAGCGCGCCATTGGCATGAAGGAAACCATCGACGCGCCGGTCGCGCAGTTGATCCTCGACCTGGAAGCGCGCGGATTGCTCGACCGCACGCTGGTGGTGCTGGCCAGCGAATTCGGCCGCGACATGATGACCGAGGGCAAACCCGGCGCGGAGGTCAAGAACCAGGTCAAACAACCGGATATCATGACCGAGCCGAAGCACTACGGCATGCACCGGCACTTCACGGAAGCCTGCTCGGTGCTGATGTTCGGCGGCGGCGCGCCCAAGGGAAAGTTGTACGGACGGACCGCGGACGAACGCCCCTGCAGCATCGTCGAGAATCCCGTAAGCATCGAGGATCTGCACGCCACCATCTACAGCGCTCTGGGGATCGCGCCGGACACGGCGTACGAGGTCGAAAAACGCCCCTTCTATGTCACCAAGGATGGCAAGGGGAAGGCTGTCGCGGCGCTGCGGGCGTGACGCGGCGTGAAGGTTCCCGGGTGCACGATCCCGGCCAGAATCTCCAGCGATTCCACCAGGCGCGGTCCGGGACGATTGAAATATTGATTGCCGTCCGCGACGAAGACCCGGCCATGACGGACCGCCCGCAAATCATGCCAGCCGGCGCGGCCCGTGAGCCAGTGCATCTCCCTCGCCGCGCGTTCCAGGTCGAAGCCGCACGGCATTACCAGGATGATGTCCGGATCGGCCGCCGCCAGATCTTCCCACGTCTGCCACGCCACGGTCTCCGCCCCGGCCATCTCAACCAATTCCGGCATCCAGTTCGCCGTAGGCATCAGCGGCTCGATCCATTCGATGCAGGCCAGGCGCGGGCGTGGCCGCGCGTCACCGACGGCATCGGCGATGGCTCGCATACGCTCCTGCAAGCGCCCCACAAGTTCCGCGCCGCTCGCTTCGATTTCGAGCGACCGCGCCACGCGGCGGATATCTTCCCACACCTCGGTCAGTGAACTGGGCTGCAGCGACACCACCACCGGCCGGCTCGCCAGGCGCCCCGCCACCGAGCGCTCCACGTCGCGCAGGCTTACAGCGCAGACTTCGCAATGGATCTGGGTCAGGATGTGCGTGGGCTGCAAGCGCTCCAGCACATCGTCGAACACCTGGTAGACGGAGATCGATTCGGCGAGCGTCCGTTTCACCAGGCGGTCGATTTCGCGGCTGTCGCCATCCACCGCGAAGCGCGGCGCAGTACACACCGGCAGCGCGCGCACTTCCTCGGGATAATCGCACTCATGCGAGCGGCCCACCAGCCACGGCAGCGCGCCTAGCGCATGGACAATCTCGGTGGCGCTGGAGATCATGGAAACGATGCGTGGCATTACGCTCCTTCGATCATGCCCTCAAGCGGGGCCGGCAGCAGGTCCGCGAAGACGAAACCATCCGCATCGCGCAACTCGCCCGCGGCGACCGGTATCGGATGTTGGAACATGGGGCCGGCGTAAGCAAACGTGTGGAACTCGCCGTTCTCTCCGCACGGATCGGTGTGCGGCGGCAGGTCCGCCAGCAACGCCAGATCGAACTCGCGCCCGGCGAATCGCGCGTCCAGCGCCTTCTTATCCACGCAAGTGATTCTGGCGCGCAGTCCGCCGCGGATCATCTCAAGCGCCAGATCGCGCGTGGGAATCTCCCAGAGCGGAAACAGCGGCTCCAGTCCGCTGCCGGCCAGCTTGCACTCGCGGTATTCGCGAATATCGCGCAGGAACAAATCTCCAAACGCGATGGCTTCGAATCCATCCGCCACCGCCGCCCTGCACGCCTCCACCATCCGGGACTCATACTCCTCGTTGGAACAGGGCCACGGAAGCTCGACCGCGCGCAACGGGAAACCGGCCGCCGCGGCTTGCGCCTCCACCAGCGCCCGGCGGACCGCATGCATGGCCACGCGATCGGCAGCCTCGTTGAAAGTGGTCAGCAGACCGGCAATCTTCACGCCTGTACCTACACTGTGGCTTCGCATCAGGTGCAAGGCCCAGGCGCTATCCTTGCCGCTCGACCAGGAAAGAAGCGCGCGTTTCAAGCGACCGCGGGGACCCGCTCGGCGGTGCGCACCGTGCGGCTCAGCCAGGCGTGCAGACCGAACAGAACGCCGGAGTAAACCAGATCGCCGGCCAGCGTGCGGCCGAAAAACGGGATCGCCGCGGTGTAGCAGAGCGCCAGTCCGGACCACGTATGCGGGTACATGTTCCCCACAAAGGTGCCGAAGTTGGAGATGAGGAAGAACTGCGCGCTGCACACGAGGCAGGCTGCGCCGATGCGTAGCGGGCTCTCGGTGGCCTGCAAACGCCGGCCGATCCACACGCTGATCATGAAACTGAGATAGATGAACGGCGTCGCGATGGAATAGCCGCCCCGCAGCGGGTCGGTCACGGCCATCAACAACAGCGGCACCGCGAAGGCCTGCCACCCCCGCAAACGGGCCCCCGCGTACAGGCTCATGCCGCCCACCGGAGCGAAATTCGGCGGATGCGGCAACAGACGGGCGACCGCTCCCAGTACCGTCAGGCTCAGCGCCAAAGGCCGAACATTGTTTCCTCGATCCATGCTCTCTCCTTATTCAGATAGTGTACCGCCGCTCGGTTCGCCGCCGCTTGCCGCGCGGTTGGGTTCCCACAGCGTCTCCGGCGCGCCGCTTTGGTGACTGGCCCAGCGGCTCCAGACGAAAAACGCGTCGCTCAGCCGGTTCAGATATTTCACGGCTTCCGCCGGGACCGGCTCCTCGCGCGCCAGCGCCGTGGCGATGCGCTCGGCGCGGCGGCACACGGTCCGGCAAACATGCAGCTCCGCGTTGATCCGCGAGCCGCCCGGCAGCACGAACGATCGCAAAGCGGGCAGCCCCTCGTTCGCCCGATCCATTTCCGCTTCCAACTGGGCGATCTCCGCCTCCGTAATCCGCGCCTGCCGCGGATGCACATCCTCGGGCAGCGTGGCCAGGATGGATCCCAGGTTGAACAGCTCGTGCTGCACGCGCAGCAGAATGCCGCCCAGCGTCGCGACGGCCAAGTCGCCTGCGGCGGTCTCGCGCGCCAGTCCCACGAACGAGTTCAGCTCATCCACCGTGCCGTAGGCCGCGATGCGCCGGGAATCCTTGGGCACGCGTTGCCCGCCCGCCAGGCTGGTTTCGCCCGCATCGCCCTGACGCGTGTAGACGCGGTTGATGGCCAGACGCGGCTCGTCGAATTTAGGCTCCATGCATGCAGGATACATCGCGCATTGCCGGCGCTGCTATGATGAAATCAATCCTGGGTACGCCATGACCATTGACGAACGCCTCGAAAAGCTTACCGAACGCCACGAAGCCCTGACGCAAGCGGTGGATCTGCTGGCTGCCATGTACCAGCAAAACGAGCGGCGCTTGGCGCAGGTGCTGGATGCCATCAACCGGCTGGCGAATATCGCGGAAGCGCACGACGTCCGGCTTGACGATCACGAGCGTCCTGCGGACGATCCGTCCCACGCCGCATAAGGGCGGCAACGCGGAGGGGCTGACCCGCCCGATAGCGCGATAATGAACGACAACGGGGCCGGTTCTCCGAAGATTTTGGACGCTGCGGGGAGGGCGTTCCCAGTGCTGACGTCGCCTCCTGCGCGTAGACGGAGTACTGCCTTAGATGTAATTCCCTTGACATCGATTCATTGATGCGCCCACAATCGCCAGATGACCATCCGGCGACCGGCCCTCACCATTTGCGGAACGCTTTTGGCAGCGCTCTGATCTTCACTGCACATGCCGTGGCTCAGACGTCAGCCCCGAGGCTGAGGACACTCTACAACTTCACAGGCGGCAGCGACGGGCGCGATCCCGGAACTGTTGTAATCGGCAGCGGCGGCGTGGGCCCTGCTGGCTGGCAATTTGGCGAGGTGAAAAGGTGCGACACGTCTTACGACGACATTTCTTCTTGCTGATCGGTCTTCTTACGCTCTGCCTATTCTTTCTTGTGGAGGGGCTCGACCGAGTGGGAAAAACCGAAACTGCCCACGCACTCGCCGGTCCCATGCGCGTGCTGATTGTGCCGATGTACCTGGTTTGGCTGGTAATAGCCATGGCGCACGTGGCGATCGTTGGGCCAGTTGGTGTGCCTAGTCCGTTTGCGGCTGTTGTTTGGGGCATCACAATGGTCGCGGGACTCGCGCCTTACGCCCTTGCTGACTACTTTCTCAATAAGTGTGCGTCGATTTTTCGGAAACACCGCCGCCGGAAATAAGGTAAGCAAAAAAGAGTGGATGCGAATACGCAGCAGCCGCCCAGGTCGTTCGAGCATCGCAACCGAGGCCGAAATAGCTCCCGATATCTCGGCTTAACGTCCTCCTTCAACAGAGGCCGGGGCGCCACCTGGCATTGCGCCCCCCCGGGGCAACCTGGTCGGGGTGATGGAGCTGATCAACACTACAGAGACTTAAGGTACGCGTTATTTGGCCGACGGAGAACCCGCTTCGGCGGACAGCATTCGCGCAGACGGCCGCAGAACCCCCTTAGGCAAAGCCCACTTCAACCCCGTCACGAAGTTCAGCTTCGGCGCAGGGTATCCCAAGACTTCTTCGTAGGACCGGTTCAGCGCGTTGCGTAGATTCCCATAGGCCGTCAGCCCCCCGGTCAAGCGAATATTCAGGTTGATCCCCATGTCCACAAAGCCGCGGCCGGGATAGAGACCCGCCGACGCGCCATAGGTCGGATCTACGTCCAGGTCGGAGCCGCGAAAGTAACCGGTCACATTCGCCGAAACCCGTCCACGGCTGAAGGTTGAGACGAGGGAGCCGGAATTCGCAGGCCGCCGGATCAGCTCCTGACCCACGCGAAAGTAGAGCGGCGCGAGGCCCGTGGAGCCGTTCAGCGATAGGATCGCAGAATCCAGATAAGTGTAAGATCCCGCCATCGACATCCAACGCGCCGGGCGGAAACGGGCCGATAGCTCCGCGCCCTGCGCCCGTGCATTCGACAGGTTGTCGGTTTGAAAGGCGCTCAGTACCGCCAGGTTACCGCCCAGCGAGACGATCAGATCGTAGAACCGGTTGTAGAAGTAAGTCGCATCCAGCGACAGCCGGCCGCCTAAGACGCGCTGCTCCACGCCGAAGTCGAAGCTGGCGGTGCGCTCGGGCTTCAGCGCCGGATTGTTGGTGAACGCGAGTTCCAGCCCTGCGGGCGGTCGAATCCCCGTGCCGAACGAGCTATGCAGCCGCGTGCTGCGCAGCACATAAGTTGCCGCCAGCTTGGGGTTGATCTTGGCGACCGTGTTGGCCGGGAATGCCGGCCGGCCGTCGCCCGTATTCTCCGGGATGAACGGCGTGCCTATGATCTCGCCGCGCACGCCTGCATTGAAGAAAAACCGGCTGCCGAACTGAAACCGATTCTCCCAATAGATGCCCGCGTCATCGCGGCGTAACGGGAATGCATTGAAGTTATCGTCGCTGATGTAAGTGTTCTTCACTTCTTCGCGCGCCAGACTGACGCCGAATGCCGCCGTATACCACGGCGCGACGCTGACTATGCTGCGCGTCTCGAACTGGCCGCGCAGATCCTTCTCATAACTGAATCCGTAGGGGCTGGCGTAGCCGCTGTTTTCCAGGAAGAAACTCGCGAACGTCTCCTGGCGGACGCGCGGCGAGAAATCGATCTGGTGATGCAGAAAGTAGTCGGAAAAATCGTTCTTGTCGCGGCTGATCGGGTCGAGTCCCGTGAAATCGCGCCCCGGATCGGAACCGTAAGGACCGGGATTTCCCACGTCGTTGGCGTTGTAGTCGCCGCCGAACGACAGGCTTTGCCGGGCGAACGAGCGCGTAATGTGCACCGCCACGTTGTCATTGCGGTAGTCGCTGTTGGCGACCGGACCGTTGTCTCCAAGCTGCGAAACGAAAGCGGCCACTCCAAAGCCCGCCAGCGTGCCGGCCCCGCCCACGGCGAAACGGTGCTCCCGATAAGTCCCCCCCTCGGCGAGCACCTCGAGCGGCGGCGAATCGGCCGCCGAGCGCGTCACGAGATTGACCACGCCGCTATTGGCATAAGCCCCGTAGACCGAGGATTGCGCCCCCTCGATCACCTCCACGCGGTCCAGCCAATCGGTGGGAATGTGCGCGAAGTCGAAAGCGCCGCCGAAGGAGTTCACCGGGACCCCGTCGATCTGCACCAGATTGAAATTGTAATTGCCGCCGCGGATGAACAGGTCGGCCACGGCGCCCGCGCTGCCGGTCTGGGCGACAGTGATCCCAGGCAAGTAACGGAGCAGATCCACCGCCAGCCCTTCGTTGCGTTCCGCGATCTCCTCGCGCGGCACGATCGCGATACTGCTGCCCTGCTCGCTGAGCGGCACGTCGATCGCCGACCCCGCCACGCGCACCGAATCCACTTGCGGCGCGATGTTCAAATGCACGGTGAGCGGCTCCTGGCCGGACGTCCTGGCCAGCGGGATGTTCTTCGTCTCGAAACCGGGTGCGGTAACCGCGAGATGCATGTCGCCCGCCTGGGCAAGCTTCAGCGTGAAACCGCCCGCCTGGTCCGTGGTGGTTTGTCGAGCTACGCCCAACCGGTTGACAACGGAAACCTGCGCGCCGGCGATGGCGGCGCCGGACGGGTCCAGCACGGTTCCGTGAATGGTGAACGACGCTGCGGTGGCCGCGGGCAGCAGCCCGAGCCATAAGACAAGAAAACGCATTGTAGGCTCCTCCCTCGAGAGCCGCAATTACGGAGTCTTGCCGGTCGGTCTCCTGACTTGCGCTTCCACGGGCCGGTCAGCCTTCCCATCCGCTTAGGACAGTGGCTCACGTTCGACCGGTCCTCCACGCTTACAGTGGCGGGGCCGTGCTGGATTTGCACCAGCTTCCCATAAAACACCGGCAGTCTTCGGAACGAATTCAGGGTAACCGCAAACGGGGAGACCTGTCAACCGCGATTAGAGCGGAATCAACTGCTGCAAGCCGTCGCGTACCTGCTCCTGATCGGTTGCGCTCAAGCGGCCCGTGCGTTTTTGGATAAGGCGGTTGTCAATCGTGAACAGCTTCATGCGCACAATGCATTGCTCTGGCAGACCCGCCTCAACGTTTTGGATTCTGAAATCACCGGGCCAACTGGACTGCTTGGCCTTCGTAATCTGGGCCATCAGCGAATGGCCGGAGCCGTGATTGAATGCCTGCGAACTGAGCACCAGGGCAGGCCGCCGTTTGCTTGCCGGAGAATCGGTAAAAGGAAAAGGGACCACCACCACGTCCCACGTCTCACAGGTCACCGAACGCCTCGTCATCTTCGGGCGAATTCCACTCATCCGCCACAGTGGCGGAAAGAGCGCGGTGCCACCCGGCGTCAAACGGCTCCATCTTTCTCACCACAACCAGCCCGTTCTCCTGGAACTCGTAGACGAGCACGTCCCCCGCCTGTACCCGCAAACGCTCGCGGACCTCCTTCGGAATGGTGACCTGCCCCTTCGTGGTAACCTTACTGGCGTTCATCATTGCCTCCTTACTTCCCTACTTCCTGCATCAAGGATAGCATGCTCCCGCCCCCAGATCAAGCTAAAATACCCCATGAGCCCCATGCAGACGCGGCGCGCTTAGCCAAGCCGAATGCCCGCCACTCAAGCCGAGTTGCAAGCGAATCGCGTTCCAGTTAGCCCGTGACAAATTCAATTCTTAAAAAATTAGTTGACAGCCCGCTCCAGTTCGGTGTACAACTGAATTAGAGCAATTCTTAATTCATTAAGAGAATCGCCCATGGCACGAAAACAGTCGCCCACACTCACCGAAGCCGAACTCCCCATCATGGAAATCCTTTGGCAAAAGGGTTCCGCCGTGGTGACCGACGTCGTCGGCGCGCTGTCCAATTCGGTTGTAGCCTACAACACAGTCCTTACCACGCTCCGCATCCTGGAACGAAAAGGGTACGTTCGGCATACCAAAGAAGGCCGCGCGTTCGTCTATCATCCTGTAGTGGAACGCGGTGAGGCCAGCCGCAAGGCGGTTCGCAATCTGGTGAAACGATTCTTCCAGGATTCACCTGAGTTGCTCATTCTAAACGTCTTGGAAGACGAGCAGTTGGATGAAAGCGAACTGAGCAGGCTCAAACGGCTGATCTCGGGTGAAGGAGGGGGCGCGCAGTGAACTGGGTTGAATTGGCGAATGTGGCGGCGGCCGTGGCGGTATCGAGCGCACTCAACAGCCTCTGGCTGGGATTGCTGTTGGCCGCTCTGGCCGCGAGTATGGTCCACCTCCTGCCGCGTTCCAATGCCACCACCCGTTACGCGATCTGGTTCACCACTCTCCTGCTGGCCGTGGCGTCGCCCGCCCTGCTGTTGATCCCCAGACCTGCGCCGGCGGCAGCCGCCAGTGCCCCGGCACTGCCTTCCGCGCCATGGATCGTTCCGGTAACGGCGCAGTGGCCGGTCTACGCAGTTGTGGCCTGGCTGGCGATCGCCGCCATCCTGCTGGCGCGCGTTGCCTGGAGCCTTGTCCATATCCACGGTCTGAAGCGCCGTGCCACCCTGCTCGGCCAGCGCGGCAACATCCGGGTGCTCGCCTCGGCTGAAGCCCGGGTGCCGATGGCCGCCGGTTTCGTGCGCCGCGCTATCGTCTTCCCGCAATCCGTGGTCGACGAGCTCACCCCCCCGGAATTCGAGCAGGTGCTCTGCCACGAAATGGCCCATCTGCGCCGCTGGGACGATTGGACGCAACTCGCGCACGCCGTCGCGCAAGCCGCGCTCTTCTTCAATCCGGCCATCTATTGGATCGGACGCCGCCTGAAGATCGAGCGTGAAGTGGCCTGCGACGATTGGGTGGTTTCGACCACCGGCGAGGCCCGCCCGTATGCCGCCTGCCTCACGCATCTGCACGAATTGACGCGCCGCGCGCCGGCCCCGCAATTGGCCCCAGGCGCGACCACCAGAACCAGGTGGCAGCTCAGGGCGCGCGTGGAAGCCCTGCTGCAGCCGGATCGCAACACCACGCCGCGCTTCTCGCGTTCCGGCTGGATGGCAGCATGCGCCCTGGTGTGCGCGGCCCTGATCGTGGCCGCCAGGACCACACCGCCAGTTGGCGTGCAGGAAATCCCCGTGGCTACCATGGCTTTCGCGCATCTGAGCGCGCCGGCGGCGCCGGCCATGGCGCCGGTCATCTCATGGGCGCCTCGCAGAGCGGCTCCGGTCCGGCCGCGCCTGGTCGCGAACCGCGTGCCCAAGCGCGAACTGCCGGCCACGCCTGCCTTGACGGATGCTCCCATCGTGCTCGTGCGCGCATGGCAGGTGGAAGTGTCCTCAACTTACTTCGTGATCGCGGTGGTCTTCTTCGAACCACCGCCACCCGCAGCGTTGAACGGTATTTAAGCAACAGATTCTCTCAAAACAAAGGACAACAACATGAAGCTAAACAGAAGCTACGTTACCCTTGCGCTCCTACTCTTCTGCGCGGGGTTATTAACCGCAAACCTGGTGAGCCACACTGGGATCGCACGCGCGGCCGGCGCGACACCCGCCGCGCTGACCATTCCCAGTCCGGTTCAACTATCCAACTCGTTCACCAAGATCGCCAAGGAATCCGAGCCTTCCGTCGTGCAGATCGTCAGCACGATTCAGGAAAAGCGCGCGAACACCCGGTGGTTCTTCAACGGGCAGCCATCCAACGGTGAGAATCCGTTTGGCGGCATGAACCCGTTTGAAGGTGCGCCGCAACAGCCGCGTCGCGCGCAGGGCCTGGGCTCCGGCTTTGTCGTGGACCACAACGGCTATATCCTGACCAACAACCACGTTGTCGAGAACGCCATCCGCATTCAAGTGACGCTGCCCGGCGACAGGACCCAATACGCGGCTAAGCTGATCGGCACCGATCCCGAGCTGGACCTCGCGGTCCTGAAGATCGACGCCAGCAAGCAACTCACGCCGCTCCGCGTCGGCAACTCCGACGCCATCGAAGTCGGCGACTGGGCGGTCGCCATCGGCTCTCCCTTCGGACTCGATCAGACCATGACCGCCGGCATCATCAGCGCCAAAGGCCGCGACCTCGGCGAGCGCGACCACCAACTGCAGCGCTTCCTCCAGACCGACGCCGCCATCAACCGCGGCAATAGCGGAGGCCCGCTGCTCAATATCAACGGCGAAGTGATCGGCATCAACACCATGATCGTCAGCGGCAGCGGCAATTTCGAAGGCATTGGTTTCGCGCTGCCCATCAACCTGGCCGTGAACTCGTACAACCAGATCATCAAGAGCGGTAAAGTCTCCCGCGGCGCCATCGGCATTCAGTTCGCCCGCGAGGAGAATGCCGCGCTCCTAAAGGCTTACGGCGCATCCAGCGGCGTATTCGTACAGCAAGTGACGCCCGGCGGACCGGCTGCAAAGGCTGGCATGCAGGCCTCCGATATCATCGTTGGCATCAACGGCCAGACCGTCAAGGACGGAGAACAACTCGTGCAGGCGATTTCGGCGGCGCAGCCGGGCACCACGGTCGAGCTCAAAGTGCTGCGCGACGGGAAGCCGGTCGAAGTGTCCGCCAAGATTGGCGACCGCGCCGAGATCGTGGCGGACAACGGGTCCGGCAAGGGGTCTCCCGAATCCGGCGAAGAAGGCGAGACCACGCATGCGCGCCTGGGCGTCAACGTCCAGAACCTGACTGAAGCCGACCGCGAACAAATGGGCCTGAAGGCTGGCGGCGTGGTGATCGCCAGCGTCGAGCCTGGTTCTTTCGCCGAAGACATCGGCCTGCAGAAGGGCGATGTGCTCGTCGAGATCAACCGCCACCACGTAGCCACGGCCGCCGACGTGCGCAACATCATGCAATCGGCCAAGCCGGGCGAAGCCATGGCGTTCAAGCTGATGCGGAATACTGGTGGGAATTGGAACCCCCTGTTCGCCGCCGGCACTTTGCAGGAGAAGTAAAACTCGTGTGGGGCAGACCTCCAGGTCTGCGCGAGTCCTCCAGGACCCGCTCCGGCCGACGTGGACGGCGGCCGGAGGACTGGAGTCCTGCCCCACAGCCCTACCGCCGCACCGCCAGCCCCGGCGCCACCCCCTCCACCAATTCCCCACCCTTGACCACCAAAGTCCCGTTCACCAGCACATAGGCGATCCCTTCCGAATACTGCGCCGGATTCTCGAAGGTCGCCCGATCGATAACCCGCGCTGGATCGAAAACCGTGATATCCGCGTCGGCGCCCAC
>OCZT010006110.1_pt1 | contig 11943 bp, 9 predicted proteins | sample 1539031 | NCBI WGS metagenome assembly OCZT01 (sample SAMEA3539308, study PRJEB22396) | soil metagenome | biome: tundra; feature: field; material: soil | place: USA | collected 2010-05 | depth 0.15 m
ACCGGATGCGCGACGTCGCGATCTACGACATGAGCGACCCGCAGACGCGAACGACCATCCGCGCCGACAGCGGCCTGCTCGAGCTCTCGCCCAACCGCACGGACCTGCTGCTCACGCTCTTTCACGGGTCGTGGACGGTGTTGAAGCCGGAGGATCCGACGCGGCTGCAACGGGTCTTCTTCAACACCGATTTCGTGAAAGTGCGCAACGTGGGGAACACGCTCCAGATCGACACGGTGGGCGGGGAGAAGAGCGACCGCGAGATGACCGTATGCGAGCTGCAGCGGCGGGTGGCGCGCCTCGTGCGGGCGCGCGACAGCGTGTATCGCCAGATGAAGATGATGGACAGCACCGTAGCGAAGACGGTGCGGACGAGCGGCGTCTCGAGCGGGTTGGGCAGTCTCTACTGCCACCGGCTTTCGGGCCTCACGCTGGTGCGAACGGCGAGCGCGATGGAGCCGCCACAGCAGCCGCCACAGCAGCCGCCACAGCAGCCGCCACAGCAGCCGCCGCAACAACCATCACAGCAGCCGCCACCACCGGGCCGGATGCTCACGCCGCTGCCACAGCCGGACAACAGCCCCGGCATGAGAATGGCGCAGGCATTGCAGCTCAAGCTGCAGCTCGGCATGGCGCAGAGCACGATCGACGGCGATTCGGTCGAAATCGAGAAGAAGTTCGCCATCGCGGCGGCGTGCGTGATCTTCGTGCTGCTCGGCGCGCCTGTCGCACTGCGCTTTCCGCGCGGCGGCGTCGGCCTGACCATCGGCGTGAGCCTCGGCGTGTTCGGGCTGTACTACGTCGGCCTCGTCGTGGGCGAGGCGCTGGCGCGCAACAACCTGATCTCGCCGTTCTGGGCGATGTGGTCCACGAACATCCTCCTGCTCGCCATCGGGCTCGCGCTCTCGTCGCGGCTCGGCCGCGAAGGCACGACAACTCGCGGCAGCGAGACCTCCGAGCGCTTTGCGCGCCTTCGGGAGTGGTTCGCGCGACGCGGGAGGACCGCATGAGCGCGCGCCTGCTGCGACCGTTGGACCGGTACGTGCTGAGCGAGTTCCTCAAGATCCTCACGGCAGCGGCGTTCGGTTTCCCGATCCTGGTGATCGTCATCGATATCGCCGAGAGCCTGCCGAAATACCTGGCGCGGCACGTGCCGCCGATGGACATCCTGAAGGCGTACATCTACGGCGTGCCCGAACCGATGTTTCAGGCAATTCCGGCGGCGGTGCTGTTCGCCACCGTGTTCTCGATCGGCGCATTCACCCGGCATTCGGAGATCAGCGCCTCGAAGGCGAGCGGCATCAGCTTCTATCGCTTCATCGCGCCGATTGCGTGGGGAGCGGCGATCGCGATGTTCCTGGATGTGCTGGTGGGAGCGGCGATGCCGATGGCGAACGCCAGGCGCGACGAGCTGCTGCGGGAGAAGCAGTCGGGTGAGGCGGTGACGCGCGCGAGCTTCACCTTCGCCACCGAGGAGGGGCGCGTCTACAAGATCGCCTCGGCTGACGCGAGCACGGGCTCGCTCGACCGCGTGGAGATCGACCGAAAGGGCAAGGGGTGGCCGGACTTCCCGACGTACGTCATCTACGCCCGCAGCGGGCGCTGGTCGGAGCGGACCGGGTGGCTGTTGAAGAACGGCGTGGTGCACGTGCTCACGGGTGACTCGTCGAACTTCACCGTGAGCTTCGATTCGCTGCGCGACCGGCACCTCACCGAGCCCCCCAAGCACCTGCTCGCGAACCAGAAGGCGCCCGAGCAGATGGGCTTCGTCGATCTGGGGAACTTCATCGCGTCCATGGAGCGCTCGGGCACGGACGTGAACCAGTTGCGGGTGGAGCGGATGCTCAAGATCGCGATTCCCGCCACCTGCATGATCATCATGCTGTTCGGCGCGCCGCTCGCGACGAGCAACCAGCGTGGCGGCACCGCGTTCGGCGTGGGCGTGAGCCTCGGGACTACCGTTATATTCCTGATGCTCGTGCAGCTGACGCAGGCCGTCGGAGGCAAGGGGATCGTGAACCCCGAACTTGCCGCGTGGCTTCCGGGGATCCTGTTCCTCGCGGTGGGCGGAGCCTTGCTGGCTCGCGTCCGCACCTAGGCCCGGCGGGAATACGCAGCACCTCCACCACATGCGAGCGACTTGACCGACGACAGCGCGCACACCCACACCGCAAGCTTCCCGCTCGTCGCGCGTGGCGGCATCCGTTTCTTCCGCCGAATGTCGAGGGCGACGCTCGGGTCGCTGGCGGGGGTCGGCCAGCGGGTTCTCTTCTTTCGAGACATCCGGCGCGCGCTCGGCGAGCCGCGGACGTACCTGCCGCTGGTGATTCCGCAGATGCGTGCGATCGGCGTGGATTCCGTGCCGCTCGCGATCATGGTCGCCGCGTTCATCGGCGGCGTGATCGCCATGCAGGTACGCTATCAGTTGTTCCAGGGGATCCAGCTCTCGATCGTCGGGCTCTCCGTCCGGCAGATCGTGATCCTCGAAACGGGCCCATTGCTGACCGGTCTAGTGCTCGCGGGCCGTGTCGGCGCGAAGATGACGGCGGAGATCGGCACGATGCGCGTCACCGAGCAGATCGACGCGCTCGAGACGCTGGCGTACGACCCGGTGGCGTATCTCGTGATACCGCGCCTCATCGCGGGCATCGTGATGCTCCCGATTCTCGTCGTGTTCGCGGATGTCTTCGGTATCGTCGCGGGGCTGATGGCGTCGGTGCTGGTCACCGACGTGCAGATGTCCCAGTTCATGGAGGGTGTCAGGCTTGGATTCGACAACTTCCAGGTGACGTACAGCCTCATCAAGGGCACATTATTCGGGGCGGCAATTGCGTATCTCTGCACATTCGAGGGATACCACACCAGTGCCGGCGCCGAGGGGGTGGGCAAGGCCACGGCCAAGGCGGTGGTGATCTCCTCGATCTGGATTCTCGTGCTCGATGCGCTCACGGCCCTACTTCTCGCACCCTACTTGCAAGGATGAAGCGAAGCAATGAAGTCCTCGTTGGAGCGACGGCCACGGCCGCATTGATCCTCGCGGTCATCGGATCGCTGTACCTCGCGCGCGGCGGCTTGCAGCCGGGATATCCGCTGTTCGCGAAGTTCACCTGGGGTGCGGGACTCAAGCAGGGCCAGCCGGTGCTGCTCTCGGGAGTCAACGTCGGGTTCGTGCACGGCGTGGAGATCCGACAGGACGGACTGCTGATCGTGCAACTGCGGGTTCGCAAGGAATACCGCATCCCGAAGGGCACGACGGCGACGATCGAGCCGAACGGCTTCTTCGGTGACCAGCTCGTGGCGCTTCACCCGGACAAGCCCAACCTCGCGACGTACTCGGCCGGCGACACGCTCCTTTCCGGGCACGCGACGCCGTCGATCGGCGACGTGCTCGCGCGCGTCGACACGATCGCGGCGAACATCTCGGTGCTCACGTCGGCGCTGAAGAAGGACTTCGTGGAAGCGAACGGGTTCGCCGATCTACGTCACACGGTGAAGACCGTGGACGCGTTCATGGCGGACCTGTCAAGACTCGCGGAGCAGCAGAACGTCGAATTGACCAAGACGCAGGTCGCGCTGCGCAAGGCGGTATCGGCCGTGGACTCGGCGGCGGTGGATTCGACGTTGCGATCGTTCAAGGTGGCGTCGGCGAGCATCAATTCGCTCGCCACGGACCTGCGGGAGACATCAGCCAAGCTGAGCTCGACGCTGGACAAGGTGAACAGCGGTCCGGGATCGCTGGGGAAGCTGATGAACGATCCGGGGCTCTACAGCGACGTGCGGGCGCTGGTGACCCGGCTGGATTCGCTGACGGCGGACTTCAAGAAGAATCCGCGGAAGTACATCAAGCTGTCGATATTCTAGACGGCGGACGGCGGACGGCGGACGGCGGACCTGCCGATGTTGCGGCGGATTGACTCGCGTGGAAAGGCGCGGATGATGCCGGCGGCCAGCGTCGGAGCTACCCTGCGGCATTCCGAACGCCGCTCATGCATCCCTACCAGCGCCTTATCGTCTGGCAACGCGCGCACAAGCTCGCGGTCGCGTTGTATGGCGCCGACGTGCTCGACCAATCGGCGCGCTACCGCGCGCTCGTTGATCAAGTACGCCGGTGCGCCGGATCGATCACGGCGAACATCGCCGAGGGCTCCGGATCAGGATCGCAAGCGATGTTCGCACGATATCTCGCGATCGCCCTTGCATCCGCGTACGAACTCGAGAGTCACCTGCTTCTGGCGCGAGATATCCGCTGCGTCTCAAGCGAAACGACCGCGACTCTCGGAGCCGAGGTGGAGTCACTCAAGAAGATGCTGACCGTTCTGATCCGAACGGTCCGAACGAAGAGCCCGGACCGCACATTTCGCGACCCGGGCTCTTCTTCGTCTGGCGTCTAGCTCTCGGCTTCTAGCGTCTAGCGTCTGCCGTCTGCCGTCTGCCGTCTGCCGTTTGCCGTCTGCCGTCTGCCGTCTGCCGTCTGCCGTTTGCCGTCTGCCGTCTGCCGTCTGCCGTCTGCCGTCTGCCGTCTGCCGTCTAGAAGGAGTACCTCACCGACAGCTGCATCCTGTAGTTCGAGTAGATGTTGTTCGCGGTGGTGTAGATCGTGTTCGGATCGAACGTGAATTCCGGACGCGCCGCGACGCCGGCGGCGCCGATGAGCGACTTGGCGTTCCTGTTCTCCGTGGTGACGTAGGTCAGGAGGTTGACGGACTGGATGGCTCCCGTGTACTCCTGCTTGCCCCAGCCGGCGTTGATCAGGTTGGCGAGGTTGAACACGTCGAACTGCACCGTGAGGTTGTCGAGCCGGTGCGTTCCGCCGAACAGTTGGCCGAATCCGAGGCCGGCCAAGCTCTGACGAACCGAGAGGTCCACCTCGTGCACCCATGGAGCCTGGCACGAGTTGCGCTGCATGATCGTTCCGGCCTGAGTACGGAGGCACTTCTGGCCGGCGATGTACTTCGCCAGCGCGGCCGCTTCCTGCGCAGTCGTCGTGGTGCCGAGCGGAACGAGATAGACCTGGTTGGAATCGGTCGTGCTCTTGGGGATGTAGACGAGATCGTTCCCCGTGAACCCGTCGCCATTCAGGTCACCGCTGCCGCCGCCGTACACGTAGTCGTAACGGTTGCCCGACCGGCCGGAATAGATCACCGAGATGTCGGTGAGCGTCGGCTGGAAGCGGTACGTGCCGCTCATGATGATGCGGTGATCCTGCTGGAAGAGCGACGTGCCGACGGTCTGGTCCATCAGGTTCCCGGCCCACGCGCGACCGAACTGCGTCTGCGAGGCCTGCGTGCTCGACGTGGGATCCATCGACGTCTTCTCTTCAGCGCGCGTATACCACGCTTCGAACTCGAAGTTGTCGCGGAACTTGCGCTGCGCGCCGACCGTCCAGCTGTATCCCCAGTTCTTGTTCGTATTCACGGCCTCGAGCACACGGTTGCGCGCCAAGACCTTGAGGACCGGGGAGTTGACGAGACCGTACATCACGCGGCCGTTCGGGTCGGTGCCCTGCGGGCCGGCGAGCGCGATGTTCTGATAGAAGAAGTCGTTCAGGTTCTGCGTGAGCAGACCTTCCACCGTTCCAACCCATCCGTTGCCGAGATCGCGATCGAAGCCGATCGATTCGCGCTGCGTCTGCGGGAACTTGACGTTGCTCTGCATCAGGTCGACTTCCGAGCCCGCCGTGGCCGTCGTGCCGTTGGTGCACGTGGTCGGCGGCGTCGCAGCCGTGGTGGCGTTGAGCTTCGGCGCGAAGGAATTCAGGCAGGTCAGCTGTGCGAAGCCGGAAAGGCCGCCCGTGTTTCCAAACATGTTCGACATCCAGACGAACGCCGGACGACCCGTGAAGATGCCGGCGCCGCCGCGCAACTGGTTCCGCTGGTCGCCCGTGACGTCCCAGTTGAACCCGACGCGATACGACAGGAGCGACTGGCCGGACGGGATGCTCGAGGTGTTCTTGCCGAAGTCGGCCAGAATCTCGGCGTTCTGCGGCGGTGTCTTGCCGAAGCTCGGGATGTCCACCCGAAGTCCGTACGTCACCGTCAACCTGTTCGTGGCGTTCCACTCGTCCTGGACGTACGCAGAGAGCTGCTGCGCGGACGGCGAGACCGCGCCGCTCGTGCCGTTTGCGCCGACGCCGACGTTGTACGACGACGGCTGCCCCGACGCGAGTGAATCGAGATTCGTGAAGGTCCAGTTTCCGAAGATGTTCTGCCCGAACACGTTCACCCACTGATAGTTCAGGAAGTTCTGCGAACCGACCGTCACGCGGTGCGAGTTGCCGATCGGGAACGTGTAGTTGTCGGTCAATTCGGTGTAGTTCTGCGCCAGCGAGTTCGCCTGCGACGACCGCTCCGAGCCGGTGACCAGCGTCGCGCCGGGTACCGTGACGTTGAGCTGCGGGGCGTGCGCCACGGGAGCGCGAACATCGCGAATGGTCGTGTACCCGACGAACAGCTCGTTATAGCTGCCGTTCTTGAAGTTGGAACGCAGCTGCGCGACCGCCGCGCGCTTGACCGAGAGGAACTGGTACTCGTTCGACGTGAGCGGGAAGCTCGGCGTCGATCCCGTGCTGCCGCGGCTGAACACGTCCTGCGTGGCGCCGCCGTAGTTGTAGCGCAGCATGAGCGTGCTATTGAACGGCAGGTCCACGAAGTCGAGGCGCGCGAAAATGTTCGTCAGCGGGTTCTTCGTGAACACCGGTCCGGCGCTGCCCGTCGGAACGCCGTATGCGGTCGCGAGCGACACGAAACGGTCCAGGTCTGCCTGCTGCAGGTTGCAACCCGACAGGCCGATGTAGCAGCCGCTGGAGGGTGCGTTCTGGAGCTGATATTCGGGATTGACGAAGAAGAAGATCTTGTCCTTCACGATCGGACCGCCGAACGTGAAGCCGTATTGCGTCTGATGGTAGTCGGAGAGGTACGGCTCGGTGCGCGTGAGCGACTGGCTGCGGAATGCATCGTAGATCGAACCGTGCCATTCGTTCGAACCGCTCTTGGTCACCGCATTGATCAGCGCGCCCGCGAAGTTGCCCTGGCGAACGTCGTACGGGGAGAGCAGCACCTGATACTGTTTGACCGACTCGATCCCGATCGACTTGCCGCCCGCCTGTCCGCCGGGCTGGCCGGTGGAGCCGAGTCCGAACAGATCGGTCTCGCTGGCGCCGTCGATCTGGATCGTGTTGTATCGGTTGTTCACGCCGCCGCCGGCGAGGCCCGGACCGTTCTGTGAAATCTGCGGCGTCAGGTTGACAAAGTCCGTGAAGTTGCGGTTCAGTGTCGGCATGCGATGCAGCAGCGAGTCGGAGACCGTGACGCCGACGCCGGTCTTCGACGGAGCGATGACCGGATCCGTCGTCGCTATGATCTTGATGCCCTGCAGGTTCGTCGCCGCCGCCTTGAGCGAGAAGTCGAGACGCGTCGTCGTGCCAAGCGCCACGACCTGCTCGTCGCGCGTCTGCGCCTCGAGGCCGATGCGACGGACGCTGACGGAATAGCCCGACCCGACTTCCAGGCCGAGGATCACGTAACGGCCGTCGGCATTCGTAAGCCGCGCGCGGGAAAGGTTCGTCTGCACGTTCTTGACCTGCACCTGGGCGCCTTCAACCGGCTTGCCCGATTCGTCGGTCACACGGCCGACGATGCTGCCGGTCGTCACTTGGGCGCTTGCCGTAGCCGCGAACGAAAGGATCGCGACGAACGCAGTCGCGATTGTCTTGAAGCAAAAGCGTTTCATGTTGCTCGATCCTGATGAGGGGTGGGCCACATTCAGTCCGGAAAAGCTACCGTCCCCCACCTCGTCCGGTCAACGTTGATGCTCGTAACCGGCGCGTCACGCTTCTTGACAAAAAGGGACGTGCGCGGGTAATACGCGCGCCGATCCTTCCATTGCCCTCAGGCGGTCGCTCTTCCGCGCCGGCCGACGGTCAGGTAATAGACCGGAATCCCCGCGACGAGCACCCCGAGCACCGCGAGCGTGCTCCACCGGCTCGACGGCTGCACGATCGCATTGCCGAGCAGGTACAGCACCGACCCGATGAACAAGAGCGGCACCACGGGATAGAACGGCACTCGGAAGGTCGGATGGTACCCGGGCGTGCCGCGCAGCCTGAACACCGACGCCACCGCGAGCAGATAGAACGGCAGGAACGCGGTCACGAAGGTGTCGGCGAGCTTCTCGAACGGAAGGAGCAGCACGAACACCATTCCGAGCGCCGCGACGAGCGTAATGGCGACGTACGGCGTCCCGAACCTGGGGTGGACCTTCGCCACCGGACGGAAGAACAGCCCGTCGTCCGCCATCGCGAAGAAGACGCGTGGGCTGGTGAAGAGCACCGTGTTGAGCGTTCCGAACGTCGAGATCATCACCGTGATGGCCACGAACGCGACGCCGGCGCCGCCGAGCACGCGCTGGGCGACGTCCGCCGCGACCAGTTTGGACACGCGGATCTCGTCGATCGGCAGCACGGCCATGTACGCCAGATTCGCCGCGAGATAGATCGCCAGCACCGCGAGGGTCCCACCGATCAGGGCACGGGGGAGATTTCGTCCGGGATTCTTCACCTCGCCCGCGTTGTACGCGAGATCCGCCCAGCCGTCGAATGCCCAGAGCGTCGACACGAGCGCGAGGCCGAACGCCGGCCACGTGAAGCTCCCCGGCGGCACGGCCGGCGAATAATGCGCGATGCCGTTGTGCGGCACGCCGAACGCGAACGCCGCCACGATGATGAAGAGCAGCCCGCCGTACTTCGCGAGGACGGTGAGGTTGATGACCGTCGAGGCGAACCGCACGCCGACGTAGTTGAACGCGCCGGTGAGGGCGATCGCGCCTGCCGCGGTCCAGTGGACGATTCTCACGTGGGACGGGGCCAGCGGATCGAAACCAAGGACGCGGAAGAAGTACTCCGCGAACGTGATGGCGATCCCTCCGAGCGATGCCGCGCGAATCATCGAGATCTGGCCCCAGCCGAACAGGAATCCGGCGAGCCGGCCCCACGCGTCGCGGCAGAAGACGTAGATCCCGCCGGTCGCCGGAAGCGCGCTGGCGACCTCGGCCATCGTGAGCGCCCCGCACAGGGCGAACATTCCGCCGGCGACCCACACGGCCATCATCGGCAATGGGCCGGGAAGCCGGTTGGCGATGCCAGCGGGCGACCGGAAGATGCCGGATCCGATCGTGGATCCGATCACGACCGCGACGGCGCTCCAGACGCCGAGTTTGCGCTGCAGTTCGTTCTTGCTCGGGGGGGCGCGGTTGGACATTCGGCAACTCTACCGTCTCGAGCATGGATGCGCGAGAGGGGAGGGGCACCCACAACTGCGGGTTACGGCTGTGGGCCGCCGTCGGACCAAAGTGGTGGGTTGTTAGCCGTCCGTCTTTGGTTTTGGGAGAACGGCGACGGGACCGTCAGAGGTGCGCACGCGCTTGAGGAGGCCTATGAGCATGCGGCGGACCTGGACGACGTCGGCGATTCGCGCGTCGCATTCCAGCCGCTCGACGAGATCCGCGTCACCACAGAACTGGAGATGATACTCGACCTCGGAGCATGAGCCGACCGCAATCTGGAGGAATTTCGCGAAATCGCGATTCGATTCGCGGCCGCTGCCTTCCGCAATATTGGCCGGGATGGAGAGCGCTGCGCGGTGCAGTTGACTGATCACGCCAGAATTGTGTGATCGAGGGATCGACGCGCTGAGTCGCTGCACATTGAGCGCCAGCGCATGCGACAGCCGCCAGACAGCAAGGTGTCGATAGGGCTGCATAGCTGACGGGCCAAGGTATGGACATCGAGTCATTTCTCGTCATCATCCGAGCCCGGCCCGAATCCATTCGCCGCACTGACCCGTCACGTCGCCCCTTTCTGACTACCAACGACCGTCAGCTACCCACTCACCACTTTGGTCCGACTGCCGAAGACTCACAACAGTCGCCTGCACTTTGCCGCCGCCCCCGGGACCCTTCCCCAGCGTCCCCCAACCCACGAACTTTCGCCGAGCAATGCCCACACCTCTCGCGGAGTTCCTTTTCTGGGCCGCCGCCGCGGTCATCGTGGTCGCGCAATTGCTCATCCTGCGCTCCACCCGCCGCGGTATGAAACTCGGACCGCCCGGATCCGGCTCGGTCCGCGAATGGGCCTTCGCGATCGTGCCCGCGATCTGTCTGGCCGGGCTGCTTGTCTGGACGTGGCACACGATGCACGCCGGCACCGTCAACTTCCAGGCGAAGACGCCCGCCGCCGGCGCGAACGCATGACGGCCGACGCCGCCGCGGCGCCGACCGCGGGACCGAACGGTGAGCCGTACGCGGAGCCGCGATTCGCATCGGACCTGATCACCCTCACGAAGCCGCGCATCATTTCGCTGCTGCTCGTGACGACGATCGCGCCGATGTTTGTCGCCGGCACGCCCACCTGGTCGGCCGTCCTCTTCGTGACGATCGGCGGCTACCTGATGGCCGGCGGGGCGAACGCCGTGAACATGTACCTCGACAGCGACATCGACGACGTGATGGCGCGCACGCGACTTCGCCCGATTCCGAGCGGACGAGTGCCGAAGCGCGCGGCGATGGCGTTCGGAGTCCTGATCGCCACGGCCGCGACCTATCTGCTCGCGCATTTCGTGAACGTGCTCACCTCCGCGCTCGCGCTGGCGGGATTCTATTATTACGTCTTCATCTACACGCGCTGGCTCAAGCGCAGGTCGCCGCAGAACATCGTGATCGGCGGCGCGGCCGGTGCGTTTCCACCGCTCGTCGGCTGGGCCGCGGTCACGGGCCGGATCGACCTCGCGTCGATCTATCTGTTCCTGATCGTGTTCTACTGGACGCCACCGCACTTCTGGGCGCTCGCGCTCAACAAGCAAGGCGACTACGGCAACGCCCGGGTGCCGATGGCGCCGCTGGTCTGGGGAGTTCGCGAGACCATCGACCAGATGATGCAGTACACCTTCCTGCTCGTCGCGCTCACGGTGCTTCCGGCCTGCTTCGGCGCGTTTGGCATCGTCTATCTCGGTTCGGCGCTGGCGCTCGGCGCCCTGTTCATCATGGGCGTCTGGAAGGTGCGCGCCGCGCGCGACGGCGGCTGGGAGAAGCCGTCATGGTGGGTCTTCAAGTACTCGCTGCTCTACTTGGCGCTGCTCTTCGTGGCGATGGCGGTGGACAGGCACGTGTGAGGCAGACGGCAGACGGCGGACGGCCGGTAGCTGCCAGCTTACCTGCCGTCTGCCGTCTGCCGTCCGCCGTCCACTCTCAAGCGGTACACCAGTGCGCCGGCAACCAGCATTGCAGTTCCGATCAATGACATCTTCAGCGCCGAGACGTACGCGCTGACGATCCCGACCGCGGCCGAGAGCACGAAAAACGCCGGCAGCCAGGGATAGCCGAGCACGCGGTACGGCCGGTGCAGGTCGGGGCGGGTGCGCCGCAGTACGAACACGCTTGCCGCGCCAAGGCCGAAGAAGACCCAATCCGCGAACACGACCCCGCTGAGCAGCGTTCCGATGGTTCCGCCCGTCGCGAAGAGCAGCACGAGGGACCATCCGCCAAGCATCAGCAGAGCGATGTGGGGCGAGCCGAATCGCGGGTGTACCTTGCCCGCGCTGGGCAGGAACGCGCCGTCCTGTCCGAGCGCGTACAGCACGCGCGCATTGGTGAGGAGTGCGACGTTCACGAAGCCGAAGATCGAGAGCATCGCCGCGACCGTGATGGCCGTCGCGCCCGCAGGCCCGATGAGACGGCCGAGCGTGTCCGCGGCCACCGCGGAGCTGGCCGCGAGCCCGTCGCGGCCGAGCGTCTTCAAGTACACGATGTTCGCGCCGAGATACACGGCAATCACGATCCCGATTCCGATCGCGAGCGCCCGGGGGAGCGTGCGCTCCGGATCGCGAATCTCGCCTGCCACCATGTTGGTCTGTTGCCATCCGCCGATCGTGAAGAGCACCGCGACGAACGCGG
>OCZT010006111.1_pt1 | contig 11943 bp, 11 predicted proteins | sample 1539031 | NCBI WGS metagenome assembly OCZT01 (sample SAMEA3539308, study PRJEB22396) | soil metagenome | biome: tundra; feature: field; material: soil | place: USA | collected 2010-05 | depth 0.15 m
CACCGAGATCTACACTCTTTCCCTACACGACGCTCTTCCGATCTGAGCAGATAAAAGACTTAGGGTACTTGGGCTTCATTTTATGCCTTTCAAGACGTGCCTGACGTGGTTCTCACGTTTTCAGCCACAGGCAAAACGCGGGATTCAGACCGGCTTCAAACCCAAACCCACCAGGAACGTTTCGGCTGACTTGCCGCGCGAGGCTTTGGGTTTGATCGGCTTGACCACCAAAAACGTTTCCTTGAATCGCTTGACCAGCGGGTCGTACCCGGCGCCATGAAACACTTTGGCGACCAGTGCGCCGCCTGGTTTCATGTGGCTGCGGGCAAAATCAATCGCCAACGCAACCAGGTTTTCGATGTGCGCCGCATCAACCGAAGCAATGCCTGACAAATTGGGCGCCATGTCTGACACGATCACGTCCGCCTGGCGCGCCTTCATTTCATCGGTCAGGCGCTGTAAAACCGGCGCCTCCCGAAAGTCGCCTTGCACGAAGACAACCCCCGGTACTGGCTCCATCGGCAGGATGTCCAGCGCAATGATGCTGCCGGTGTCACCGTCTGCCGCCGCGCTGCCACTGGCGGCGTTCGCGGATGACATCTTGCGGCGCAGATACTGACTCCAGGCACCCGGCGTCGAGCCCAGATCAAGCACCAGCTGGCCCGGCTTGATCAAATGCAGTGTTTCATCAATTTCCTGCAGCTTGTACGCGGCGCGGGCGCGGTAACCGTCCTTCTGCGCCAGCTTGACGTAGGTGTCGTTGACGTGATCGTTCAACCAGGCCCGGTTGACTTTGCTGCTTTTGGTTTTGGATTTCATTTTGTGCTACTCGCCGATAATAGCGGCATGCCTCAAATTCAATTAACTCCCGCCCAACGCAAAGAACAACGCGCACAAGCACATCACCTTGACCCGGTTGTGATGGTGGGGTCTGACGGGCTCAGCGCTGCCGTCAAGAAAGAAACTGATGCCGCCTTGAACGCCCACGGACTGATCAAGGTTCGCGTCTTCGCGGACGACCGCTCAGCGCGTGAAGCCATGTTTCAAACCCTGGCGGACGAACTGGGCGCGGCGCCGATTCAGCACATTGGCAAACTGCTGGTGCTTTGGCGACCGCTACCAGAGCGCGAAAAACCGGTTGATCAAGACCGCATGCCCGGTCCACGCGATTTCAAAGTACTCAAGTACAGCAAACGCGGCGGTCAACGCCCCGAAGTGAAGACCCTGCGCGTGTTGGGCAATCAGCGTCTCACTTCAGGCGGTCAGGTCAAGCGTTCCAAACCCAAACAAATCAGCATCAAGAAGCGCAGTCAATCCTGAGACATTGCGGGACAGACCGCAGTTGCAACCCAACTGATTTGCGGGACAGACCGCAGTTTCGCGAAGCGAACAAGCTCTGTCCCCAACCAACTATCGGATGTCGGCTGTCTACAAGCTCTGTCCTCAACTGACTGTCGGATGTCAAAGGTATTTCACCGCCACCACTTCGTAACTCATGATGCCGCCAGGTGTCTGCACCTCTACTGAGTCCCCTTGCTCCTTGCCAATCAGTGCACGGGCAATCGGGCTGCCAATATTGACCAAGCCGAGTTTGATGTCGGCCTCGTCTTCACCGACGATCTGGTAAGTGACAGACGCGCCGCAGGCTTCGTCTTCAAGCTTCACTGTGGCACCAAAAACGACCCGGCCATCGGCGTGTAATTCGGCTGGATCAATGATCTGGCTGACCGAGAGTTTGCTTTCAAGCTCCTGAATACGTCCTTCAATAAAACCCTGACGGTTCTTGGCAGCCTCATACTCGGCGTTTTCACTCAGATCACCCTGGGCGCGTGCCTCGGCAATGGCGTTGATGACCCAGGGGCGATCCACCGTTTTCAGTTTTTGCAGTTCGGCCTTGAGCTTTTCAGCGCCGCGCTTGGTAATGGGAAGGGTCGCCACGTAGGTTTCAAAGATTTTGCGGGACAGACCGCAGCTGTGTGTCATCGGCTAATGCCGATGCCAGGCGTAGCGAGCCAGCTCTGTCCTCAACTGATTGAGAAAAAACGAAACTGCCGAGCGTTCCCGTTCGGCAGTGGCTACAGATTATGCCGTGCTTTTTAGCGCATCATCAGGTAGCAGCCAGTTGCGCATGCATCTCCTGCACCGAAATCACGTCCAGATCATCCAGGTGGCGCATCCCCCGTACGGCTGCCTCAGCGCCAGCGATGGTGGTAAAGGTGGTGACCCGGGTCAACAGGGCGGAGGTGCGAATATGACGTGAGTCGGCAATTGCGTTGCGGCGCTCTTCCACGGTGTTGATGACCAGCGCAATTTCATTGTTCTTGATCATGTCGACAATGTTCGGCCGCCCTTCGGTGACTTTGTTGACACTGGCACAGGACACGCCGGCCGCGTTTATGGCGGCTGCGGTGCCCTTGGTGGCGGTCAGGATGAAACCCATCTCTGCCAGATCACGAGCGATTTCGATGACCCGCGCCTTGTCATTGTTCTTGACCGAAATAAACACCTTGCCCGAGGGCTCACCCGCGGCAGTCATTGGTCTGGGCAGTTGGGTGCCGGCGCCGATCTGGGATTTGACAAAAGCTTCGCCGAAGGTCTTGCCCACGCCCATGACTTCGCCGGTAGATTTCATCTCGGGGCCGAGAATGGTGTCAACACCGGGGAACTTGATGAATGGAAAAACAGCTTCCTTGACACTGAAGTAAGGTGGCGTGACCTCACGCACTATGCCCTGCGCTGCCAGCGACTGGCCGACCATGCAACGCGCCGCCACTTTGGCCAAGGCAACGCCGGTGGCTTTGGAGACGAACGGCACCGTGCGAGAAGCGCGCGGGTTGACTTCCAACACGTAAATGACGTCCTCGCCGTCAAGGTTCTGGATCGCAAACTGCACGTTCATCAAGCCCACCACGTGGAGTGCATGCGCCATCGCCGACGTCTGGCGTTTGAGCTCTGTCACCGTTGCCGCAGCGAGGCTGTAGGGCGGCAAGGAGCAGGCCGAATCGCCACTGTGGACACCAGCCTGTTCAATGTGCTCCATCACGCCGCCGATGAAGGTTTGGCCATCGCCGTCACGTACGCAATCCACATCGCACTCGATCGCATCGTTCAAAAACCGATCTAGCAACACCGGCGAGTCATGGCTAACCTTGACCGCCTCGCGCATGTAGCGCTCCAGGTCGCGTTGCTCATGCACGATTTCCATGGCCCGGCCACCAAGCACATAGCTGGGGCGCACTACCAGCGGATAGCCCAAGGCCGCCGCTTTCTCCAGCGCCTCGGACTCGGTGCGGGCGGTTGCATTGTCGGGCTGACGCAATCCCAGTTGATGCAATAGTTTCTGAAAACGCTCACGGTCTTCGGCGGCGTCAATCATGTCGGGCGAAGTGCCGATGATGGGCACGCCGTTGGCTTCCAAAGCGAGAGCCAGTTTGAGTGGTGTCTGCCCGCCATACTGCACGATCACGCCCATGGGCTTTTCCTTGTCCACAATTTCGAGCACGTCTTCGAGCGTGACCGGCTCAAAATAAAGACGGTCCGAAGTGTCGTAATCGGTTGAAACGGTCTCGGGGTTGCAGTTGACCATGATGGTCTCGAACCCGTCTTCGCGCAGGGCCAGTGCCGCGTGTACGCAACAGTAGTCAAATTCGATACCCTGACCAATGCGGTTCGGGCCGCCGCCGAGCACCATGATTTTTTTCCGGCTCGTAGGATCAGCTTCGCATTCGCTGCCGGTATCGAACGGACTGGATGCCTCGTAGGTCGAATACAGGTAAGCCGTGTGGGTCGCAAACTCGGCGGCACAGGTGTCAACCCGCTTGTACACCGGGCGCACACCCAGGGCATGGCGTTTGGCGCGAATGGCGGTGTCGGTGGTCTTGAACTGCCTGGCCAGGCGGCGGTCGGAAAAACCCTTTTGTTTCAAGGCGCGTAGTGTGGCGGCATCGATGGCGTCAAACGCAGTGCCGATTGCTGGCATTGGCAAGCGTTCAATCTCCAGTTCGATTTTCACAATCTGCTCGATCTGCACCAAAAACCAGCGGTCGATCCCGGTCAGCGCAAACACCTCTTCCACGCTCCAACCGGCCGCAAACGCGTCGCCCACATACCAGATGCGCTCGGGACCTGGTTCGCCCAATTCTTTTTCCAACAGCTCGCGGTCTTGCGTCTTTTCGTTCATGCCATCGACACCCACTTCGAGACCACGCAGCGCCTTCTGAAACGACTCCTGAAAGGTGCGGCCGATCGCCATCACCTCGCCGACCGATTTCATCTGGGTCGTCAGGTGGCTGTCGGCTGCGGGAAATTTCTCGAACGCAAAGCGCGGGACTTTCGTCACCACGTAATCGATGCTGGGCTCAAAACTGGCCGGTGTGGCGCCGCCCGTGATGTCGTTGCGCAATTCATCGAGCGTGTAGCCTACGGCCAGTTTGGCTGCCACCTTGGCAATCGGGAAACCAGTGGCTTTGGAGGCCAGCGCGCTTGAGCGCGAAACGCGCGGATTCATCTCGATCACCACCATGCGGCCATCAATCGGGTTGATGGCAAACTGCACATTGGAGCCGCCGGTGTCCACCCCAATCTCACGCAATACCGCCAACGACGCATTGCGCAGAATCTGGTATTCCTTATCGCTCAAGGTTTGCGCCGGCGCCACCGTGATCGAGTCGCCGGTGTGCACCCCCATCGGATCCAGGTTTTCGATGGAACAGACGATGATGCAGTTGTTAGCAGTGTCGCGCACCACCTCCATCTCAAACTCTTTCCAGCCCAGCAGCGACTCTTCAATCAGGAGTTCACTCGTCGGTGAGGCTTCCAGACCGCGCTTGCAAATCGCCTCGAACTCTTCAGCGTTGTAGGCAATGCCGCCGCCGCTGCCGCCAAGCGTGAAACTGGGGCGAATCACGGTTGGAAAACCGACTGTTTTTTGCACGCTCCAGGCTTGTTCAAGGCTGTAGGCGATGCCGGAGCGCGCCGAATGCAGACCGATCCGGGTCATGGCGTCCTTGAACTTCAGGCGGTCCTCGGCTTTGTCGATCGCCTCGGGTTTGGCACCAATGAGTTCAACCTGGTACTTTTCCAGCACGCCGTGATGCCATAAGTCAAGCGCACAGTTGAGCGCCGTCTGGCCGCCCATGGTCGGCAGGATTGCATCCGGCCGTTCCCTGGCAATGATTCTCTCGACCGTCTGCCAGGTAATGGGCTCGATGTAGGTCACGTCGGCCGTGGCCGGGTCGGTCATGATCGTCGCCGGGTTGCTATTGATCAGAATGACTTTGTAACCCTCTTCGCGCAACGCCTTGCAGGCTTGCACGCCGGAATAATCAAACTCGCAGGCCTGACCGATGACGATCGGGCCAGCACCGATGATGAGAATGGATTTGAGGTCGCTGCGCTTAGGCATTTTTGTTTTCCTTTGCCTTCGCCATCAACGCCACAAAACGGTCAAACAAGTAGGCAATATCGTGCGGCCCGGGTGAGGCTTCGGGGTGGCCCTGGAAGCTGAAGGCGGGCTGATCGGTGCGCTCCAGTCCTTGCAGCGTGCCATCAAACAGACTGATGTGGGTGGCGCGCAAATTGGCGGGCAATGACTTTTCATCGACTGCAAAACCGTGGTTTTGACTCGTGATGCTGACGCGTCCACTGCTCAGGTCCTTGACGGGATGGTTGGCGCCGTGATGGCCAAACTTCATCTTGAAGGTTTTGGCACCGCTGGCCAAGGCCATGAACTGGTGGCCCAGGCAGATGCCGAAGATGGGAATACCGGTTTCAATCAACTCTGCCACAGCGCCAATGGCATAGTCGCAAGGCTGTGGGTCGCCCGGACCGTTGCTCAAAAAAATACCGTCGGGCTGGTACTTGAGCACTTGCGCCGCGCTGGTTTGCGCTGGCACCACCGTCACTTTGCATCCCCGCTCGGCGAGCATGCGAAGAATGTTTTTCTTGATGCCAAAGTCATACGCCACGACATGAAACCTGAATGTTGTTTGCTCACCGTAACCAGGCTTGCCACCCAACGCAGCGTGGCAAAGTTGCCATTCGGTTTGGGTCCAGTGATACGGCGCCTGGGTGGTGACCACTTGAGCCAGGTCACACCCCACCATCGTCGGCGCCGCCTTGGCCCGCGCCAGCGCTTGATCAATGGCTGCCTGCGTGAGAGCCTGAGCTTGGGCCAATCCAAGGATGCATCCGTTTTGCGCACCTCGGCTGCGCAACTGGCGCGTCAACTGGCGCGTATCGATGTTGGCAATCGCGACCGTGCCCTGGCGCACCAAATAATCGTGCAGGGACGCAGACTGACGGAAATTGGAGGCCAGCAGCGGCAAGTCCTTGATGACCAGACCAGCGACGTGCACTTTGTCAGCCTCGACGTCCTGGTCATTCACACCATAGTTGCCAATGTGTGGGTAGGTCAGTGTGACAATTTGCCGGCAATAGCTCGGGTCAGTCAGGATTTCCTGGTAGCCGGTCATGGCCGTGTTGAATACCACTTCGCCAACGCTGGCGCCGCTGGCACCGATCGAGTTGCCGATATAGACGGTGCCGTCTGCGAGCGCCAGTATGGCGGGCGGGAAATTTCCCTTGAGAGACAAAAGCACGGGGTTCTCCGGATCAGTTGCGGTGACGCCCAAACGCTCTCAAGAGCCAGCTCCTGGAACTGCTTTGTTACGAGATTTAGCTTGAATTGCGCTAGGTGTACGTGAATGCGATGTTGCGGCGCATTATAGCCAGCGCGATGCCTTCAATCTGGTGAAGGCAAAGACAAAGTGGCGCTGGCGTGCAGGCAAATGGCAGCCGCAGCAGCGACGTTGAGCGACTCTTCGCCACCGGGCTGGGCAATGCGTACATGCAGACGCGCAAGCGCTTCCAACTCGGCGCTCACGCCCTGCCCTTCGTGCCCCAGTGCCCAGGCACAGGGTGTGGGCAGCTCCTTGTTGGCGAGCGCCTGATGCAAAAAAGAACCTCGGTGTGAACTGGTGACGATGATCGGCAACGTCAATGCGGCGAGATCGGGCAGCTCCAAACCTTCAATCAATTGCAGGCCCCAATGCGCGCCCATACCAGCGCGCAGAACCTTGGGGCTCCACAGCGCGGCCGTGCCTTTGAGCGCAATGATCTGTTTGAAACCAAAAGCCGAGGCACTGCGCAGAATCGAGCCAACATTGCCCGCTTCCTGCACGCGGTCCAGGATGACCGAGGCAAGCCCGCTCTGCAAGATGGTGGCAGGCAACAAATCAAATACAAAACCCATGCGCGCAGGCGAATCCAGGCCACTGATAGCGGCAAACATGCGATCTGCAATGACTATGTTTTTTGAAGCTGCGCCTGCATATTGGATCGGGGCCAAGGGCCAAAATGATTCAGAAAATACACCGATAACAGGCTGTACGCCGCGCGCCAGCGCAGAGCGCCCCAGGTGTTCACCTTCGGCCCAGAAGCGCCCTTGCTTGCGATACTCGGTGTTGCTTTGCGACAAGCGGCGCAGTTCCTTGAGAAAGACATTGTTGCGTGACGTGATGTGTTCTGCTTGAGGTGCGTTCATGACAAGACCTCCAGCACCGGGCGAAAAGTCTTGCGATGCTGTGGGCAGGCACCATGCAAGCGCAAGGCGGCCAAATGCTCGGTCGTGCCATAGCCCTTGTGCCTGGCAAATCCGTATTGCGGGTATTGAAGGTCGAGCTCGACACACCAGCGGTCGCGCTGCACCTTCGCCAGAATGCTGGCCGCTGAAATCGCCGCTACCAGCGCGTCGCCCCTGACGATGGCTTCAGAGCGCATCGCCACCACCGGCAATCGGTTGCCATCGACCAGCACCAAATTGGGCTTGAGCCGCAGGCCATCGACCGCGCGACGCATGGCAAGCAAGGTCGCTTGCAGAATGTTGAGTTCTTCAATTTCTTCCACACTGGCTTGGGCAATCGAGCAGCACAGCGCTTTGGCGCGGATTTCATCAAACAGCTTTTCGCGTCGCCGCGGCGTGAGTAGCTTTGAATCGGCCAGGCCCTTGATCGGTTGCAAGTCATCGAGAATCACGGCCGCTGCCACTACCGGCCCGGCCAAGGGGCCGCGCCCGGCCTCATCGACGCCGGCCACCAGACCAGCCTCACCCCAAGCCAGCGCAGCTTGTTTAACGGCGGCTTGCTCAGCCCTGGAGCACTTGCTTGATCGCATCGGCGGCCAATCGCGGTGTGTCGCGCTGCAGTTCAATGTGCAGCGCAGTAAATTTACGTTGTAGATCTACTATTTTTTCAGGGTCTGTGTCGCGCGTATCCAACCAGCGCAGCACTGCGTCAGCCAGCGCTTGCGGCGTGGCGGCGTCTTGCAGCAGCTCGGGCACGACAAAATCGCGGCACAAAATATTGGGTAAACCAACCCAGGGCTGCAACTTTTGACGCCGCATGATCTGCCACGACAGCCAAGCCATGCGGTAAGCGATCACCATCGGACGCTTGAACAAGGCAGCCTCCAAGGTAGCGGTGCCGCTGGCGATGAGCGTGAGGTCGCACGCGGCCAGCGCGGTGTGCGACTGACCCTCCAAGATTTGCAACTCACTGGACAAACCGGCAGCATCAGCAGCCTGCTCGATAAGCGGTTTCAGGGCGGGCAGCGCTGGAACAATGAATTTGATCCCGGGTCGCTCTTGTTTAACCAGGACTGCCGCTTGAAAAAACCGTGCCGCCAGATGCTGGATTTCGGATTGTCGGCTGCCTGGCAGAATGGCCAGCACCAGGTCTTTATCGGTCAGGCCCACCTTGGCGCGCGCCGCTGACCGGTCGGGTTGCATCGGGATGATATTGGCCAGCGGGTGGCCGACATAAGTGGCGGCAATACCATGCTGCGCCAGCAAAGCGGGCTCAAACGGAAAGATGCACAAGACATGATCCGCACTGCGGCGAATCTTCTGGAGCCGCCCGGCGCGCCAGGCCCAGACCGAGGGTGACACAAAATGCACCGTCTTGATTCCTTGAGCTTTGAGGGACGCTTCCAGATCAAGATTGAAATCAGGCGCATCGACTCCGATAAATACGTCCGGGCGCTGCTGCAAGAGACGGGTTTTGAGTTGGTTGCGAATGCCCACAAGCTCGCGGTAGTGGCGCATCACATCCCAACCAAAACCATGGACTGAGAGCTTGTCGTGCGGCCACCAGGCCTCAAAGCCGCGTTGCGCCATTTGTGGCCCACCAATGCCGACCGCAGTCAACGCGGGCCAGCGCTCGTGCAAGCCATCGAGCAGCAGGCCCGCCAGCAAATCACCTGAAGCTTCGCCCGCGACCATGGCGAAATGGGGGTCAGAGCCCAAATCGGTACGGCTTGGTTGGCTAGCTCGAATGGCCTGCCCCGAATTGGGATCCGACCCCCATTCATCTACGCCATAACGCTGTTGGTTCACGTTAACGCACGATACCGCGCTGGGGAGACGTTTGCGCCAAAAACGACAGCATCATTTCCACATCCGGTTGGGACTCAGGAATTTTCTCAACCAGGGCGGCGATGCGTACCCGGGCTGCGTCCAGGGTCAGATCCTCACGGTACAAAGCCTTGTGCATGGCTTTGACGGCAGCCATCCGCGCGGCTGAAAAGCCACGACGGCGCAGTCCTTCAAAATTCATGGAACGGGCCTGGGCGGGCTGGCCCTGACACATCACGAAAGGCGGCAAATCAGCCAGCAACACGGTACTCACTGCGGTCATGCTATGGGCGCCGATGTGGACGAATTGGTGAACCCCGGTCAAGCCTCCCAAAATCGCCCAGTCCCCCACATGCACATGACCCGCCAGAGTAGAACAGTTGGCAAAAATCGTGTGACTGCCGACAACGCAGTCGTGCGCCACATGGACATAAGCCATCATCCAGTTGTCGTCACCCAGACGCGTGACGCCCCCGCCGCCGATGGAGCCAATATTGAAAGTACAAAACTCGCGAATGGTGTTGCGCTCGCCAATGATCAATTCGCACGGTTCACCCGAATATTTTTTATCCTGCGGGATAGCACCCAAAGAATTGAACTGGAAAATATGGTTATCGCGCCCAATCGTCGTGTGGCCTTCGAGCACGCAATGCGGCCCAACCGTGGTACCGGCGCCGATTCTGACGTGCGGACCAATAAGCGTGTAGGCGCCTACCGTCACCGAGCTATCAAGCTCGGCCGCCGGATCAACAATCGCTGTGGCGTGAATCGCAGTCACTCAAAAAACCTCAGGCAACGGGACGCACGGCGCAGGTGATCTCGGCCTCCACCGCCAATTCTTCACCCACCAGAGCGCGTGCCTTGAACTTGAAAACACCGGCCTTGGTGCGCAGGAGCTCGACTTCGAGAATCAATTGATCGCCAGGTACCACCGGACGTTTGAAGCGCACGGCATCCAGACCAGCAAAGTAATAAACCGAATCTTCGTCAGGTATCGAACCAGTGGCATCAAACGCCAGCAATGCCGCCGCCTGTGCCAACGCTTCCAGCATCAGCACACCCGGCATCACCGGTCGGCGCGGAAAGTGCCCTTCAAAAAACGGTTCATTGATGGTCACGTTCTTCAGGGCCCGGATGCTCTTGCCCTTGTCGATGGACAGCACCCGATCCACCAGCAGGAACGGATACCGGTGTGGCAATTGCTTGAGAATTTTGTAGATGTCCATAATCAGTTGGGGACAGCGCTTCGCTACGCTATGGTCTGTCCCGCAAGGTTATAAATCAGTTGGGGACAGAGCTTCGCTTCGCTTCGGACTGTCCCGCAAGGTTATTAGTTTATCTTCCAGCACCCGAATCCGATCGCGCAAGCGGTGCAACTGTTTAAGTGATGCGGCATTTTTTTCCCAGGCCGCATTGTCATCAATCGGGAACATGCCGGTGTAATGACCCGGCTGGCGAATCGACCGGGTCACAACGCTGGCGGCAGAAATATTGACCTCATCGGCCAGCGCCAGATGCCCGAGCACAATGGCGCCACCGCCCAAAGTGCAATGGGCTCCGATGGTGGCGCTGCCGGCCACACCGACACAGCCCGCCATGGCCGTGTGTTTGCCAATGTGGACGTTGTGGCCAATCTGGATCAGGTTGTCGAGTTTGACGCCGTCTTCGATGACCGTGTCTTGCAAAGCACCCCGGTCGATGCAGGTGTTGGCGCCAATTTCAACATCATTGCCAATCCGGACAGCGCCCAGTTGTTCAATTTTTTCCCAGGCGCCTGCATTGGGGGCAAAGCCAAAACCATCAGCACCGATGACTACGCCGGAATGCACGATGCAACGTTCGCCCAGGATGCAGTTTTCTCCCACGGTGACCCTTGATTTGAGCTCAGTATCGGCGCCGATACGAGCACCGCGTCCGATCACGCACAAAGCACCAATGCGAGCCCGAGGATGAACCAAGGCATCGGCGTCGATCACCGCACTTGGATGTATTTGTGCTTGCGCTGTCTGGGGCAGACTTTTTTTCCAAAGCTGTGTGACGCGGGCGAAATACAGGTAAGGTTGGTCCACCAAAATACAGGCTCCGCGCGCCAGTGCCTGGGTGCGCATCTGCTCACTCACAATAACGCAAGCGGCCCGCGACCCAGCCAGTTGGCTTTGGTACTTGGGATGACTCAGAAAGCTCAGGTGCTGCGGGCTTGCCGTCTCAAGCGGCGCCAGGCCCTCGATTTTGAGACCGGCGTCGCCATGCAGCTCGCCCCCGAGCTGCTCAACAATCGAACCCAATAGCAGCGTCACACTTCACTTGCCTCAAGCAGGGTTATTTAACACTGGTCGAATTCAAAACCTTGAGAATCTTGTTGGTGATGTCATGTTTTGGATTGACGTAGACCGCTTCCTGAAGAATCAGGTCGTATTTTTCAGCCTCTGCGACTTGCTTGACTACCTTGTTGGCGCGCTCCAACACCTGTTGCAATTCCTCGTTTTTTCTGGAATTCAGATCTTCCTGAAATTCACGGCGCTTGCGCTGGAATT
>OCZT010006112.1_pt1 | contig 11943 bp, 7 predicted proteins | sample 1539031 | NCBI WGS metagenome assembly OCZT01 (sample SAMEA3539308, study PRJEB22396) | soil metagenome | biome: tundra; feature: field; material: soil | place: USA | collected 2010-05 | depth 0.15 m
GCCGGCTGGGCGGCACCCCGGCGCGGCCCGGTGCCTCGCCGCTCACCGCCCGCGAGACCGAGATCCTGCGGCTGGTCGCGGACGGCGCCGGCAACGCCGAGATCGCCGAGAAGCTGCACGTCGGCCTCGGTACGGTGAAAGGTCACATCGCCGACATCCTCGAGAAACTCTCCGCCTCGGACCGCGCCCAAGCCGCCGTCACCGCCTACCGCCGCGGCCTGATAACGTAGCTATTCTTCGCCGTCGTTGTAGTCGAGCGGTTCGGAGCGGATCACCCGGCGCTCCGGATGACATAGATTCGTGACGTGCCGCCATCCTTGTCATCCTGACCCTTCGACAAGCTCAGGGTGACATCGAGAAGGGCGGTTATCGCGACTCGTGTGTCAGCCTAGCCACGTCCCAACCGGCGGACTGGGTTCCGGCTTCGTAGGCGCTGTGGAGGAAATCGAGTAGCGCGGCTTGGGGGTCGGCGGCGGTGCGAATCGTGTCGTAGGCAACGGTTCCCATGTGACCGCTGCCGGCGGCGTTCCAGGCCGCGCCGGCGGGGCGCAGCGCGAACGTCGTCAGGGTCTCCGGTTCGGGCGCAGTGTACGTGTAGTATGTCGGCGCGGGGACGTTCGCGTCGCCCGGCCAAAAGCCGAACGCGATCACCTCGTGCGAATACGCTTCGCGCTCAACCGGATCGGCCTTCGGTGGGCCCGCGGCGCGGCGGCCGGAATAGCGGCCGAGCGCGAGATCGAAGCCGTGCCAGAAGAGCTGCACCGGACCCTGCTTGCCGGCGAACTCGCTCGCGAACCGTTCGAAGACGTCGGCAGTCCAGCGCGTGGCGTTCCACCAGCGCCGGACCATCACCGGATCGTACGCGTGGTGCTCGCGATCGTCGGCGAACGGTGTCGTGAGCGACGGCATGCCGTACGGCCTGGCCAGGATCGGGACCTCGATGGAGAGCACCGAGAGCGTCTTTTCCAGCGCGGCGTAGAACTCAGCGACGCTCAGCCCGTCGTGCAGCCGGAACGTCACGTCGTCATGTTCGCCGGAGCGCACGATCGTCCGATGGTCGACGAAGTCGAGCTCCACGTCGAACGACGCGCCGTTCGCACGCAGCAGCTCCGTGCGGACGCCGCGCGCCATCGGCTTCAACGTGCAGTTCCACCAATGGTTGCGCAGCGCGCTGGAACGCAGCGCGATCTTCCCGACGATCTGGCACCAAAGGTGCAGCGTCGTCTTCGTCGGCTCCCACGCCGCGTAGGTGAGGTCGTCCAGCATCACCGGAGCCGCCGGTAGAAGCGTTCGGTCTCGCTCAGCTCTTCGTAGGCGTGCTGGTGCGGGGTGTAGCGCAGCGACTCTTTCGAGGAGAGGCCGAGATAGCCGAGGCGCAGCAACCCGGGCTTGAACGCTGCCCGACAACGATGGTCCACTTGACGAGCAAGCTACCCGTCGCAGGTGTGCGTGAAACGCGCTCGCTCGCGCATTGCAATGGTACGGGCGCGCGCTGAGTTCCGTCACACAAATGTTCGAATACGAATCATGTTTGAGTGCGAGCAAGCGCGGGTAACGCCGCATCCAAGAAGGAGGGCTCGTCGCTGCGCGTACGGACGGCGCGGTGAGCGCGATCGACGATCGGCGTTCGGCCGCTTCGCTACGGTTGCTGGTCGCCGCGAGCCATGAACTGTCGACATCCTTCGACTATGCGCAGACGCTCGCTGCGGTGGGCAGTTTGGTCGTTCCCGCGTTCGCTGCCGGCTTCGCGGTCGAGGTCGAGGAAGGCGAGATTCGCACCACGCTCGCGCGCACCGGTCGCGTCGGCAGCGGTGCGAAGGCGTTCCCGCTCGTCGCGCGCGGGCAGCAGCTCGGCGTCATGCGGATCGCCGGCCCCACCGCTGCGAGCGAGGCCCGGCACGGGCTCGCCGTGTGGGACGAACTGGCGCTGCGGATCGCGGTCGCGATCGACGCCGCGCAGGTCTACGCGCGCGAGCACCACGTCGCCGACACGTTGCAGCGCGCGCTGCTCCCCGAGCGGCTGCCCGTCGACGACCGTCTGGCGTTCGACGCCGCGTACCTGCCCGGCGCGCAAGAGGCGATCGTCGGCGGTGACTGGTACGACGCGTTCCGGCTCCCCGACGGCCGTATCGCGTTCTCGATCGGCGACGTCGCCGGGCACGGGCTGCGTGCCGCGATCGTGATGGGCGAGGTGCGTCAGGCGTTCCGTGCCGCGGCACTCAACCCGAACTCACCCGCGCTCGTCCTAGAGCGCGCGAACACGATCGTCAACATGCGCGCCGACCCGGTCATGGTCACCGCGACGTTCGGCATCGTCGATCCGAGCAACGCGACCGTCACCTACGCGTCTGCCGGTCATCCCGCTCCGGTCCTGGCGCTCCCCGGCGGCTCCGTGCAGCTGCTCCCGAAGGACGGCGTTCCACTCGGAATCGTCGACCGCGTCGACGCCACCGACTGGACGTTCACCCTGCCGCCCGGCGCGCTGTTCACCGTCTACACCGACGGGCTGATCGAATACTCGCGCGACATCGTCGAAGGCGAGCGCCGGCTGCTCGAAGCCGTTCGCGAGGGCCTCAGCCGGGCGGATCCCGAGCCGGCCCGCGCGCTCCTGCAGCGCGTCTTCGCGTCGCACGAGAACACCGACGACGTCGCGACGCTGACGATCGCCACCGCCGACGTGCGCGACAGCGAGTTCGGCTTCATCTTCACGGCGCTGCCGATGGCGATTCCGCTCGTGCGGCGGAGTCTGGATCGCTTCGTGCAGGGGCTTGGGCTCGATGCCGACCGCCGCTTCTCGCTGCTCACCGCGACCGGCGAAGCGATGGCGAACGCGGTCGAGCACGCCTACGGCGTCGCGCCCGGCCTCGTGCGCGTGCGGGCGAGTTTGATCGACGACGTGCTGCTCGTGACGGTCGAGGATGAAGGAAAGTGGAAGCCGGCGATGCGGCGCGGCGAGCGCGGCCGCGGCCTGCCGCTGATGCGCGCGCTGATGGACGCGGTGGAGATTCGCACACACCAAGCCCGCACCGAGGTTCGCCTGATGATGGAGCTGAGCGAACGTCGCCTTTCGGCCTGACGATCGCTCGCGCGAGCGCTACGCGCCGGTGAGCACGTACGCGTCGCCGATCGTGCGCGACTCCGGCGTATGGTCGGAGAGCAGCGCCACCGCGTCGCCGGGCGTCACGTAGAACACGTCGCGCCCGCAGCGGCACCGAATCGCCATCAGCACCGGCGCGGGGAGCGCGTCGAGCGTCGGCAACCGGATCGGCCGCTTGTGCGCGCCGACCGCAACGCGCAGTTGCGGGCGCGCAGCGCTGGCATCGATGACGGCGGTGTCGCAGTAGCTGCAGCGTACGTTGCGCACGTGCAGGAGGTAGAGAAACCGGACGGCCGCCATAACAACTTCGCATCCCCCATACGAGCTAGCCGGAAACGGGGCCGAACGTCCCCACACAATCAGGCGCCGAAGATGGAAATGTCCGGGTATGACATTCCTATGCTGTCCGGTACCGCTAGCAAGAATCGCTTCCTGAACGGCCTGCCCGCCTCGACGCGCTCGCTGCTGGAGAGCCGCATGACGGCGCACGGTGGCGGGATCGGCGACGTCCTGCAGCCGCCGGACGCGAACATCGACGCCGTGTGGTTCCCGCTCTCCGGGATCGTCTCGACGCTGCGCCCGCTCGAGGGCGATAGCAACGTCGAGGTCGACGCGTCGGGCGCCGAGGGCTTCCTCGGCCTCGAGCTGGTGCTCGGCTCCCGCAACACGCCCGACACGTGGATCGTGCAGTCGCCCGGCCGCTTCGCACGCCTCGACGCGCAGATCTTCGTCGAGGTGCTCGACCGCGACGCCGTGTTGTGCGAAGCGGCCCGCCGCTACTTCGCTGCGGTTCGGGCGATTCGTGGACAGTGGATCGCGTGCAACGCGCGCCACACGATCGAGCAACGGCTGGCAAAGTGGCTGCTCGTGACGCGCGACCGGGTCGGCGACGAGATCCAGATCACCCAGGACATCGTCGCGATGATGCTCGGGGTGCGCCGTGCGAGCGTGGTGACCATGCTCGGCCGCTTCGTCGACGACGGGCTGGTCGCTCACGGCTACGCGCGGGTGCGCGTCCTCGACGAGGCCCGGCTGAAGGCGGTCGCCTGTCCCTGCTACGGCAAGGCAGTGGAGTTTCTCCGCGTGGGGCTCGCCGCAGCGTAGACGATCAACCGGCCGGTCGCCTTCGTTTGTCCGCCGCTGACGCGGGTACCATGCGACCGTGGGTTCGTCAGAGAACCCGCTTTGAGGTCCACGGAAGAACAGCTGCATGGACAATTTAGTGCTTTGCCCGTGCGGGCACTCGCTCGCGAATCACGATTCCGCCGGTTGCGTCGGTGACCGGCTCGGCCGCTGCGGCTGCGGCTTTGACCGCTACGGAGCCCTCGAGGCCGCGGTGGACAGCGCCCGCACGACCCCGGTCTTCGGCTACACCCAGAACGAGGGCGCCGTCTGAATCGGGCCCGGACGCGCCCTTCGACAGGCTCAGGGTGACTTTGTCGCTTGACTCCCCTGGACGCCCGGTGATAGGATACGGCCCTATGCCCCTCGGCGGATAGCGGCATAACGGAACGAGCGAGGACCCCTCACTCCGGTGGGTCGGTCGTTGCCTTTTCGCGTTCACAGCGCGAGTGCGCGTGATCCCACGCAGGAAGACCCCCACAAACAGAATGGCGACGAAGACGACGGCGGACAAACCCAAGGCCACGCGCAGCCGCAAAAAGACCGATGCGGCGCCAGCAGCGCCGAATGGGTCCGGCACCGCGGTCAGGCAACAGAACATCGCGAGCGCTGCCTTCCATGTCCCCGAGGAAGCGTTCACCGTCGAACTCCCGGAGGATCCCGGTGCGAAGCGCCGGCGTCACTCCTTCGCGAAGATTACCGACGTCCTGCAGCTCCCCGATCTGATCGAGCTCCAGAAAGCCTCCTTTAAGTGGTTCATCAACGACGGCTTGAAGGAAGCGTTCGACTCGATCTCGCCGATCAAGGACTTCACGGGCAACCTCGTGCTGGAGTTCGGCGAGCACAGCCTCGGCGAACCGAAGTACTCCGTCGAGGAGTGCCGCGAGCGTGACATGACCTACAGCGCGCCGCTGCGCGTGCGCGTTCGTCTTATCACGGCCGAGTCGGGCGAGATCAAGGGCATCCCGGACCAAGAGATCTTCATGGGCGACTTCCCGCTCATGACGGACAAGGGCACCTTCATGATCAACGGCGCCGAGCGCGTGATCGTGAGCCAGCTCGTCCGTTCGCCGGGCGTGTACTTCCTCGCGGACAAAGATACGAACAACCGCGACACGTTCAACGCGACGATCATCCCGAATCGCGGCGCGTGGATCGAGTTCGAGACCGACAACGGGACGAAGAACGACGAGACCGAGGGGACGATCGGCGTCCGCATCGACAAGAACCGCAAGATCTACGCGACGACGTTCGTGCGCGCCCTCTCGCGCCCGGACCTCGGCCACGCCTGGGAGTCGGACGAAGCGATCCTCGCGCTGTTCACGTACAAGCACGCGGACGGCACGGTTCGCCCCTCGGCGCTGATCGCGAACTGTCTCGAAAAAGACAAGGACATCAAGACCAAGGAAGACGCGCTCAAGGAAATCTACAAGAAGCTGCGTCCCGGCGAACCGGAAAACGCGGAGAACGCCGAGAAGCTGCTCGAATCGCTGTTCTTCGACGAGAAGCGCTACGACCTCGCCGGCGTCGGCCGTTACAAGCTCAACGGCAAGCTCGAGGGCGCGCGCGACCCTGAGCTGCGTGAGTACTCGGCCGCCGGATTGCGTCCGCCGGAAATCTCCAAGAGGGCACTGACCCGCGAGGACATGATCGCGGTGCTTCGCCGTTTGATCAAAGTGCAGGCCGGTCGGGTCAACAAGGACGACATCGACCATCTTGGCAACCGCCGCATCCGCTCCGTCGGCGAGCTCCTGCAGAACCAGTTCCGCGTCGGGCTGCTGCGCCTCGAGCGCGTCGTGCGCGAGCGCATGACCGTTCAGGACATCGAGACCGTCACGCCGCAGGCGCTGATCAACATCCGCCCCGTCGTCGCGGCGATCAAGGAGTTCTTCGGCTCCTCGCAGCTCTCGCAGTTCATGGACCAGACCAACTCGCTCGCCGAGCTGACGCACAAGCGCCGGCTCTCGGCGCTCGGGCCGGGCGGTCTGTCGCGCGAGCGCGCGGGCTTCGAAGTCCGCGACGTCCACCACTCGCACTACGGGCGCATCTGCCCGATCGAGACGCCGGAAGGTCCGAACATCGGGCTGATCGGCTCGCTCGCGACCTTCGCGCGCGTCAACCGCTACGGCTTCATCGAGACGCCGTACCGCGTGGTGAAGGACGGCGTCGTCAGCAACGAGATCCGCTACTTCACCGCCGACCGCGAAGACGAGTTCATCATCGCTCAGGCGAACACCGAGATCAACGAGAAGACCGGCAAGATCACCGCGCCGTTCGTCGTCGCTCGCTACGCCGAAGAGTACGTCGAAGAGCCGCCGCTCAAGGTCCAGCTCATGGACGTCTCGCCCAAGCAGATCGTCTCGGTCGCGACGGCGCTGATCCCGTTCCTCGAGCACGACGACGCGAACCGCGCGCTGATGGGCGCGAACATGCAGCGTCAGGCCGTGCCGCTGCTCCGTCCGCAGGCGCCGGTCGTCGGCACCGGGATGGAGTACCGTGCAGCCAAGGACTCGGGCGGCTGCGTGCTCGCGCGCTCCGCCGGCGAGGTCACTCAAGCCGATGCGCACGCCGTCGTGGTCAAGCACGCCGACGACGGGCTCGAGCACAGCTACGACCTGCTCAAGTTCACCCGCTCGAACGCCGGCACGTGCATCAACCAGCGCCCGATCGTCGCCGTCGGCGACCAGGTCGTGCGCGGCCAGATCCTGGCCGACGGGCCGTCGTCCGATGAGGGCGAGCTCGCGCTCGGCCAGAACGTGATGGTCGCGTTCATGCCGTGGGAAGGCTACAACTACGAGGACGCGATCCTCATCTCCGAGCGGATGGTCAAGGACGACCGCTTCACCTCGATCCACATCGAGGAGTACGAGTGCGAAGCCCGCGACACGAAGCTCGGACCGGAAGAGGTCACGCGCGACATCCCCAACGTCGGTGAGGACTCGCTCAAGGACCTCGACGAGAACGGGATCGTCCGCATCGGCGCCGAGGTTCGGCCGGAAGATATCCTCGTCGGCAAGGTCACGCCCAAGGGCGAGACCGAGCTGACCGCGGAAGAGCGCCTGCTGCGCGCGATCTTCGGCGAGAAGTCGCGCGAAGTGCGCGACACCTCGCTGAAAGTTCCGCACGGCGAAAAGGGCAAGATCATCGACGTCAAGCGCTTCTCGCGCGAGAACGGCGACGAGCTGAGCCCGGGCGTCAACCACCTCGTCCGCGTCTACGTCGCGCAGAAGCGCAAGATTCTGCAGGGCGACAAGATGGCCGGCCGGCACGGCAACAAGGGCGTTATCGCCAAGGTGCTGCCGGAAGAAGACATGCCGTACATGGAAGACGGCGCGCCGGTCGACATCGTGCTCAACCCGCTCGGCGTCCCGTCGCGCATGAACCTCGGCCAGATCATGGAGACCCATCTCGGATGGGCCGCCGCGATGCTCGGGTTCCACATCGCGACGCCGGTCTTCGACGGCGCGCACTCGGAAGACATCAGCGAGTGGCTGCAGGACGCGGGTCTCCCCGCCGACGGCAAGACGTGGCTGCGCGACGGGCGCACCGGCGACCGCTTCGGCCGTCCGATCACCGTCGGCTACATCTACATGCTCAAGCTCGCGCATCTGGTCGACGACAAGATCCACGCGCGCTCGACCGGTCCGTACTCGATGATCACCCAGCAGCCGCTGGGCGGTAAGGCGCAGTTCGGCGGCCAGCGCTTCGGCGAGATGGAAGTCTGGGCGCTGGAAGCCTACGGTGCGGCGTACACGCTGCAGGAGCTGCTCACGGTCAAGTCCGACGACGTGGTCGGCCGCGTCAAGACGTACGAGGCGATCGTCAAGGGCGAGAACGTGCTGGAGCCTGGTGTTCCGGAGTCGTTCAAGGTTCTGATCAAGGAGCTCCAGTCGCTCGCGCTCGACGTCAAGGTGTTGACGGAACAGCGCGAAGAGGTCGAGATCCGCATTGCGGACGACGACATGGCGGAGCGCGCTCAGGAGATCGGTCTCCTGATGGGCGACGAGGATCCGCGTCTGTCGCAGACGGCGCTCGCGGAACGCGAAGCCGAACGCGATCGCGTCTCGCAGGCGGCGGCCGCCGCAACGATCGGTCTCTCGGTCGAAGGCGCGGAAGGCGACGTCGACGAGGAAGTCGCCGACAGCGTCCTGGAGGAGCGCGAAGAGGAAGAGGAAGAGCTCGACGACGCCGCACCGCTCATCAGCGCCGCTCCGGCGCGCGGTGGCCGCGCGCCCGACGACGATCTGCTCCCCGCTAGCCCGCTCGGCGGACTGCGCGCGACGATGACGGACGACGGCGAGATCGTCGTCGACGAAGTCGTCGACGAAGACGTACCGGCCGTCGCCGTGGAAGAGGAAGACGACGACCAAGGCTACGTCCTCGAAGAAGAAGACGAAGACTTCAAGGAAGAAGAGGAAGAGGACGAAGGCCCTCTGGCTCACTCGACCGACGACGACTACTAAGCCGTCGACAACAACAAAGACCCGGGCGGCAACGCTCGGGTCTTTTCCAATGTCACCACAAACGAAGAAGGGTCGAGCGACACCCCTGCGCACGACCCTTCGACGGCCCACACCCGGTTTGGGCTAGCGGTGCGCTACGTACCGTCTCCCGGTGGCGGTGCGTGGCGCGTCCAACAGGGCTAGCATGGCGTCGACGATCGTGGCGTCCCATTGGGTGCCGCGGCCGTCGCGGAGGATCGTCATCGCGTCGCGCTGCGCGATCGCGAGTCGGTGCGGGCGGTCGCTGATCATTGCGTGGAACGCGTCGGCGACGGCGACGACGCGCGCTTCGAACGGGATCTGTTCGCCTTTCAGGCCGCGCGGGTAGCCGCTCCCGTCCCACAGCTCGTGATGCGCGCGAACGATCGGCGCGTAGGCGGCGAGGATCGGGACTCCGGCGAGAATCGCAGCACCGGCCTCGGCATGACGGCGCACGACGATCCACTCCGCGTCGGTCAACGGGCCGCGTTTGAAGAGGATCGTCTCCGGCGTTGCGATCGCGCCGACGTCATGCAGCAGGCCGGCGGTGACGACGAGATCCGTCCGCGCGCGGGAGAGGTGCAGCGCTTCGGCGAGCCGCCGGCACCATGCCGCGGTTGCGCGCGCATCCGCGAACGCTGCTGCATCGCGCGCGTCGAGCACGGTCAGGATCGCTTCGACTACGGTGTCGCCGTAGAGATCTCGATCGGCCGGCGCTGCGATGGGTCGTCGCGCGAGTGCCGCGCTTCCGTTCGTCATCGTCGCGGAACGGTGGATCCGTCTAGCCGCCCATCGGCGGGATGTAGAAGACCGCAGCCGACACGATGACGGTGACGGTGGCGAAAGTAGTTGAATTCACGGGTTCTCCTTGCGAAACGGGGGGACGAGTCCACCCTAACAAGGAGCGAATCGCAGGACACTCGTCCGAAAGGACGAGGCCGTTTCAACCGTCAGACGAGCTGCGCTCGCCGTGCCGACGCGACCGCTTCGCCGCGGCTCGAGCAGCCGAGTTTTCGCAGGATCGATGAAACGTGCGTCCGCACGGTGTTGATCGTGCGGCGCTGGTCGTCCGCGATCGCTTGATTGCTCATCCCGCTGGCCATCGCCCGCAGCACCTGATGTTCGGCCGGCGTGAGACTCTCCGGCTCGCCGACCGCTTCCGTCACCTGGAGGGACGCGCCGCCGACCGCTTCGACGAAGCGCGCGATCCCGGCGATTCCGGCCAGCCGCATCGCGCGGAGCGCGGCGTCGAACCGCTCGGGTACGCGATGGAGCAGCGCGCTGAGCGCGCCATCGAACGGCTCGAGGTCGGGTGCGCCGGGCCGCAGCCCACGCATCCCCTTTTGCGCCATCGCGCTGCGCTGCAGCACGATGTTCGCCAGCACCGCGTAGCGGTCGGCGACGCCGCGCGGGCGTTCGTAGATCGAGCGCGGATCGGTGTCGGATTCGACGGCGGCGTCGTAACGGGCGAGCGCATCGAGCGCCTCCGCACGCGCGTCGAGCTTGGCGAGCGCCGCGGCGAGCAGCGCGTAGCGCAGCCGGTTCTGCGGTGGGCTGAGCTCTCGATCGCCGACGCTCTTCAGTAGTGCCTGCGCTTCGGCGAAGCGCGCGTCCCAGCCGAACTGGAGCGTCTTGCCCACCAGGTATCCGATCAGCGCGATCGGGCCGCGGTACGAGACCCCGGCGAGCTCGCGGTCGACCTCCGCGACGCGCTCGGCGTTCCCGCGTTCGGCTTCGAATTGCAGCAGGGCGCGCAGCCCGCTCACGCGGACCTGCGGGTCGCCGGCCTTCTCGGCGTTGGTGGCGACCTGCGTCGCATACCAGGCTGCGACGGGGATCCGCCCTGCGAACGCGTGCATCGCGGTGAGCGTGGTGAAGAATCGAGCGGCGACGCCGAACTCGCCGATCTCGATCGCCAGCCGCGTCGCTTCGCGGGTGAAGTACTCGACCGCCGCATCGTCGGCGGCGTAGAACGCGACGGTCGCGGCGCGGCCGAACGTGCGGGCGCGCAGACCGTCGTCGCCGCGCTCGGCGAGCTGGATCGCCTCCGCGATCGCGCGCTGCGCATCGTCGAGCCGTCCCGCCACGCCGTAGGTCATCGCGAGCATCCCGAGCAGCCCGGCCCGCGGTGCCGAATCGAGATCGTCCCGCTCGCGCAGCGCCTCCAGCACCGGCAGCGCGTCGATGCGGCCCTGCTGGTAGAGCAGCAGCGCGTAGCGCCCTGCGACGGCGACGCGAAACGCGATGTCGTCGCCGACGCGCTGGAGGACCGAGACGTACCAGCGTTCGGCCTGCTCGACCCGGCCGTGCGCGTCTTCCAGCGCGGCACGCAGCGCGAGCACCGCGGGGTTGCCCGAGGCGATCGCGCCGGGCAGCGAGCGCACCGCGCGCTCGACGATGTCGAAGCAGCCCTTCTCGAGCAGCGCGAAATTGTACGCGCCGAGCACCCGCTCGACTTCGCGCGCCGCGCGCGCATCGGCGTACCGCTCGAGCGCTTCGCCGTACATTCCCATCCGCTCGAGCAGCCGCCCCGCGTTCACCTGCGCTTCGCGCAGCGCGTCGTCGCCTTCGAGCTGGATCTGGCGCTGGACGAAGTCGCGGAACAGGTCGTGCAGCTTGTAGACGCCGGCGTCGAGCACGCTGATGAAGGCGACCCGCTCGCGCAGCGACTCGATGATCGAGGCGGCGTCGTCGAAGCCGGCGGCGACCGCGAGGCGCGTCTCGAGACGCGGCAGGAACGCCGCGGTGCGCAGGAAGCCGCGGAGACGGTCGTCCAGCGAGTGCCACACCTGCTCGGCGAGGTAGCGGTAGACCATCTCGCGCGTCCCGGCCGAGACCGCGCGCAGATCGCGGGCGCGCGTCGAGGTGCGCAGCGCGAACGTCAGCGCGGCCGGCCAGCCGTCGACCAAGCCGAGGATCGCTTCGAGCTCTTCGTCGCGAACGGAGACGCGCGTCGCGCGTGCGCTTGCCTTCGCCTCCTCGATCGTGAAGCGCAGGTCGATCGCGTCGACGACCAGATCGGAATCGCCGTAGGCGAGCCACGACGCGACCGGGAGCTGGAGCGGACTGCGCGAGGAGAAGAACCAGCGCGGTCCGCCCTTGGTGCGTTCGACCAGCGCGGTCACGAAGCGCGAGATCTCGGGATCCTGCTCACCGTTGTGCAGATCGTCGAGGACGATCAGCGTGTCGAGCGAGCGGATGTGTGTTGCGACCCACGCGGCGAGATCGCGGCCCGGCGCGTCC
>OCZT010006113.1_pt1 | contig 11941 bp, 9 predicted proteins | sample 1539031 | NCBI WGS metagenome assembly OCZT01 (sample SAMEA3539308, study PRJEB22396) | soil metagenome | biome: tundra; feature: field; material: soil | place: USA | collected 2010-05 | depth 0.15 m
TCCCGCTTTGGGCACGCATAATCACGTTTGCCGACACCATCGACGCGATGACCACCGATCGTCCCTATCGTGAGGCCCTTACAGCCGACTCGGTGAGAGAGGAGCTGCGCTCGCAGGCGGGGCGTCAATTTGATCCGAGGGTTGCCGCGCTGTTGATCGCCGACAAGCACTGGCTGCGGCTGACCGAAGCGATTCGCTCGAACCATGATTCTGGAGAGTTCGAGTCGTTATCGGGCGATGCCTTACCCCGTCATTCCGGCACCGCGCATTCGATCTCTTCTTAGTGCAGGAAGAGCCGTAGGATGAGTCGAACAAACTTCCCGAGCGGCACTCCTTGGGAACCGGTCGTAGGCTACTCGCGCGCCGTAAGAATCGGCGATGTTATACACGTCTCAGGCACAACTGCGACTGGCCCGGACGGGTCACTCGTCGGCGTGGGCGATCCGCGAGCGCAAACCATTCAAGCCATCAGCAACATCGAGCGAGCGCTTGCATAGGCGGGAGCTAAGCTTACCGATGTCGTGAGAACGAGGATCTTCGTCACGAACATCGTTGCACACTGGGAAATAATTGGCCGTGCGCACGGTGACGCATTCAGGGAAATCCGGCCGGCCACTACGATGGTTGAGGTTCGTGCACTAATCGATCCGGCCATGTTGGTCGAAATCGAGGCAGACGCAGTGGCAGCGAACTAGCCAATAATCCGTGGAATTGATTCGGTCTCTCCGGCATGAGGATTCTAGGCTATGAGAGTCGTGGTTGGCGCGCCTGACTTTTAATCCGTAGGTCGCGGGTTCGAAACCCGCTCGGGTCACTCTCGGTAAGTTGTTGCGGGGCAATTGCTTAGGAAACCGAGCGGCCGCCGAGGGGGCGGCCGTTTGGGCGTTTCGGGGTGATTTGCACCCCATTTGGGCCCCATTTCGGAAAAGCGAGTTCACTGGCCGCGCGGCGCGCATGCCTCTGGATCAGGAGAGTCCTCGTCCGATCTCAGGGGCAACTTAGGGCGAGTCAACCGGTTCGGTTGGCTCGCCCTAGTTCTTATTCAGGTGGCGTGACAGCGCTCGACAGCGAGCCACGCAAGGCTCTTGGTGCGCGCAGAATCAGCGGGCGTACGTGCGTTCGAAGCGGTCACCGCGCTCGAGGCCCTCTCGGAAACCTCGCATACGCTCACGGGTGTAAGGCATCGTTGCCTTGAGTCGCTTCAGCGATGAGTCCTCACTAAAGTCGCGAACGATGAAAGAGATTTCATCTCTGCTAAGTCCGAGCGCCTCGCCAACGATCGCGTCGAGTTCACTCAGGACAGCGTCTCGCTTCGCACCTGCGTCGCCACTGCGCCATTCGTCGATAATATGTTTGGCCTGAATTCTGGCCTCTGGCGTCTTGGGCAGCGGAAGTTTTAGAACCTCCTCGCGGTTCAACCCATCTTCAATGAGAAGTGGAAGAATGAGCTCAAGGTCAGAAGCCGTTTCGACGCTATTCACGCGTACGATGGACAACAGATCCATCGCGAAGTGTACAGTCGTCCAAGCTTCGGGCGGTCCTTCAGGAACGTCGACCGTTAGGCCTTCTCCCGGCCACTGTAGAGCTAAGGCAACATCGCGGCGAACGCGCTCTGTCAACGTTTCGCTTTCGAGAGCTACAAGTCGCTCCATGGCAACGGCGTCCTTGTAACTGATCTCGCGCGAAAGACTCAAGAACTCGATGCGGAGCTCGGCCAGTCGCGTCGAGGAGGCGGCAATGTGCGGTGACCACGGAAGTCGGGCGACGGTCGAAGGGTAGACGTGAGAACGCGTTCGAAAAAGAATGCCCTCGCGATGCCCAATTGCGAACGCCCACTGGTAGACCCTCGAAAGCATGAGGAAATCGAACGGCACTCCTTCGAATTCAGCCTTGGGGAAAAACACCGCCGCCGTGTTCAGGAACACCTGACTCCCCGAGTCGAACGGTGCACACGTCAACAGGGGATTTATGATTTGGAATGCGTAGCCGTGAGGCGGGAGGATATCATGAAACCTCCAAAGCGACGCCTCATCCATTCGGCTCACGTCCACCATTGTTGCCTGGGGGTCACCGGTGAGTAAGCAGGCCGTGATGTTTTCGCCCTTGAATACATCGTATTGACCGCTCCCGACGGCCGCACCACGCGTGTTTCGAAAGGCCGCTCCGTCGCGCAGCATCTGCCTCTCTTCCCAACGCGCGGCATTCCTCGCTGGAGGAGCGGCCGTCCACTCGACAATCCTTCCCCGTTCCTTACGGAGCCAATACGACCGTGCAGCCTGCTTCATCGTATCGTTTGCCGCGAGCTTATCGAGCACGACGCGCCGTGCCCTCGTAACACGGGTAAGGATGCGGCCATCTGGCGAAAACACCATCTGGTATGGAACCAAGTTCTCGCTCGCGCGCGCGAAGTCGAAGTTGGCGTGACCAGCGGAACCCTCTATACCAATAATGCATTCTCTGCCTGCAACTCTCATCCGGACCACATCGGCTTCCGTTGCAGGCCGGTTCTCTGCGACGAGAAGCATTGCTGCGACATCTCCATCCGGAAATATCTCCGCCGAGACCAGCTCCAAATCAACAACCTCCACGATGGTCCAGCGTCCGCCCACAGCAAACAATTGACGAAGGGCGCGGTTGTCATCGTTATCGCAAAACGACACGGGAACGACGAATGCGAGCTTGCCGCCTTCGCGAACCCACTGGGTCAAGGCCTTGTAGATGAATAGAGAGTACAGGTCGATCTTGCTCGAAATTTCCGAGTAGAAGTTCTCTTCCGCTTCCCCAAGAACCTCCGTCTGACGCTCCGGACGAACGTAGGGTGGGTTCCCCACGACAACGTCATAGCGCGCGTTGTCCAGTTCTGAGAACTCGTCTTCCTGACCAAAAAGGTCTCGGACTGCAAGTGAGTTAAACCCGCCGGAGATTGACAGGACGGGTAGCCCATCTCGTCGAATATCCCCACGGTACGACAGCACGTTCCACAGTACCTGCATCTGTGCGAGAATTGCGCTGAAGTTGTTCAGGTCGTTGCCGCGAAGACGGCTCAAGATCGCGACCACGTCATGATAGGTGCCCCCGCCGCGGCGGATTGGATCTGAGAGAGTCCGGTAGCCCTCAATTAGGAACGTTCCGAGACCGCAAGCCGGGTCGAACATCGTTTGCCCTCCGGCGAACCCGCTCCGTTCTACCAGGTAGTGTGCGACGGCCGGAGGAGTGTAATGCTCACCGAGACGTTTTCGTTGCGCAGGTTCAAGGAACTGCCCATAGACGCCACTCAATACGTCTTCATTGATCGTCTTGAAGTCGAAGAACGACAGGTACATCATGACCAGCTCGAGATTTCTCGACAGTAAGTCATCGTCGCTTGCGAGAATCCAGTCGAGGCCGGACTCCGCAAATACCAACTCGTATATCGCGGCTCCAGCGTGGTAGGCATCCCCCAACAGAGCCGGGTACTTCTTTCCGAAGTATTCGCGCATCCTTCGGAATGCCTCGATCCCACCGTTGCATAGATACTTTCGCTGACCGAAGAACTCGTGGTCTTCGAAGAAGCGCAGCATCAGGATTCGAGCTAAGATCAACCCTGCCGTTTCAGCTACCAGTGCATCGCGCGCCTTTTGCCTTCCCTGCGCATCAGTCCCAAAACGAGCGCTGAGTGGCGGAAGGATTTCAACCGCGAGGCGAAAAGATAGCGGGCCCCGTCGATATGCTTGGCGCAACTCGCGTTGACGTCTTCTGTGGTCCGCTTGTTGATCGAGCTGTACGGAAACACCTTCAATCGAAAAAGGGTCGAAGGTGATGTGATGACCTCCGAACGTCTCATCAAAAGAAGAAAGCAAGCGCTCGACGTCAGCCAAGGGTTCCGTCATGCCAGTGATGGCATGCTCGACACCTTGGCGAAGGAGGCCTATGCTCCGCTTCATCGCCGCAAAAAAACTCGCACGATCCGCTTCCGTGCCGAGTCGTACTGATCCGATGTGACGAGTGCTACCAGTGCGAAACGAATCGAGCAGGTTATGTTCGCCGCTCGCTGAGCGGGTGAGCATTGGCAGCGCGTCTCTGAACTCACCTTCCGTGATGTCAGCGGTGAGGCGCACAACCACGTCCTGCGCGGCGTCGTACTCTGAGCGGCCAAGTTCTATCGCGCGGACGACAAAACACGTCGGATCAACGAATACGAACCACCCTGTGTCTAGGCCGATGTACTTGCGCTTCTGCTGGAAGATGGATTCTCGCTGCCCTGCGTCAAGAAAAACTCCCGACTCGTCCTTCGCCTCGACGATTATCCCGCGGTCTAGCCAGACCTCTCCACCCTCCTGGTGCGAGATATTCACGTCGGGAATTCCGGCAGACCCTATGCCGGTGTCTATTTTGATTTCGCGTGCCGCGTACCCGAACGTATGGATGAACAAGTCGCGTATATACGCGTACATATTCCGCTCAGCGCCTTGCTGAGTCTCGCGCAGGGCATCGACCTGCGTTCGGAAGCGGTTAGGTCGTGGAGGCATCAGCGACGGCTGGCGGGTTCACATGACTTCCGGAGACACGAGCAAAGAAAATCGTTTGACGCACGCGGTAAGCTCCCCTAGCAGGTTGGCGATGTAAGCTGGACTCTCGGTGGCGATACTCGACTTGCAGGGCCTTCGCGCGATGTCATCTGGTCAGATGAGCGGACCGATCAGGCCGGTGACTTTCGCGACGAACGCAGAGCAACCGTTGATCGCCGCGGCTGCTTTCACAGTCTCCCAAGCCGCTCGGATGATTCCACGGTTAGGCTCGGCCTTTGCCAGTTGAGACTGAATGGTGTCGATGTCCGCCACAAAGCCCATCTTCGCGACCTCAGGTGCATCGGAATTCGTGATCCCGTCGCGGAGCTCTGCTAACGCTCGTCCGACATCGCCGTACTTCGCGTTTACCTGATTGCCGTCGCCCAGAGTGATGATGTTCTGACCGGTTGCTTCGATCTTGATTCCGTGAAACTTCGACATGGTGAATTCTCCTGGTCCCTCGATTCTGTCGATCCCAGCCGCGGTAATCTGGTAATAGCTCGTTGAGGATGGAATCAACGTACCACTTGGCGCCGTGAACCTTTTCTCAACGGTGTCCTCTTCTACCCATTCCTGACTGATGAGATAAGTGAGGTTGCTCTGAACCTCAGGCTGGGTGAGTTCGTGGGACGCCTTGAGCTCCTTCTTGATGTCACTGATCTTGACCGCAGAGCCCTTCTTTCCTCGAACACTCGTCGCGCGGCTGTTCCGATCGTAGAAGTATTGCAGCATGATTCGGCGAATCTCAGTATTTGTTAGCTCGGCGCGCGCAGTCTTCTTGCTAGCCATGGTCGACTCTCCTCGAAGCTGGGCGTCGCTGCTTCACGTGCAATGTACGTCGCGTGTTTCGAAGTCCTGTTGAGCTCCGAGACCGTGCGCACTCCAAGTTAGCCAGAATGAGCTCAGACTGTCCGCGGGCTCCACGATCGACCGCCGGCGCTGTCTCATCACCCTGCCGCATGCTGATAACGGGTGTCGCACTTCTCTCCGTCGCTCGCAAAAAACCGTGACGGAGTGACCCCTACTCGCTACCGCACCGCATTCGCATGCGGACCGTCGTCACCTGACTCCGTGGCTTGATTGCGTCGGGAGAACATGGCACCGGCGGCGAGCCCACGTATATTCGGCGCATGAGCGCGCATAGCCAGCCGTGGACGCATAAATCAATCAGGCGACTTGCCGGAACCGCGGATCCAGTCGCGACTATTCTTCAAGTCGCGCGGGCCACAGTGTTGCGGGCAATGGATTCGGGATGGACAGGCCCGCCATTCGATCCAATCGCGCTCGCCGAAATCATGCGAATTGAGGTAACGCCGCGAGACGATGTTCGCGATGCTCGCGTCGTGCCGGTCGGCCGTGAAGGCGTTCGGATCGAGTTTAATCCGAGTCGCCCACCGAACCGAGTGCGATACTCTATCGCTCACGAGATCGCTCACACGTTCTTCCCCGACTGCGGGGAGCGAATCCGTCATCGCGCCACCTCCACGGAGATGAAGGGCGATGAATGGCAGCTAGAGGCTCTCTGCAACATCGCAGCGGCGGAGTTACTGATGCCAGCAGGGAGCCTGCCGGCATTAACACCCGACGCGCTGGAGATTCGCAGTTTGATGAATCTTCGCGAACGATTTGCGGTCTCGACTGAGGCATTGTTGATACGGGTGGCGAAGAGTGCGGAACAAGTTTCGTGCGCAGCATTCTGCGCATCTCGTGTCACTCACGGCGAGGCCGCCGGAAGAATTCGACTTGATTACGTCATTGGCTCGCCCAGATGGAAGGTTCCGCTCAGCCGTGGGATCCTGCTTCCGACCAAGACGGCGCTCCGCGATTGCGTCGCAATCGGGTATACCGCGTCGGCTACTGAAAACTGGGGAGAGAGTCCGTTGTTGCAGGTCGAAGGAGTGGCGATTCCCGCGTATCCGGGTGACACAGACCCGCGAGTCGTCGGCATAATCTCGACTCGCGGACAGCGTCCGGAAGCTCAGCCGATGGTGCGGTACGTGCGGGGCGACGCAACCAAACCTCGAGGCGAGCGGCCTGGCATCGTTGCGCAGGTGGTCAATGATGCCACCGCCAACTGGGGCGGCGCGGGTTTTGCTTCGGCGGTGCGGCGCACTTGGCCAGCCGCTCAAACCGACTTCCGAGACTGGGCGCGCGAGCGAGGCGGCCGGCTTACGTTGGGCACGTCGCGTCTATCGAGTGTGAGCGAGCGAGTTCAGGTATTCTCGATGATCGCTCAGCGCGGTTATGGTGCCTCGTCGAAGCCGCGCATTCGATACGAGGCGCTCGAAAAATGCCTGCTCGAGCTCGGAACGATTGCCGCTCGGACGCACTGTATAGTGCACGTGCCTCGCATTGGCGCCGGTCAGGCTGGAGGCTCATGGGATGTTGTCCATGACATGATTCTGGAATGTGTGTGCTCACAGGGCGTCGAGGTGGTTGTTTACGACCTCCCCGGAGCAGTGCCGCCTGTTACTGAGCAACAGCCATTAGGGCTGGGATTCAGGTCACGGTCCTAGAATGGCCAGTCACATTATCGTCTTGTCAGGTCGTATCTCCGCCGGGAAGAGCACACTGGCTAACGGACTCGTAGATAAATACGGGTGCTCCCGCATCAGAACACAGGAGTTAATCAGGAGCCTGCTGCCGGACACGCCCGCCGAAAGGCGGGCGCTGCAGGATGCCGGAGATCGCCTCGATCGCCGAACAGGTGGACGATGGGTGGCGCTTGCTTTGGCCAAAGCAGTGCAGCGACTCAGTCCAGTTGCAAGCGTGGTGGTTGACTCGGTCCGTCGCAGAAGCCAGATCGACGGTCTACGACAGGCGTTTGGTCAGCGTGTCGTTCACATTCATCTCACGGCGGACACCGAGGTCTTGGCGCGTCGTTATGCGAAGCGGTCGCGTGCAATTCGTGAGGTCGATCGCTACGAGTCGTTAAGCGAAAACGTCACTGAGCGCGGAGTCGAGAAGCTCGGACGCACCGCTGATATTCTAATTAATAGTCGACGCTGCTCGATCGAAGACGTTGTAACGCGAGTGGCGAGCCACCTGGGATTCTATGGTCGATCGTACCGCCGTCTCGTCGATGTCATCGTTGGCGGCGAGTACGGAAGCGAAGGCAAGGGACATATTGCCGCGCAGCTAGCTCCCGAATACGACATGCTCGTCCGCGTTGGAGGACCCAACGCGGGGCACACCGTGTTCGAAGATCCGCCCTACACGCACCATTTGTTGCCCTCGGGAACGCGCAGATCCGAGGCCAGCTTGGTCATTGGGCCGGGCGCGGTACTAGGAGTTGACCAGCTGCTGCGGGAAATCGCTGACTGTAGGGTCTCGGCCGAGCGCCTATCGATTGATCCGCAGGCCACCATCATTCTCGAAGCGGACAAGCGGTTCGAGATGAAATACCTTCGCGGAAGCATCAGTTCGACCGCGCAGGGAGGTGGGAGTGCGCTCGCCCGCAGAGTACTACGAGGGAAACCGAAACCCGTCCCGCTCGCACGAGACATCAAGAAACTGGCGCCTTACCTGCGCGAAACACGAGAGGTGCTTGACCGCGCGTTCTTTCGCGGCGAGAAGATCATGCTTGAAGGCACGCAAGGAACTGGTCTCAGCCTATACCACGGCGACTATCCCTTCGTAACGTCGCGCGACACTACCGTGAGTGGGTGCCTGGCCGAAGCGGGGATCGCGCCGAGTCGCGTACGCAAGATTGTTATGGTCTGCCGTACATATCCTATTCGCGTGCAAGGGCCATCCGGGAGCATGGGCACGGAGATTTCGTGGGCGGAGGTAGCTCGCAGATCTGGGCTTCCTGTCGACCAACTTAGGCGTTCCGAACGCACGTCAACGACGAATCGTCGGCGACGCGTAGCCGAGTTTGATTGGGTTCTTCTCCGCGAGGCCGCATCTCTCAATGGTCCGACCGATATCGCACTCACGTTCGCGGACTACATCCATCAATCAAATCAGAACGCCAGGCGGTTTGAGCAGCTAACAAACGAAACGATTCAGTTCGTGGAAGAAATCGAACGCGTAGCAGCGGCACCGGTATCGCTCATATCAACTCGATTTGCGTACCGAAGTATCATCGACCGCCGCGCGTGGTAGATTCATAGTTGGGGATGCTGGTCGCTTCTTTGCACTCCGTTTTGGCCACCCTGAACGATCTCGTTGCAAATGCCGTTCGCCATTTCTGATTTTTGCGCACGTCGGCCGTTTCTTTACCACTTGACGGCCAACACAAACCTTTCGCGAATTCGCCGTACGGGCGTCATCTTATCGGCCGGCAAAATTCTGACTGAGGCTGGCCGCGATGATCTGATCCGGACGCGACGCGCGACGAGCGTTGAGGTGCGGCTAGGCGCCGAGTCGGTTCACATTCGCGATCAATCGCCCTTGCATCTCGGAAACATGAGACTGCAGGCAGGTTGGTCGTTTGATGACTTCGTCTCGCATCTGAATGATCACGCGTTCTTTTGGCCCGGCAGCTCCGCCGGTCCGTCAGCTTACGGAATGCGCCATTTTGAGCGATATCGGGACGACAATGTCCGGATGATTCGCGTGTCCTCCGACGCGTTCTTTGCGGCCAATAAGGGCGCGGCGCCGCTGTTCTGCAAGTACAATTCAGGCAGTCCGCGTTGCTCGAACGGACAGCCCAGTCCTCGCACAGCGGCGACGTTCATTTCAGCCGATGCATCTCCATTTGGGATTGGCAGCGTCGTTGAGGTAACGTTTCTACATCGCGCAGTCCTACCGGAAGGTGCGCAATCGAGCGGCGCCCCGGCTGGGCCTTGGCGTCGGTTGATTTAGGACGGCCGCCCGCATGCCAGCGTTGTGGTCCGCCCGCGCGACATTCGTGTGCCACGAGGCAAATGTCAGCCTGTCCAGTCAGCGTCTGGGCCACACGACAGGATATCTCGATGAGTGATGATGCGTCCAAGAAGGTGCTAGAGTGGCTCACCAAAGAAGGATTCCCTGTCGAGGTCCGGGTCGGCAAGACCTGTCGCGCGCATGGTTGGCTGACGTTCCACGAGTTCCCATACAACGACCCGTTGGAGGGCAAGCTGCGCAATTGCGATGTGCATGCGAGCCGTTTCAAGCGGGTACACGGTAGCGGAACTGTTTCCGTGGATCTTGCGATCGAGTGCAAGCGTTCCGCGGACAAGCCGTGGGTTGTATTCGCCGAGCCGCGGAAGACGTACGACTGGTACATACCGCCAATGCTTGCCCCGGGCCGGGTGTCCGAGGTGGCCCTCAGTTTACTGCTTGGGGACCCTGATCCCTTGGAGTTTCTCCGCCCGCAGGATTGGGTTGGTTATAGCGTTGTGAAGGCGCATACGAGCCCGAAAGATGGGGACCCCGGGGGCGCCTACTCAGCCCTCCGCTCGGCCGTTTCAGCCGCTGAGGCATTCGCACTCAGGTGCGAGCAAGAGTTCGAGGAACATCGGGACTGGCCTCCGTCGGTCGCAATTACATTTCCCGTTGTAGTTGTCGGCGCTCCACTGTATCTGTACACACTCGACGACCAGAACAAGGAGCATCTTGAGCGAATACCATTCGCAAAGGTCGTCGCCCCGCAGCGGCGTTTCGAGTCGCGGTGTCTGCTGACCGTAGTCGCCGAGGATAGCTTTTCAGATTGGCTCGTGCAGTTCGCCAAATGGGCCGACTCGGCCTTGGAAGCCCTAGCGCCGAAGGCATATGCGATTCCAAAGCTCGTTGCTGAGAATCGGCGTGCGGAGGAGTTGCTCAGCTAGTAGCGAGACGCAAACCCGTCTTACTGCTGGGACGTAGCGTGCGCCGCCTAGGCGGCGGCCATTCGCGCGGCGTATTTTCGTCTAACGTCTTGCTCGCCAAGGCGATCACGGACATAGTCACGAGCAATGGATCGACGAGACCTGGCGTCAGCGATCATTCAAGCCTCCCGCCTGGAAGGCGATTTTCGGCTGAGTGAGCTGAGCCGGGTTGGATGGACTCGGAGTTAGGCGACGCCGCCCGCTCCAACGCCGAAGGATCTCCCCTCCGCTCCTTCCGCCCCGCGCGCGCCGCGGCGCCCGCGGAGCGAGGACCAGGCGCGCGGGTCGGGCCCAGAGGGCGAGGGGCGGCCGCTTGCGCCGCAATCGAACCTTCTGCGAGGGTTGCGCCGCCAAGCTGACTGCGCCACTCTGCGGAGAGGCCGCCCGGCAGCGGTGGCTGGATTATGAAGAATCGGATTGCAGCCTGAGGTACACGAGGCGTGAGGCCCTGAAGAATGTCCAATGTGATTCCTCTGTCGACGGCGCAATCGGAATTTGTCCGAAACGGCGCGATCGCGCTCAAACGCGAATTTGAGAACACGATTTCGGAGGTCATGGGTGCGGTGAGCTCGGTTACGCGTCCTCCGCCCGCGATGACGCAGTTCCACGAGGAACTCACCTCCTTCGTGCAGGCGCTAGACGCGCTCGGCGGAGTAGAAGGCGGAATCAATCTCAGATTCGCTCCCATTCTCCGAACGATTGTGCAGGTCACGCGTCGTGCGCGAGCCCAGGATCTGGAGCAGTTCCGCTCGAACGTCGTCCATCCAGAGATGATTGCGGGCTTATCGGCTGACTTGGCACCGCTCGACGCGCTCGTGGCTGAGCCATGGTTCGCAGACACAGTTGCATGGCGGGTGCCTCGCCTCGCGGATTTTTTGACGCTACAGCGAATCAAGGAAATCACACCGGGTATCGAATCTCACCAACCGTCGTTCGATCCTCAGTCCAGAGTTCTGTTCGCGAAGTCGAGTGTCGCTACGGATCTCAAGAACATGAGGAACGAATGTGCGACTCGCGATGCACCGCTGACGGTGGCGTTTATCGACGTAGATGATTTCAAGGCGTTCAATGAGCGATATACGGAGGTCAGAGTAGATAACGATGTGTTGCCACCCATGACGCGCGCCATTGAACGCGTGGTGTTCGGCCACGGCCGGGCGTATCGATACGGCGGGGATGAGTTCGTATACCTGCTTCCAAATTGCGACCAGCGAAGAGCACTGGAGCTTCTGCACGATCTTCGCGAACGGCTTCGCACGGCCTCGTACCCGGGCATCGAAGAGCGGCCTACTGTATCGTGTGGCATTTGCGTCCTGGAATCCGACAGCCTGCTCACGGATCTCGAGGCCGTGCAACGCGCTACGCTCGCGAAGAGATTCGCGAAGCGCAAAGTGGGCAAGAACAAGGTGGGCGTATTTTCGAGCGGGTTGTGCCGGGAATTCGATCTCACTGTCGCCGAGGACCGAGCGTCGGTCAGCGATCCCGCAGCCGCATCACGTTGAGCGCATTCTGGCTGGCTCCCTCCGCCCGCCGCACCTCGCGGGGCCCGCACTGATCCCCGGAATCACACAGGAATCCCTGCTTCGCTTCCTGCAACAGCCG
>OCZT010006114.1_pt1 | contig 11941 bp, 10 predicted proteins | sample 1539031 | NCBI WGS metagenome assembly OCZT01 (sample SAMEA3539308, study PRJEB22396) | soil metagenome | biome: tundra; feature: field; material: soil | place: USA | collected 2010-05 | depth 0.15 m
CCGCAGTTGCGCACGCGCCTCAGCCGCATGGAACGGGCGGTGGGCTGGTTTGTGTCCCTGGCGATGGCGCTGCTGGCGTTCGGTTTCGTCTATTACGTCTATCACACCGCCGAGCGCAAAGGCTGGTTCCTGACCAAGGCCCCCTATTATATCTATACGGATCGCGCGACTGGCCTCAAGGTTGGCGATCCGGTCATGATGATGGGGTTGGACGTGGGCCAGATTACCAAGATGGAACCCATGCCGGCCGAGGAGTTTGAGCACAATATCTACGTCGAGTTCGCGATTAAAGATCCCTACTACGGCTACCTGTGGACGCGGGGTTCGCGGGCCAAGGTGACCACGGCCGACTTTCTGGGCAAGCGCGCACTGGAGGTGACGCGAGGCACGGGCGGCTACTCGACTTACGTCTTCTACCCATTGCGCGCGGTGACCCTGGCTGAGGCGCAAAGCTTGCCGGATGCGTCTAACTGGGTGCTGGCACAGGAGGTCTGGGACGCCACGGGTACCAACCTGTTGTCCCGCCCCAAGTCCTCGCTGACCAACCTGACCAACCCGACCAACCTGACCACGCTAGCCGCCGCCGGCTACACCAACCTGATCATCATGGATGCGACCCACGAGGGAAAATTCATGACAGGCATCTGGAACGAACCGGAAGCCCGCTACGACGCCTACACCAAGGGGGCCAAGTTTGAACTGGTGGTTGATGAATCGGCGGCGGTAACCGAGCGGTTGGAAAAGCTGGTGAGCGAGATAGAGCAGGCGCTGCCGAATATTCTGCGGCTGACCAACCAGCTCGCGACAGTGCTCTCCAACAGCGCCTGCCTGACCTCGAACTTGAACGCCGTGACCCTTGGCGCCCGCCCGGCCGTCAGCAACCTGGCGCTAGTCACCGCCCGCCTGGACCACCCCGGCGCGCTCGGCGAATGGTTATTGCCGACCAACCTCAACCGGCAGCTCGAAGGCACCCTCGGCAACGCCGACACTGCCTTGGCCAGCGCCACTACCAACCTGACCGCGCTGGCGGAAAACCTGAGCCGTTCCCTGGACAACCTGGCAAACCTGACCAGCAACCTCAACGGCCAAGTGCAGGCGAATACCAACATCCTGGATAATATCTCCCGCGCGATTGTTGATGCCGACTCCTTTGTGCAGGGCCTCAAGCGCCACTGGCTGCTCCGTTCCGCCTTCCGAACCAAGAGCACCAACGCGCCGCCGACGGTCCCGCCCGCGCCGCTGCGCTCTCCAAAGGAGAAGGGCAAGGAGTAACCCGTGTAGTTCATACTTAGAGTAGCCGCCGACGTCAGTCTGGTCATTTCACACCATCACGAGGGGTCTCATTAACACCGTGGCTTTAGCCCGGTGAAAGGACGCAGTGGCGGGGTTCGAATTGTTTCAACAGTTTGCCCCCCTCAAGACGAGAAGCCGTTAAAACGGCTCCACGATGGCAGCCGCGCTTTCCACCGGGCTAAAGCCACGGTGTTAATGAAATGTCCAGCTATGAACGGCCTGGCTCACCTCAGCACCAGCAGGCAAACCAGCCCGCTCGCGCACAGCAGCAGGAAGCTGACAACGACGCCCTCGACCACGCCGAAACGCGTCTCCTCCGAGTAATTCGATGCCACCATCGGGGCCTTGATGTAATCGCCACTCTTCCTTTTTACCCTGTAAACGATTGCACTCATGAGTCCTTGACAGCATGCCGCGGGCCACAACCATTGCCCTCCTGGCTGGCGGGGGCCTTCCGCCTTGCCAACCAGACGGAGCCGCCCGGGGGCCTTCAAAGCGCTATGAATAGGCACTTTGAAAAAGGCGGCTACCGCTGGATTGAAGCGCATCCCGTGGCCTGAGCTTTACAGGGCCGCCTCCTAACCGGCTCCCTCCAGCGCGAAACAGATGGCTTGACGCTCCTCCCCAAGAGGGGAATAGCAATGCCTGCCTATGCCGGCCAGGGCGTTGTCTTTCTGCCCTTCTCCGGGACGAATAAGAGCCCCCACTCTCCCCGCGTCGGCTGGCAGCCTGTTCTTTCGCCTGGTGCATCCCTGACGGGTCCTACGACTGGACGTAAAACAAAGTCCCCTGCCTTGACGGAATAGAGTACCGGGAAAACGCCGGCGAGGTTCGAGTAATTCTACAGCTTCTAACCGTGGAAAGAGCGGGCAGGCGCCGGGGAAGACGCCTGCCCGCGTGAACGCTGGGGCTGGACCATTGCTCAACGGCTACAACTTCTTTGTGAGCTTGAACACCAGGCGCGCAGACCTCGACCTGCCCCAGTTCGACCTTCCGCCCGCCGAGCCCGTCTTCAGTCCCCACCCGGTGGCCGAGTTGGTCATTACCAACATTGGTGGCAAGATTACGCTCAAGCTCCGCGTCCCGAGTCCGGCGGCCCAGTACACGCTGTTACAAGGCGCCGCCCCGGTCCGGAGTGGCGTCCGCTGCGTGCAGCACTTCCCTTTCCTGGGGCTGCTGCCACCCCCGGCCGACGGCTGGAGTGACATCACCGAGCGTTACTTTGCCCGGTATGACGTGCCGAAAGCCGGCACGGCCATTTGGATTCGCCCCTGCCAACACATTGACGGCTGGTCCGATGTCCCCAAAGTGGTCCGCGCCCGCGTCCCCGCCCCAACCCCATAGCGACGCTCGCCGCCGGCCACACCGGGACTTCACCGGATCCTCCCCGTAGTACCTCCGTTCGACTAACGGAGGTACTACGGGGAGGATCCGGTGTGGCTACGGGGTGTTTCTAGCCGGCCAGGGCAGGCGGGGCCATTCCATCCGAAACAGCGAAGAACCCCGCTGTTGATCACGCGCTACGCTTCACCTGTTTCGCATCACGGCACTTGCCCGCCGCCGCCAAATCCAGCTCCAACGCCGCCACTACCCCCACCAAAACCGCCCATGCCGCCGCCCACGCCGCCAAGAGACATCTCAGATTCAGGGCTGCCCGCATAAGAGACGACGTGGGCTCGCTTGCGGAAGACCTCCGGCGTCATCGCCCCTTTGGCGAAGGCGTCCGCGTCGGATTTCTTAACCCGAATGGTCATGATCGTCTCGCGTACTGGACTTCCAGCCCGACCGGACGCGGTGACCGCACTCCGTGCCTCGCTTGAGCCAGTGCTGCGCTTGACGTAAGTCCTGGCCCTGGGTTGGCCCGAGCTCGGGCCCCCAAAGACGCACACTGTTATCGAGTCGTCCGGTTTCAGGCCACGGATGTTCGTTGCGTTTTTGAGCGATTCCAGCAGGCCGTCTCTCAAGCGATTCACCCGCTCCTCGTCATAAGGTTCGCCCGGGGCAATCATGCCACGTCTGCCACCAGGCTGACCGTAAAGCTCCTGCTTGGCGTCTTCCCAGTCGGTATTGGCTTCCGGCTTTTCCTGCTGGCCTTCAGCCTGCGGCGGCGACAGAAACGGAAAACCAACATTCAACATGAACAACGCGCCGTACCCATCGAGATAGAGGCTGCGCAGCGGGCTGACGGCGGGAGCATAAAACACATCGATTCCCATCGCCTTGGCGCCATAGGACTGGCCCCCTGACCGCTCGGAGGCCACCTTCTCCAGGATGCGCGACATCACCGCCAAATCCTCCTCCAGTTGCGGTTGCTCCTTCGGGTCGGATTCCGAAGAGCGAATTACCAGCGCTTTGCCGCCGCCATGCTCCGGGGCGCGCACTATTATACTCTGCAGCCGCTGCGTAAACGCCGGCTTCGGCGAGGTGCTATAGCCACCGCCGAACCCTCCCGAGCCGACCTCCGCGCCGGCTTGAGCCATTTCCTTTTGAGCGTGCTCCATTTGCAGTCGCGCCTTGGCAAAACCCGCGTTGGCTTCGGCCTGGGCCTTTTGGGCCTGCGCTTGCGCCTTTTGCGTTTCGACCTGGGCTCTGGCAAAATCGTCCTGGGCACCTTGCATGGCCTCCTTGGATGGGGGCGGACCGCCCGGTTCCGGCGCGGTTTCTTGCGCCCACGATCCCGGTGCGTTCAGCAGCAGCCCTGCTGCGCTGAGGGTGATGATTGAGATGATTGCTTTCATATTCGTTCTTTCGTTTGTTTTATTGCCTACTGGCCACTGATCACTGCCTACTGCTCTTTCGTCTGTCTCTCTGCCGGCTGCTTGTAATCCGCCACCTGCATCAACTCTCGCTGCGCCTGTTGCAGGCTGACATCGGTGTTGATCGCTACGGTGTCCAAGTCCTTCTTGAGCAGCGCGTAATAGGTCGCCCCCACCTCCTCAGCCTGTCGCTGCGCCTGCGCCAGCGTCGTCGCCACCGACTTGTCAATCTCCCGGCGCAGCATTTCCGCAAACTCCCGCCGGATTTCGGGCTCGACCCGGGCCCGCACCTTCTCCAGGTCCGGCTGGCGGGCGGTCAAGCGGCCAAAGCCGAACCCCAGACCCAGCACGAGGAGCGCTGCCGCCGCCCATTTCAGGAACGGCGTGAATGCGTCCAGCCGCGAATTTCTCCTGGGCAGTTTCCACGCGTCCAATTGATGCAAGCTCCGCTTCCAGTTCTGCAATTCTTCGCGGCATTCGGCGCAGCCTTCGAGATGCTGCTTGAGTTGCCGGCGCAGGTCCGGCTTGGCTTCGCCGTAAAGGTACGGCACCCAGTCTTCACGTTTCGGATGGTTCATGACACTAATCGTTCCTTTCCTAAAATCATTGCCTGTTCACGCCTGGTTTCTGGCGCCTGGCTTTTGACTTCCGACCCCTGGCCTCTGCCCTCTGACCTCTGGCTTCCGGTCTCCGCCCGCGGCGCCAGTTTCGGCTCCAGCATCCGGCTCAATCGGGCCAGCGCTTCCGCCATGCGTGAGTTCACCGTCCCTTCGGGTATTTCCAGGATCTCGGCGATCTTGGCCAGTTTCATGTCCTCGTAATGCCGGAGCACAATGACCGTTCGGTAAATCTCAGGAACCCTCCCCAAGGCCTGGCGCACCAACTCGCTTTCCTCTTGTTGCGCGGCCCACGCGTCCGGCCCCGGACCTTCGGCGACGCAATCCGGCGCTTCTTCGGCCGCGTCATCTCGCTCGGGGTCCCGCACGAATTCCAGGCGGCGCCCCTGCCGCCGCAGCTCGTCGTAACAAAGATTGAGCGCTATCCGCCATAGATAAGTCGAGAACCGGCCCGTCACTTGATATTCCTTGCGTCGTTCGAAGAGACGCAGGAAGGTTTCCTGCCGGAGATCCTCCGCCCGGTGCGGGTCACCCGTCATCCGCGTGCACAGACGTCGAATTGGCTCCTCCCAGCGCTTGACCAGCCGTGAGAACTCATGGTGATCATCGTGCATCTTGACCCGCCACATCGCCTCCTCGTCGGTCCGCGAGCACAACAACGACAACGTTGAAAACGCCAGCCCTTTCATTCGCTTATCACTTCATCTTCTGCGAGATCTGCAGGCTACCATCTTTATCCGCCCCGACTCCGGGGCACTGCCAAATCAACTCTCTACATAGGTTAAACGTCCGGGACGCAAAAACCGTCGGAAAAAGTTGCCGCCGGTGCCACCCAAACCCGAACTCCCCGCTCCGCATCCCGACTTTAGACCATAGACTTTGGACTTTGGACTTTGGACTTCCCCTTTTTGCCGCGCCGAAGCCACGCGAAGGCCGGTCTGCTTTCTGCTTTCCCAATTTTAGCTCTCCCCTCGGACCGCTTTCAGCTTTTCCCCGCTCCACTTTTCCGCTTTCAACCCGTCCCAACGACGTGTCGATTTACGCCAGCCATTTCGACACGTTCCAATGAGATGTCGATGCCCTCGACATATTGAGGCGGCCGTTGGGTTCAGATGGCGCGAGGTGCGCTGAGCGGGCTCATTTTTGAAAGACTTGGGTAGCCGTTTTGAGAAACAAGTCGCGGGCGGCCCATTGGTCACCACTCGTACACTGGATCATAAAAATGGCCACCATTCCGGTTGCCGGGTTGACTGACAAATCGGTGCCGTAGGCGCCGTCGTGGCCGAACATGCCATTGCGCAGATGATAGCCCAGGCTGTAGTTGACTTTGGTCGTTCCGGTTTGCTCTTTCCTCAATTCATCCATCGCGGCATGCGAAAGGTAGCGTTTGCCGTCCAATTCGCCGTCGTTTGCCAGCAGGAGGCCGTAGCGGAGAATGTCGTGTGTGGTGGAGAACAAGCCGCCCGCAGCTTCGGGAAAACGGTGAACGCGATCACTGTACGGTTTGGTTAGGAAGCCGATGCCTCCTCGGGCGTAACCATTCTTTTCTTTGTTTGGACCGTAAGCGCCGGCTAGCCGGGCAATTTGCGCTTCACTGGGCCAAAACGTCGTTTCCGTCATTCCCAGCGGATCAAAGAAGCGCTTTTGCAGAAACTCTTCGTAAGGCATGCCGCTGACGATTTCAACGATGCGCGCGGCGATGTTCATGCCTTGATTACCGTAGGCGTACTTCTCGCCCGGCTGCCATTGGAGCGGTCCGGTCACCGAGCTCAGCGCGCGAGCTTTTAGCGGCGTGCTGTCCGACCCAGTTGCCTGTTGTAGTTCGGACATACCGGTGAGACCGCTGGTATGGCTCAACACGTGCCGAACCGTGACTGGGCGAACCAAAGCTTTCAGCAGGACATGAGAGGGGTCCCTTTCTTCTACGACCATCCATTTCTCGAGTTGCGGTATAAACCGGGTGACTGGATCATCCAGGCTGACTTTGCCTTCGTCCACCAACATCATGATGGATGCGCCGGCGAACATTTTGGTCATCGAAGCAATCCAAAACACCTTATCTTCACTCATCGGTTTCTTCCCTTCCACATCGGCATAACCGAGATTATTCCTGTAGTGGATCTTGCCGTTCTTGTCGGCGACGATTCCAATGACGCCCGCCAGTTTATAGCTGTCCAGGTATGGCTGCATGGCGGCCGTGACTTCGGGGCTGGCGGGGGGCTCGTTTCCAGCGGCGAAATTTGCAGTGGCGGCGAGCACAGCCGCCAGCAGGAATAGGCACTGCGCACGGAAGGGAGGTTCTTTTAGGGCATTCATTGTTGCGGCAAGAATTGTTAACACATCCTCAGCCGCCGGAAAGAAAACTCGCATGCCCGACGCGGTTTCGGGCCTCACCGAATCTCAGCTTTGTGTCTGAGTCGATATCCACCAGGAAGCGGCCACGACCTGCGACCGGTTCTTTGAGTCCAACCGACGGTTTTTATCCTTTTGCATGTTCTTATTATCTGGTGCATATATTCATTCTATAATCATGCGCTCGGCAGAGAAACATCCCAAGCTCCGTCAGCGTCACTACGTTGCCTGTCTGGACTGCGGGCGCTTTATTGACGTGGAAGATCCGCGCCTTAACCACCTCGTGGCCCAAGGTCAACCCGAGAGAATAGATCTTCACATACCCCTTGACGACTTCCTCAAATAATCCCTTTACTCACATTCACAGCAGCACTGTTCAACACTTCACACAACGAAAGGAGCAAATATCATGAATGAAGAAAGCAATTGCCCGGTAACGGGCAGGGGTCACAAACAAACAACCGGCGGCACGACGAACCAGGACTGGTGGCCGAACCAGTTGCGGCTCGATATCCTGCACCAGCATTCCTCCAAGTCCAATCCGATGGGCGAGGGTTTCAACTACGCGAAAGAGTTCAAGCGTCTCGACTTAAAGGCCGTGAAGAAGGACCTCCGTGAACTGATGACGAGGTCGCAGGAGTGGTGGCCGGCGGACTTCGGCCACTACGGCCCTTTGTTCATTCGCATGGCGTGGCACAGCGCCGGCACCTACCGCATCGGCGACGGCCGCGGCGGCGGCGGCCGGGGCCAGCAGCGCTTCGCGCCGCTCAACAGTTGGCCGGACAACGTCAGCCTGGACAAGGCGCGCCGCCTGCTCTGGCCAATCAAGCAGAAGTACGGCCGGAAGATTTCCTGGGCCGATCTGATGATCCTCACCGGGAACGTCGCCTTGGAATCGATGGGATTCAAGACTTTCGGTTTCGGCGGCGGGCGTGAGGACGTCTGGGAGCCGGATCAAGACGTCTATTGGGGCCGCGAGAAGAAATGGCTCGGCGGCGACATCCGCTACGCGCAAGGTTCGCCGGGCGTCCCGGGGCACGGCGTCATCGACTCCGACGACAACAGCGAGAAGCCGCACACGCGCGACCTGGAGAATCCCCTCGCCGCAGTGCAGATGGGCTTGATCTACGTCAATCCCGAGGGTCCGGACGGCAAACCCGATCCGATCGCTGCGGCGCGGGACATCCGCGAGACCTTCGCTCGCATGGCGATGAACGACGAGGAGACGGTGGCGCTCATCGCGGGCGGCCACACTTTCGGCAAGACCCACGGCGCCGGCCCTGCTTCCCATGTGGGGCCTGAGCCGGAAGCTTCCGGCCTTGAGCAGCAAGGCCTCGGCTGGAAGAGCACTTTCGGCACGGGCAAAGGCGGCGACACGATCACCAGCGGCCTGGAAGTCACCTGGTCCACCACACCCACCAAGTGGAGCAACAGCTTCTTCGCGAACCTGTTTGGCTACGAATGGGAGCTGACGAAGAGCCCGGCCGGTGCGCAGCAGTGGAAGCCGAAGGGCGACGCGGGCGCCAATACCGTGCCGGATGCGCACGACCCTTCAAAGCGCCGTGCGCCATCCATGCTGACCACGGACCTCTCCTTGCGGTTCGACCCTGCCTACGAAAAGATTTCACGGCGTTTCATGGAGAATCCGGATCAGTTTGCGGACGCGTTCGCCCGGGCGTGGTTCAAGCTGACGCACCGGGACATGGGTCCGCGCGCACGTTATCTCGGCCCGGAGGTTCCGGCAGAAGAACTCATCTGGCAAGACCCCATCCCTGCCGTCAACCACAAACTGATTGATACACAGGACATCGCCTCCCTTAAGGGCAAGATCCTGGCCTCTGGACTGTCAGTGGCAGAGCTGGTTTCGACCGCTTGGGCGTCGGCGTCCACCTTCCGAGGCTCCGACAAGCGCGGCGGTGCCAACGGCGCCCGGATTCGTCTGGCGCCGCAGAAGGATTGGGAAGTCAACCAGCCTGCCCAACTGGCGAAGGTGCTCAAGACGTTGGCCGGCATCCAGAGCGCGTTCAACAGCGCGCAGTCCGGCGGCAAGAAGGTATCACTGGCTGACCTGATCGTTCTGGCCGGTTGCGCGGGCGTCGAACAGGCTGCCAAGAACGCTGGTCACACGGTGACGGTTCCCTTCACTCCGGGACGCATGGACGCCTCGCAGGAGCAAACCGATGTGGCCTCCTTTGCCGTGCTCGAGCCGATCGCGGACGGCTTCCGCAACTACCAGAAGGCCCGTTATGCCGTATCGGCCGAGGAGTTGCTGGTTGACAAGGCGCAATTGCTGACCCTGACCGCACCCGAAATGACGGTGCTTCTGGGTGGCATGCGCGTCCTGAAGACCAACTTCGGAGGGTCCCGGCACGGCGTCTTCACCAAGCGGCCTGAGACCCTCACCAATGACTTCTTTGTGAACCTGCTCGACATGAGCACGACGTGGAAGGCATCCACGCCAGACGGTGACGTCTTCGAGGGTCGCGATCGCGCGACGGGCGCACTCAAGTGGACCGGCACCCGTGTCGATCTAATCTTCGGTTCGAACTCCCAGCTCCGGGCCTTGGCGGAAGTCTATGGATGTGAGGACTCCCAGGAGAAGTTCGTGCACGACTTTGTCGCGGTCTGGAACAAAGTCATGAACCTTGACCGTTTCGACCTCGCTTGATCGTAGCATAAACGTCTTCGAGGGCTTCTGACCGGGCGGCGAGAAGACGGTCAATCAATGAGGCCACCAATTATCTTTGACTGAACGCGGGAGAGCAGCTTTGATCCGGGGCATGACAACTCGCCTGAAACTAGTTCTAACGTGTGCCTGGCTAGCCTGGCTGTTCAATGGTTCGTCGCCTGCGGCGCAATCGCCCAAAGTGATCGCGCTCTGGCCGGGAGCAGCCCCGGGCGATCAAGGTGAGATGGGCGAAGAACACGACACCACGAAGCCGACCGACGGCCAGGTGGCGGGGAAGCCGGTCGTGCGGTTGGGGAATGTCTCGAAGCCCACGTTGACGCTCTATCGTCCCGCACCCGACAAGGACACCGGGGTCGCGGTGATGGTGTGCCCGGGCGGCGGCTACAATATTCTGGCGATGGATTTGGAGGGCACTGAGGTTTGCGAATGGCTGAATTCGCTGGGCATCACCGGGGCGCTCCTGAAGTATCGCGTGCCGAAGCGGCCGGGTCTTGAGAAGCACGCGGCGGCCTTGCAGGATGCGCAGCGTGCCTTGGGGCTGTTGCGGCAGCAGTCCAGGGCTTACGGCATCGATCCAAAGCGGATCGGGATGATGGGGTTTTCGGCGGGTGGACATCTCGCGGCGGCGCTGAGCAATATTTATGACCACCGCACTTACCCGGCGGTGGACGAAGCGGATGCGGCAAGCTGCCGGCCGGACTTCACGCTGCTCGTTTATCCCGCCTACCTCACGGTCAAAGAGGAGAATGATAAAATCGCGCCGGAGCTGAACATCACTTCGAATACACCGCCGACTTTCATCGCCATGGCGGAAGATGACCCGGTGCGAGTGGAGACAGCTCTCTTTTATGCCGCCGCGCTGCGCAAGGCCAAGGTGTCCTTCGAGTTGCATGTCTTCCCGGTCGGCGGACACGGCTACGGGCTTCGTCCGACCCGGGATTTGGTGACGGCCTGGCCCCAGCGCGCCGCTGAATGGTTGCGAAGCCAAGGCTGGCCTGGGATGTAAATGCTTTCGCAACCAGGCAGCGTAGGAACCAGGCGGTCGCACGCAATGCACCACAGGTCCCAGTGGCCGTCGATGTAGTTGCCGTTGCCGGGCAGCGGGCACGCTTGCGCATAGAGATACCAATTGCCTCCAATCTGATACAGCGCGGGCGTGGCGACGTGGTAGATCGTGTCGTCGCTATACAGGCCCTCCCACTTGGTCTGGAGTAGCGCGTCCACATCCATCTCCGGCTGAGGGTTAATTGCCGGCAGGGTCGGAAGGAGGAGCAATCAGAGTGCTGGCGGCGCCCTGCCGGGCGTGAATGATGTTGGCGGCGGCAGTAAAGCCAATGCAGAACCCCATCTCCATCCAGATTGCCTGGGGAACGTAGGCCGCGACCTCGGGGCCGGGGCTGAACTTCTTGTGGGCAATGACGTCGGGCAACCGGCCTCCGCGGTCGAGCTTCCATCCCAGTCCTTTGAGTAACTTCGCGATGGCGCGCCAGTTAGGCGGACTGGTCATTGCCAGAGCCGTAATAGTGTTGAATACGCCCTGGGGATCGTCCAAGGGGTCTGGAGTAGGAGTGGGCATAGACAAGTTACATAATTACATGGTATGCACGGGCTGCATGAGGGGGAATTGAGAACTCGAACGCGTACCGCGTCAAGTTGCATGTGGGCTTACGTCGCAAGGATAGAAGGGCCTTGGTTTCCGCCGTCCCTAATCAACCTTCAGCTTTCCCAATCTCAGCTTTTCGGCACATTGGTCCGCCGACAGGAGCGCATGAGGATCTGCTTACATGCAATGCAGCGCGCGTTTACGCAGAGAAGTAATCTCCGCTGCTCCTACTGCAATCCGTCGTCGTCAGCCTGCATGGGACCCTCGGGCATTGGGTAATGTGTTGATGTTTGTTTGCTCCGTCGCGTGCCCAAGCATGCGACGCCTGCGATAATGTGGAGTGCCCCTTATAATCTGTGTAGGTCTAAGTTCAGGCGTCCACGAGCCGGCCCTGTGACGGCCCCGAGCGCGTGTCCCCGATCCCCCGGTTTTTTTATGGCTGGCGGCAGCCTGATGCCCACATACTCCCCGGCAACGGCGACGTTGATTTAAAGGCAGCAGGATGCGCTCATGCGTCTTATCATATGCCGTGAGCAATTTGCGATTGAGAGACCACAAAGAGCAATGAAGAAGACCTACTGCCTCGACACGAACGTTATTATTCATGACCCGCGGGCGATTTTCGCCTTTG
>OCZT010006115.1_pt1 | contig 11940 bp, 12 predicted proteins | sample 1539031 | NCBI WGS metagenome assembly OCZT01 (sample SAMEA3539308, study PRJEB22396) | soil metagenome | biome: tundra; feature: field; material: soil | place: USA | collected 2010-05 | depth 0.15 m
TGGAAGTCCAGCGCGTGGTTCCCAGGCGGTTGGTCACGTCAACGGCCGAGATGCTGTTCCGTCCCGGGCACCGCCACGAATTCCGGGAGACGCGCTCGTAAGATCGCGGCGGCTCGTTGGACCGCCTGCACACGAGATCGCGGACTGGCGGGCGTCCTTCCGCGCGAGGTGCGCGCCTATAAGAGGTTTCGGGCAACAGGACGGATTGGGCGCGCTACGGCCAAATGACTTGGACGCGACTTCACGGGATTAATACTGCCTCCGGCAGCCACCAGGCCACGTTTTCCAGAGCCAAGCGCGTTTATGGGGAGTTATGTTGCGTCTCGTCAATGAAGGTAGGTGATCGGCGGGGAACTGTGCGGAGCCGCGCAAAAATGGCCTACACCGTGGCATCAGTCCCGACATCGTCACAGACCCCGATTGGAGAGGGATCTGGTGCGGGACGTCCCGATCATGTTCGCTATGAATCTTAAGCAGGACGGCATCTGCCGGAACAATCGATGACGTCCTATCGGCGCTTCGTGTCGATGGCGGCGGAAAAGAGGGCGCATCGAACCTTTCAGTGAATAATCCCGGCGGCCTTTAGCGCGTGTTCGACGCCTTGCCACAGGGTCAGAAGCTGCGTTCCCACGGTAACGCCGGACTTGAGGGCTTCCATTGACGCTCTGAGAGGACCCAGCTTCCTTTTCTCGGGCGGTTTAGCAGCCTCTTCCGCTACCAATGCCAGGTGCTCAAGCATGTCCTTCCGCTTCAAGTCATCCAGGTCCTGCGAGGAGCCTAAGCCTTCCGTCATCTTCTTGACTTCCTCGGCCAAATCCTTGCGTCCCTCAGTATTTAGCTGCTGGATCGAAGCGTTTAGATCGCCGACGACGTTCCCGAGGTTGAGGTTGGCGATGGTGCTATTTGAAATATTGAACGTAGTCACCTTTGATTCTCCTGTACGCTGAAGGCCAAACTTCGCCTCCAACGGCAAAGTAGCGAGCCGTTGATTCAGCCTTCCCTTCGCGATGCGCGCAGTGCTTTCCGCCTCCTGAACTATCGCCGCGATCACGGCAACTCCCATAGGGTTTCGTTCTGAACGCTGACGCACGCCATTGATACCACCGTCCACAAATCGCTCTAGCTTCTCCTTGAAAACGGAAAGACTTGCGGGTTCGAGTAGGGCCGGAACCCTTGCGCTAAGATCCTGACGCAGGGCAATGGCCTTTTCTAAGACCGATCCAATCGAGGTGAAAATGATGTCAACCTCTTTTTTGTATCGTCCGCCTGAAAGAGCCTGGCCTTTCGCCGCCAAGAGCCGCTCTGAGGTCTTGATATCAGCGTTCACCTGGATGGATGATTCCAACATCCACTGATTGAAATTGATGCTCTCCAGTTCCAGGGCCGCACCAACGTCCGAATTCTTCTCTGCCATATGCGGATTTCCACCCGTCCAGGGGTACCTTCCATCGTAACCTGAGGATGATAAGACAGGGCCGGCTTGCAGTTCCAGCCCTTTCCCCGAGCATCGGAGGGCTTTGCACCCATCGAATTCAGCAGGAGGGCCGGCGCCGCGAAGAGCCAAACGCTAAAGCAGCCCGATCAGCTTCCCTGCGAATTTGACAGCACAAATCCTGGCGAGAACAGCGAGCAGCCATACGGCCGAGATACTGTTCGAGGAAGGTGGTCGGGGTTGGTGACCGAGAAGTCGGCCAGCGTGGCGAATTATGGTTACGAGGTCGCTGGCTCAAGACCGATTTTGTCGTTGACCGCATTTCGGAGCCGCTGCTTGCAGCCGAGGTAGCGTTCCGTTGTTTGAACACTGGCGTGGCCGAGCAGGAACTGAATTTGTTCGAGCTCCCCGCCTGCCTCATGACATAGACGGGCGCATGTACGACGAAGATCGTGGGGCGCAACGCGATCCAGTCCGCACTTCGCGGACCCGGCTTTGACGACGCCCCAAATCACCTTCGGACTGAATCCACTCGTTCCGATTCTTTCGGCCTTATTGATCGCCCGAAAGATCGGACCTGTTGAGATACCGGCGGCGGTCAACCAGCGGTCCACGGCGACCTTGACCCAAGTCGGGACGGGAACCGTTCGCACGTGGCCGCCTTTGCCGACGAGATCCGCGATGACCCAATGCTCTTCTCGCTGTTGGAGGTCTTCGACGGTGAGCCCTGCTACCTCCGCCCTCCGGAGGCCACAACCAAGCAGAACTGCGATCATTGCGTAATCACATCTGCCGCGCAGATCCTCACCGCCGAACGCCGCCAGGAGCCGCTTCCCTTGATCGGCGGTTAACCAATTTCCGATGCGCATGCCATGCTTCTTTACGCCCTTGACTCGCCGGATTCCGGCCGCAAGGTCGGGACTCAGGAGCCCGCAGTCCGCAGCTTCGTAGGCGAGTCGGCGAATGGCGGCAAGCCGCAGGTTGATAGTGGAGGAGGCATATTGGGCCTGTTCGAGGTTGATCCGGTAGCGCATCACCACGGTCTTGTTGAAGGCGAGGCGGGGTTCCGAGCAGTACCAGTCGATGAATTCACGGATCGCATGGTCGTACGAGCGTTGAGAGCTACGGGATGTCAGACTGTTAAGCACTGCTGATTTAGATTGTTCGAGATCCGGCAGTTTCAGGACTGTTTTGGGACTGAGCTTGCGTTTTATGTTGGCCATGCCCGCAGTCTGAACTAGGCGCAGGCGCGTGCACGCCAGCCTACGCTGGCGCCTTTATGGGGAACTATCCCGGAAGCCCTCGGCACCAGGCGATAATGACCCCATCTATGTTGTGCACAACATAGTCATTTCTCGCGGGTGCCGAAGACCGGACACTCCTGGGAAAACTGTTCGGAGGTCCAAGCGCCTCTGCCGATCGACTGTTGGGACGCGAAGCGTCGATGGCGAATCCATCACGACATCTTTTGGTCCTCAAGAGCGCCGATCAGAGCCGCTTTCGTACGGAACCTGGGGACAAAATCCAGTAGCCGCGACATCGTGGCCCATGCGTTCACCAGGAATCGGTCAACAGTTTCGACGTGGCGAGCCGTTTGACCATGGTGAACAAACGCCGACCGTATTCGGTACACCTCATCGATATTCTTGACGATGTCCTTGCGTTGCTGAACCGATTGGCCGATCAGAAACGCCATCCTCTCGCCAAGATTCTTCTGGATCGGTTCGTTGCTATCGCGAAGCAGCATCGATTCCAGCGCAGACAAGGTGAAAACGAGCTTGTCCGATATCTCCCGCGCCAGCGGCTGCCGGGAGTATAGGATCAGGGCGTCGTAAAGACTCTTGCGATACTCGGTGGACACGGGGTCAGTAGCCAGCCGATCGAGGTTCTCCAGAGCGCCCGGCCGCAACTCGATACTCGCGTCAAGCCTCCAGTCCGTATTGTGGTGATCGGGAACCCCTCGGCTCATCGTGCCGATCCGCCCCTTGTCCATGAACAGTTCAATGCAGACATCCACGCCCTCCGTGCCGCCAGGCGTGCAGTAGCTTGTCAGCCGGGAGTTGAGCGTCGCGGGCGAGAGGAACCGCAGAAGAGCAGTGGCGTTCTGCGCTGCCGCCCGGGCGAGTTCGACGGCCTTCTTCTCTTCGGCCCGGACACGGATGCATGCCGCAAGCCGCGCCTGAAGCTCGGAGCGTCTCTTGTTCAGAGCACTCACATTTCGCTGGTCTTCCAGGACGTGAGGCGGAATGCGGGTCCACCACTCATCCATGATTTTCCTCGATATGCTCTGGAATCTCACCGGCCCTAGCCCAAATTCCCGCGCCGAATACGTACGAAAGAGCGGAATCCATATCTCTTGATCCTTGACGACTTCGTTGAAGCGAGTGGTGAGGTAGTCGGCAAGGCCATCCGAGCGGCGGCACTCCAGGCTGTCGCAGAGCCAGCCGCAGATTTCATGGAGAAGAAACTCGTCCGAGATGAGGTCCCTAATCGGCTTAAGCTGCCCCATCTTTTCGACAAGAGTCTTGATCGGTTGGAAGGCCTCTCCTACCCACCCGACCCGCATCGCCCCCGAAACCCAGAATACGCCGGATGGATCACCGGCGGCGTCGTGTTCATACACGAATTTCGATCTTGACAGTATGTCTTCCGGTGAAATGGTCGCGACCGGATGCAGATCCGGGGCATCACTTGGACCGCTTTGGATAACCTGAAGGCCTTGCACTGTACCTCGGATACCTATGGCCTCTTGATCGAACCGCTTCGCGGCCTCAGGGTGGAAGACTATTTGGTCGGAATTAGCGCTCATGGGTCCCCTTCACAGCCAAACTGTAGTGACAGAAGGTCTCCGGCAAGCCGTCTTCCGCGAATTGCTTCTGCAGGTGCGGATCGATGGCTTGCATGAAAACCGCATAGGCGCTATTGACCGCGCTTTTGAGATCACCACTCAGCTCAGAACACTCGTCGTTTGCCACGAGTCCATCATCGCGCAATCCGGCAATCCGGGAAGTTTGCCGGAGAGGGAACGACAAGTCGGCTTGCGACCGCCCAACTTCCGGATTGCGTGATCCGCTCAGAATATCGGCCGAAACGCGCAGGCGCTATTTCTCTGTTGGCACGTCAGTGTTCAGCCTGGCGCAGTTGCGGAGCGTTTCTTCAATGTTCTCAAGATCGGCCTGCAGCTCATGAGCGTGTTCCAGATCGCCACGACGTTTTGCATCAGCAATCAGGTTTACAACGGTGGGGAGATCACGTTGAGCATTCCGGCAGCGGCCCTGGCGTTCTTGTTCGCTCATGCGCTGCAGTTCTTCAAACGAGTACCGCATAATTCAAAGCGTAACATCCCGGTGAAGAAAATCGGTGACGGCTGAGCAGCGAGGGTATCGACATCTGCCCAGCTTATCGGAGCGGCAGCAACACTGTTCTTTGCGCTGCGGACTGGAACGTCTTAAAGTGAGTGTATGCCGGAGGAAGCAAAACGCCTTGCGCCGACTTCCGAGACGCTTCGAGAACTATTTCTGAAATCCGGAAATCTTTGTGCCTTTCCGGGCTGCGGAAGACTGATGATGAACGCAGAGGGCACATTCGTGGGCCAGCTCTGCCACATTGAGGCAGCGGAGAAGGGGGGTGAGCGGTTCAGTGCAGCCATGACCAATGAAGAGCGCCGTGCTGCTTCGAATTTGATGCTCATGTGCTACGAACACCACACGGTCACCAATGATGTCGTCAAGTATCCCGTGGAGGTGATGCGCCGGCTCAAACGCGATCATGAACTCAGGTTCTCGCATCCAGATCGGGCGATGCTGGAGCAACTCCGTGATTGGACAACAGCGGAAGAGCCAATAGTCGTTCGCAACCTGAAGCGCATGAACGAGGTGCTAGGCTGGCGACAAGGCGAGGAGGAACTGCTCCAATCGATAAATGAGCTGAATTGTCACATCGAGAGATTGGCGCTTGTTCCCATGGAGGTTCGTCGCTTCCTAGGTGCCGTCGCGATGCGCATCAACAGAGTTTCGGACACAGGTGCCGTTTCTAGCGGCCTTGGCGGCACAAAGATACTAATCAGCGATCTCAAAGGTGCCCTCCGGTTATCTGAGCGGGCTCTGTTTGAACGGGCAAACGAATTGGACACATGCGGGCTGGGTTGCGTAGACGAGATCTTCGACATGCGCACGGATATAGTTCGACCTGCCATACGACTTGCGGAACTGAAGAGCGGCTGGTGCGTCTGGCTCGACCTCGCCATGTTCTGCGTTCAGGCGTCAGAACCCATAGACGCGTTCGCAGCCGATCTTGACTTCGGCAGCCTCGACGGCTGAGCTGATCCATTGGCTGGAGGTGTTTTCCATCCGAAAGCATTCGGCGCGTCGTAGCTTGATGGCAGTCGCCCGATGGTTGGGCATGCCGCACTTGGCACCGAGCGTATCGTCGCCGACTCGGACGGAGCAGACGTTCCACGGCCGGATAGGGAACGAGAAGTCGGCTTGCGGCCCGGAATCCGTCGAATCGAGCCCAGAGCCCCCATAGATCCAGTGAAACGTTCCATGAAATTGTGCGATGCCTGGGCGATTGCAGGTGCCGGATGCTGCCCCGTTGTTGGACAGTCGGGAGAAACGAAATAGCTGACGTTGTCGGGGATGTTGTCGGTCCGGGGGCCTGCCTACCCGCTCTCCGTGTGTTGGTGTGCGGCTGCCGGTGCTCTCTTCGTGGTTGCCCTCCGTCGCCCCTGGCAGCCACTGTGGCGGTGCTCCTGGTGCCGGGTGCCGTGCGCCAGGGGTCTCCTACTTCTTCCGGCGCTGCCAGGAGGCCGGGGGAAGTTTCTGCGCCGGGCCTCGCCGTCCTGGGCCGGTGCGCCGGTTGGCTGCCACCGGTGGCTCGGCTGTGGTGGTCCACCAGGCGGCTGTTTCCCCGCGCTCCCCCTTAATTCTCCAGCACACAGGAGGAGCAGGAGCACCCGCCCGGCAACGCCGGCAACAGCCCTCCGCGGCCTCCCCAGAAAGAAAAACTACCCAGGAAACCCGTGCAGACCCGCCCAGCCTCTGCTGCCTGTCCCGTGTGCGGTTGGCTTCGTGCAAAATCCATCTTCCGCGTGCCCAACCACACGTCCACAGAGCCAAACTAAACACTACGGCGTCAGCCAGGATCTGACCCGCTATGCCCAACAAATGTCAGCTACGTTATGCGTCAACTTGACCGCGGCTGCCCAACTTCGAGCGCGCCGTCACTCGCCCCTTTTGACCGGCCCACTGGCTTCGCAGAGGCCACTGAGGTTCAGAATTGGGCTCGTACCAGGCGGCGCGGTACAGTCGCTTCTGGCGGGTGCTCTGGTGGCAAGATGTACCTGGCGAATCCGAGGAAGCGGCTGGCGCGTATCAGTCCCGTGATGAAGGAAGCCCTCATCCGCAAGAATGAAAAATGGCCCGACTTTAAACGCGGACAGCCGAACCAAGAATCAACAACTTGCAGGCCATTTTCGAGAGAGGGCGAGATAGATTAGTCGAGGCGGGCGTACTCGGCGGCGGCGCGCTTGAGCAGCGGAGTTTGCGGGTCGGCCTGCTTCCAGCGGGCGAGAAAGTCCTGATAGGCGGCCTTTGCTTTGGCGAGCTGTCCGCCGGCTGCGTAGGCCCTGGCTAGTTGCACGCGGGCGACGGCGCCGACCGGATCGCTGAATGCGATGCCGGGGTGCTGGAGAATCTTCTCAAATTCGGCTGCGGCTTCGGCCGGCTGGTGGTCGGCCAGCAGCGCTGCGCCGCGAATGTAGGGCGGATACAGGTTCCCGAAGAAGCCGGACCAGCTGCCGGTGATGGCGAGGTCGAACGGAGCGGCGGTCTGCAATACGTCGAGGGCTTGTCGAGGCTGGCCGTTGTGGATGCTCGCCAAGGCTCTCAGCATCGGCACATAGGCGAACTGGACATCGGTATCCTCGGGGAATCTCTTGTCCAGTACGGCGGTGAGCGCGGCGGATTTGGCGAAGTCTCCGGCGAGGGCAAGGGCCAGCGCTGCGCCCCATTTCACATCCCGCGTGTCGGATAGCGCCAGGGCCGCCGCTGCCGCCCGCTTGGCTTCAGCCGCGTTCCCGAAGAAGGCCTCGCGGACCGATTCGCCGGCTTCGTACATCGCGGCGCGTTCGCGGTTATTGGCCTGGCGGGCCAGTTCCACGGCCCTGCGCGAGAATTTACGGGCCTCTTGCAATTCTCCCGACCAGGCCAGGACGCCCGACTGCGCGTGAGACATCCAGTCCTCCGCGTCCGGCCGCAGCGATGCTTGCAAAACCGCCTCTCGCATTCCGGTCTGGTCGTCTTTCAGGAACGCGATGTAGTACCGCATGATGAGCATTTCACCAGCTTCGAGCTTGCGGTCTCGCGCGAATGCGAGGACCTTGAGCGCCTCGTCCGGACGGTCGAGCAGGACATGCGCCCAGCCGAGATTCAGATAGCCGGGGATAAAGTAGGGATCGAGTTCGATGGCCTTGCTGGCGTTCTCGGCTGCGGTCTCGTACTTGCCGAAGCTTTGGTTGATGCCGGACAGAAGCGCACGAACTTCCGGGTCGCGAGGATAGGTGGTTGCCCACAGCTCGCAGGTCTGTGTAGCCTTGTGAAGATCCCTCACGACCAGGAATTCGTAGTTGGCCGAGATGAAGAACCGCTCCCGATCGCTTGTTCGGTGCCGTAATTCGTAAGCTCGGCGGAGACTCTTCTCGGCGAGACCGGACTCCCAGTTGTCGGCGTAAATGCGACCCAGAAACGCATGAGCCATGGCGAACTCGGGGTCGATTTCGATGGCCCGCTTCACCAGCGGCATCGTGCTTGGGCTGAACACGGAGCGCAGCGCTTCGCTGTAGGCTTTCCAGGCCTCAAGCGATGTCGTGGTCGCCTCACTGATGGAAAGCGAGTGCTGCCGGACGGTGGCCAGCGATTCGCCGGCGCGAGTGCGGAAGCGGCTCGCAACCTGGTGCAGGAGGCTGATCACGTCCTCCTTCCTCGAGGCCTGTACCTGTTCGGCGTACAGATCGTTTCCGCCGCTGCAATTCCGGGCGCGAAAGCCGAGGACGTACTGGCTACCGAGCACTGCAATGGAACCCTCCACCACCGCTGCGCTGCCGGTGCGTTCGCAGATTTCGCGGGCGAGTTCCGGCGTGAGGCGTGCGCCCGCATCCTGGCCCATGAGTTGGAGCGTGTGGTGAATGCGCTCGTCGGAGACGATGCTGAGGAACGGCGACTGCCCGAGTTCCACGACCAGTCCCTGCCGGATCGATCCGTCGAAGACCGGGTCGCCGGTCTTGTTGTCGAACTCGGCGAGGACGATGGTGTCTTTATTGGTGAGCTTCGGAGAGGGGCGGGGCCAGAGATACGCGGCAGCTGCGCCAGCGACAATTACCAGCACGGTCGCTGCCAGCAGGAGTTTCTGCTTGGATGTACGGCTCCCGCCGGACTGCAGTTGGCGAAGGGCGGCGGCGATTTCGGCTGCGCGGGTGTAGCGCTTCTCCGGGGCCTGCTCAAGGCATCGCGATACGATACGCTCCATTCCCGCCGATGGACGCGCGCCGGTCGCCATTTCGTGCAGCACGAGGCCGAACGAGTAGAGATCCGACCGCGCGTCGGCCGGCTCTCCGCGGGCCTGTTCGGGCGACATGTAGCGCGCAGTTCCGACCACGGTGCCGGGATGAGTCACCTGTTCGGCGCTGGCGAGCTGAGCCAGACCGAAATCGAGGATCTTGGCATGACCGCCCGCCGTCATTAGAATGTTCGCCGGCTTAATGTCGCGATGCACGATGCCGGCAGTGTGCGCGGCTTCCAATCCGTCGGCGATCTCGATGGCGATGGCGATGACGCTGCTTTCGTCGAGTCTTCCAGCGGCCAGGCGATCCCTCAGGCTCGCGCCTTCGAGATGCTCCATTACGATGAACGGCCGGCCATCCTGTTCGCCGATGTCGTAAATCGTGCAGATGTTCGGATGGTTCAAAGCCGAGGCCGCCTGAGCCTCTCGCCGGAAGCGGCTCAGGGCCTCCGGGTCGCGGGCGAAGTCGTCGGATAGGAACTTGAGCGCCACACTGCGGCGAAGCCGCAAATCCTCGGCGCGGTAGACCTGACCCATGCCGCCGCAGCCTAGTTGGGCCACAATCCGGTAATGCGAAATGGCCTGACCGAGAAGGATGTCGGGGGCGCGGTTCGCAGAGGCCAGCGTTCGCGCGGCGACCTCGACGGCGGGACAGTCCAGAAAGCCACCCGCGCGACGGTCGGAGGTGAGCAGCGAGCGGACTTCGTGCTCTAGGTCGTCATCGCCGGCGCAGGCCGAGCGCAGGGCATCATCGTGCTCGGCCGGCGGAAGGTCGAGGATCATCTGCAGCACTTCGTCTACGCGTCGCCATCGCTCAGAGTCCATCAGGCGTCACCCCGGTCAATTCCCGGTAAAGCCAGGCCTTTGCCGATCTCCACTCGCGCTTGATCGTGATGGTCGAAAGGCGGAGCGCTTCGGCGGTCTCTTCCACACTCAGGCCGCCGAAGAACCGCATTTCGACGATCCGCATCTTACGCGGGTCGATCCGCTCCAGTCCGTCCAAAGCGCGATCAAGTGCTATCAAATCGACGTCCTGGTCCCCGCCCACCACAGCCGCCTCGTCGAGCGAGACGTGCTGCACATTGCCGCCCCGTTTCAGATTGTGCCGGCGGGCGTGGTCGACCAGGATACGGCGCATCACCTGGGAAGAAACGGCGAAGAAGTGCGAGCGATCCTGCCACTGCATGCGCTTGTAGTCGACCAGCCGCAGGTAGGCTTCGTTGACTAGGGCCGAGGTCTGCAGGGAGTGCCCAGCGCGCTCGCGCCGGAGATAGCGGCGCGCGAGGCCGTGAAGTTCGCCGTAGACGATTGGGGTGAGACTCTTCAGGGCGTCCTGGTCACCATCGCTCCAGGCCCGCAGCAAGCGGCTGATGTCGCCTGCTTCCTGGCCGCCACGCTGAGTATCGAGCCCCATAAGGTATGGGCTGAATTATAGCGTGATCCGCTTTCGGAGTGGTCTGCGCCTAATCCAGTAGAGGTAAGAACATGAACTTGATTCGGAATTCGATCGTGTCGGCCAGCCTGTTCGCCGCTCTTGTCAACGCACAGGCTCCCAAGCCGCGCTATGAAGTGATTGACGTGGGCACGTTAGGCGGCGGATACACCTACGGGTATGGCCTGAACAACGCCGGGGCCGTCGTCGGCGGAGCCGCAACACCCACCCAGACCGATGGATTCGCCCAAACGGCTTTCATATGGTGGAAAGGGCAGATCCACTCCCTGGGCACGCTGGGCGGCGCTGCATGCCCCGGCTGTAGTAGCGAAGGCGCCGGAAATACTGGCGGCAACGTGATCGCGGTGATCTCCGAAACCGCGAACATTGATCCGAACGGACAGGATTTCTGTGGGTTTCAGACTCACCGTCAATGTCTCGGGGCCGTTTGGAAGAACGGCGACCTCAAGCCGCTGCCTCCGCTTCCCGGCGGCTACAACAGCCAAGCGTATTCAATCAACAACCAGAACGAGATCGCTGGCTTCTCGGATACCGGCGTTCATGACGCAACCTGCGCCGCGCCCTTCCAGGTCACGCGCTTTGTCGGCACCATCTGGGATGCGCAGCGCAAGCCGCGGCCGCTAAAGCCCCTGCCCGGCGACAACGTCTCGTTCGCCTTCGGGATCAACGAAGACGGCCAGGCCGTGGGCACGTCCGGTCTTTGCTCCAACACGACGCTGCCGCCGAACGGTCCTGTGGGCGGACCGCACGCAGTGCTGTGGGAAGAGGACGGGACCCCGAGACTGATCGACACCAGCTCGCTCGGAGCGCTGGTGGACGGGAATAATGTCGCGACCAGCATCACGAACCAGGGAGAAGTGGGCGGAACGGCGCTGCTGGTGGACGGTACCGTTCATTCCTTCCTCTGGAGCCACGGCCATATCCGCGACCTCGGCACGCTGCCCGGTGACTTTGCCACCATCGCTGGATGCTGCGGGACAGTGAATAATCGCGGCGACGTGGCCGGGTTCGCGTTTCCCGGGCCGCGTGGGTTGGGCCACGCCATCGCCTGGCTCGACAACAACGGGCCGGTTGATCTGAATGATCTGATTCCGGCCAATTCGGGTTACTACCTGGTGAACACCGGCGGGATCAACGATGCCGGAGAGATTGTGGCCGGAGCCTTCAAAGACGGGCAGATTCGATCAGTTCTGTTGAGGCCGATGCGCCAACCGGCGGCTCAGGTGAGCGTTCCGGCTCCGGCTGGTCCCGGAGCTGCCGTGAAACTTCCCAAATATCCTGGCAATCGCGGAAGATGACGTCCCTCTCCCGGCGGCCTCGGATTTCCCGCGGCCGCCGCCCAGAGACCGGATTCGTGACCGCCGGCCGGGCCAAAGTACGAGTCGGCAAGCCGTCAACTTGGATTCGGCCGGCACCAAATCGCGAACGGAGCAGTAGGTCCTCCCTTGTCGCCCAGCGTTTACCGATCCCGCTGCGGATCGTTTGCGGCGCCTACGGA
>OCZT010006116.1_pt1 | contig 11940 bp, 6 predicted proteins | sample 1539031 | NCBI WGS metagenome assembly OCZT01 (sample SAMEA3539308, study PRJEB22396) | soil metagenome | biome: tundra; feature: field; material: soil | place: USA | collected 2010-05 | depth 0.15 m
AGTATTCATTTTCAGTCGGGTCTGTCGATATAAAATGTTTAAGCCATAGAGCAAAAGAGAGGACTTTTATTTATATCAGAAAACTGATTACTATGCTGAACTGTATGAATCTGGAAAAAGAACTGACAGATTTTTTTAGCAGATTTGGCTATAATATTCATGAACACCTAGACGAAATAGGATTGACCTGGGATGAAATATCTGAACTCGCAAATGATCCACTTGTTTCCATTGGGGCCCATACTTTAAACCATTATAACCTTAGGAATCTTACAGGAGAACAATCTTTTTATGAAATAATGGAATCGAAAAAAGTCCTTGAAAAAAAAATAAATCTTAAGGTAAATCATTTTAGTTATCCATTCGGGGAGTTTGGATCAAGAGAGATTGAATTCGTAAATCAAATTAATTTCCTGACCGCAACCACAACTGAAAATGCAAACATTTTCTATAAACACCTGAATCATATATTTGCCTTACCGCGAATTTCAATTAATGCGCTAACCACTGAAGCGGTTTTGAATTTGCAGGTCAATGGTTTTTACCCTGCTATTCTGCATAAATTCAGGAGAGTGGTTCACTAATTCTTGATTCACCTATTTGCAATTAAAAGATTGGCAATCAGTCATTATACTTTTTAAAACATAATCCTCAGAGTAACTGTTTAGTAAAATTAATGAATTTTCCCTGAAGTGTCTTTTCCGAGAAATCTTGTATTAATAATCTTTGCCCATTCCTGCCATAATCATTTCTAAGACTGGAATCAGAAACAAGTTCGTAAAGTTTTTCTGCCAGCATTTTATAATCTTTAGTCGGAACAAGAAAACCTGTTATACCATCTTTTACCAGAAAGTTAGCATCGCCTGCATCAGTTGAAACTACCGGTAAAGAAAAGTTAAGAGCTTCCATTATGCTGTTTGGCATACCCTCTGAATCTGAACTCAACAAATAAATGTCTGCCTCACGGTAGTAATCCTCAATATTGTAAGGGTTCCTGACGAGAGTTACATTCTGAAGTTGCAAGCTCTTAATCCAGTTTTGAATTTGTTGGTAAAGTTCACCGTCGCCCACAAGTGTATACTCTATTTCCTTTTCATGAATCTTTCCATTCAGCAAAAGAACTGCTTTTAGAGCTGTTAAATAATCTTTCTGAGCTGTAAAACGACCCACAGACAATATTTTTACTATTTTCTTATCTTTTCTTACCAGTTCAGACTGAATATTATTGATACAATTCTGGATTACAATTGATTTCTCAGAAGAAAATCCTTTTTTCACAAAGACTTCTCTGCCATAATAATTATTAAAAATCATATAATCAAGCATGTATTTTTGCAAAACCCAGGTCACATAAAATTTCAAAACAGGAAGGGATGAAGATCTGACACCTCCGATACATTTAATATTTTGAAACAGAGAAACAATTCCTGCCAGAAAATTGTCGAGGGTAAGGTATGCAAAAAGGACCCTGATTCTATACTTTTTTATATATGTGACCAACTGGATAGCCCTGGAAAAGATATTACCCGATAATTGGATATAAAATATCTTTTCTTTATCAATGAAATCAAGGTGTTGTTTTAACTGAGGTTTCTTTTTTTGAACAAAATAATATACTTCGAATTCACTTCCCATCAATTTAGCCTGAAGCAGACTTTGCTTTTCAGCGCCACCCATATCTAAGGAATTCATTAATATGCCTATTGCAACTTTATCTTTCACAAAAATAATTATTCAGTTTATGTCTTTAAGCGGAATCCCTCTTTAGAATATCTTAGAAAATACCAATTACAAGGCAACCATCAAACATGCTTTCGCCCCGTCAGTCACATCATCTGCACTAACAAAATCTTACAATAACACAGCAAATCTGACTGCCTGTTCCGCCTCCGGAACTTAACAGTGTAATTCTGCCGATACCTGATATTGTTCTTCTTCAGGAATGTAAAACTATGTAAAATTACCAAATGGAGGTTTAAATTTTGATAAACGATATTCTCCTATAGATGGACATCAGGTTTAAGTATGTTTTACAGTTTCATTCGGTAAGATCAGGGCTGAGTATGGCTTTCTCCTTAAATTGAATCTGGTTGATAGATTAATAAATAGTGGTGGATTTTTAAGCAGACAAAATAGTGCAGATGTTTATTACTCAGACATTGTAAAATATTGAATAATAATTATTAAATTAATTCTGCTTTAACAGTTTTAAACGCTTAAATACAAGAGATTTATATCAATTTGTCTTATCGAGTGCAGATCAGACTAATAATAGATCAATCTGCTTTTGTATTCTTTATCCATTCAATGGTTTTTAATAAACCTTTATTAAATGGAGTAAATTTTACTTTGCCTATACTATTCAATAATTTGGTGGTATCTAATTGGAAATGGGAAACATCATTTTTTTTGTATTCAATATTTGACCATGAGAAACCTGGAAAATATACTTTGATTTGGGTCAAAATCTGATTTACGCTTAAAATTTCATTACTAGCAACATTGAATATTCCATCTTTAATTTCCTGACGAATCATTTCGAACAGGATGTAGCAGAAATCGTTGATAAAGATATAATCTTTTTTTGCTTCACCATTGCCCCAAACTTCAAATCGTTGATCCAGTGCAGCAAATTTTAGACCAATGTTTATAATTCCTTGTTTCATGGAATAATGATACAAACCATATGGGTTAGACAGCCTTAGAATAATAGGATGTATCTGATACAATTCCTTATACTGAAATAAATATTTCTCAATTGCAAGTTTAACTACTCCATATGAACTTTTAGGAAACTCAATATTGGTTTCTTTATGAGGTAAAGCATTAAACATATCACCATAGATGGCGCCTCCGGATGATAAATAGATAATGTCAGGTGTGTTATATTCTACCAAAATATCCAATAGATCAATTGTAGGCAGCAAATTGGATTCAATATCAAACCTTGCATTTACAGAGGTCGACGGAACTGTTGTACTTATTGTGTGAATTACATAGTCAAATTTGTGTTCATCAAAAATTGACCTGACTATGGTTTTATCGCCAAAGTCGCCTGCATATGCCTTCTCAATACAATTAAAAGTAACTCCATATGGGTGGGTAAGAGTGCGATCGAATACAATTACAGAATACTCACTTGAAAGGAAGTTTTCAATATATTTCAAAATATTTGTACCAATAAATCCATATCCTCCCAGTAATAAAATTTTCTTCATTTTTGAATTTTTAAATTGCTTTCTATCCTAATTCTACTGTAACAGATTTCAACCCAATCTGTTTTTAGATACATTGAAAATAACAAAATTATTTGATCAATCTATGTTTTAAAGACCTTAATTTGATCTGCTAAAGTTGAATAAATAAAATATTTTATTCCATTTCCAAATGATATTTGTATAAAGTTAGCACATTAAAAAATCTAAGCGTTAAAATCTACAAACAGGAACCTGAAATTCCGGCAGGAAACTAAAGACCATTTGTGTAAACTAAATATAGCTCGGTCAGCATATCGCTTTCGTTTCAAATCCTTTCAGCTAGCTTAACTAATATGTTCATTTACAAATAATTGATTTCATGAAGGACCTTTCGGAATGTAGGATTAGCCAAATATCCTCCTGAAGCAGCATCATTTCCACGTATTTCATAATCCGAATTCCCTTCAATAAGAACTGGTCCTGATTCTCCAATTGCCACATCCCAACCTACTAACCGTAATCCTGGCATATAGCCTGCCGCCTTTATTACTAATTCTATTACCTGAGGAATAAAAGGAATCCTGAAATTTTCAAAAACAGTTTTCGTTAAAGGATGTTCAGTCAGCACTTTTACTCCGATGATATCAATCGTTGAATATCCATATTTTTTTAGTTTGCCTGTCTGAAGATTAATGCCTACATAACATCCGCCTGATCCAATATTATCAACATGCAGGTTATTTATGCTCATTCTTATATGTGCAGAAATTACTTCTATTTTCCCATTGCTATCAATAAATGTATCTATTCTGATTGTGTTCAGACTCGATGGGTTAAGTACATTTATATCAGGGTGCTGTTTAACAGTTTCCTGAAATAAATATTCGGATTGGGAAACTTCAGAATATAGCTCATTGATTTTTTCGGTATCTTCCTGAAATTCATGTAAAAATAATTTGTGGATATTATTACCACTGGAACTTGAATTGGTTTTCTTGATAAAAATCGAATCATACGAAGAATTTTGTCTGTATATTTCCTCTAATAGTATCTTAAACTCATTTGCATTATTTACTGATATGCTTTTTCTCCCCATAACAAACATGTTTTTGTTATTGAACATATGAGTTTTCGGAAGAGCAATATTAAATCTGCTGTAGAAAAAATCGAAAAACAATTTGTCGTCTAACACATCCTTAACCGATTTATCATTAAAAAATGATGCTATTCTTTTCTCAATAAACTTATTTGGCAGATAATCCCGGAAATTTGTTATGTAATTCTTAAAAAGATACCGGCTAAAATAATGAACAGGAATTTCTTTATAATAAAATAACAGAATGAACGATTCATAAACTATTCTGAATAGTGATTTGCGGTCCGGATCTTTCATAAGTGCAATAAAGAAATCTATTTGTCTTGGCTCCCTTATTTTATTCATGTAGTTCTATTTTACTTTATGTTACTTTATTACTGATTACTTTATAAATAAAAAATTATTGTACCCTGATAAAAATAATATTCAAATTTTTCTGTTAATTTGATGGCATAAGAATAATCAAAAGAATTGGATAAAGAATATACTCCTAAGAAATCTCATGAGACAAAAAAGATTATTCATTTCAATATTAATTGTTGTTTTGGTTCTCACAACAGGTTTCTTTTTAACTAAACCTGCCTTCAAATATCTCTCAGGTTATCTTTCAAAATCAGAACAAGTCAAAGCGAATATTCTTATTGTGGAAGGCTGGCTTCCTGAATATGCTATTGATCTGGCATTCAAGAAATTTGAGAAGGATAAATATGAATACATCGTTACAACAGGCCTGAAGTATTTTGAGGAATATTTTGAACTCTCAGAAAACGGATACCTGGTTTTTCATCCAAAAATTGCAAATTCTGTCAGAAATGATGAGAGCCGGCATATAATTGAAGTCGATGCCTACTGTTCATTGAATGGCGCATACTCTGCACACTTCAATGTGTATATAAATAATGTGCAGATGGGTGATTTTTTTGCTGATAAACATAAAAGGAAATATTCTGTAAAATGGATTGGATCTCTTCCGGCTATTGAAACCATAGCCATTCAGTTTACCAATGACAAAGTAGATGAATATGGTGATATAAATTTGTACGTCAAAGACATAGTTATTGACCATAAAATAGTGATCCCCTATCTCAATAACTCTGAATATGATATGCATCAATTGGGAGGAAAGAGGAGGATGGTCAATAATTGTAATTCGGTCGCTGAGTTGGCCAGGAATCGGTTATTGGCAATGGGAATCGATTCAGCAAAAGTAACAGCTGTTCCGGGTGCAATGGTTAATATCAACAGGACCCTGACTAGTGCGCTTGCCTTCAGAGACTGGCTGAACAAAACTGATATAAATATTAAAGGACTGAATATAATTAGTCTGGGTGCTCACACCAGAAGAACCTGGATGATTTATAATAAAATTTTAGATGAAAGATATCCGATTGGAATTATATCGATTCCTGATTATGACTATAACCACTCACACATCTACAAACTCTTTAAGACTATTCGTGAAACGCTCGGAATAATTTATTACTGGATCATTCTGACCCCGTATTAGCCAAAATTTAATTTCGGATCACTTTCTCGGGCAAGTAACAGCAGTTATTTTATAAGAATGAAATCGATACGCCGGTTCAGCTTCCGGTCTTTTTCAAGGAAATTGGATACTATTGGTTTGGTGCCGCCAAAGCCTGTTGCAACAAGTCTCTTCGTGCTCACTCCCCTGTTTATTATATAGTCAACCAATAAATGTGCACGTTGCTGAGACAATGACAAACTGGTTTCTGCGGGACCGGTATTATCAGAATGGACCGCAATTTCAAGTTTTATTGCCGGATATTTATTCATAAGCTTTACTATCTGATCAAGCATAATATACGCATTCGAAGTAAGTCTGTCAGAGCTGTCAAAATACGAATCAGCAAATTCACCATTTATTTTTATCAGATTATGGAGTTCTTTTTCATCCGGCTCTTTGAGTACATAAAGTTTTATCCTGACATTTTTGAATCCAAGGCCATATAATTCATTGTATGCAGGGTAAGTCGCCATTAGTGTCATTTGCTGATCAACTATATAACTATAGGCACTGTCTTCAGGAATAAATTTTTCCGTAATCCTGTACCTTTTCGGAACATTTCTGAAGGTCCAGCTATCTATTCCAATCTTGGTTTTTGATGAAAGCAATTCAACATTAAACACTGCCTCTTTCCTGAACTCTGATTCTGCCGAGAATTTAGTCAATATTTGATTATTTTCATATTTTTCAATATTCGGCACAGATGTTTTGGCTGAAGCCATTTTGGCAATAAGCAATTCTTTTTCTTGATTATCTGCCAGTACCAGAATTTTTTTAGATATACCTGTCTTGCTTGAATTACCGGTTGAGATTGATTTTAAAATCAATCCCAGGTTGACCATGTGTTCGCCATTTTCCCTGAATACATGTTTCACCTTTGCGCCGGATGATCTCTTCCCATCTCCGAAATTCCAGACATAGCTTAATATTTTAAATCCCGGAATATAAGAACCGAGTCCGTCAAATTTAATTGAATCATTTTTGAGAACAATATCAGGAGAATTAATAAACGGTTGTTTAAAATTATGGATTTCAAGTGTGTATGCTAATTTTGAAAAAAACAATTTCCCTGTTGATTTGTCAAAAATATCAAGCCTGACCTGATAATTACCAGCACCCGGGAAACAATGTCTTACCTTCGACCCGGTCTCCTTATGACCGTCTCCGAAATTCCAGATATACTTCAGATTCAATGTATCAACAGCGATGGCTCCACTGTCATTCAGCATGAAACAATACTGATTATCCTTCTGGATGTTGGTATAAAGTACTTGTGGAGAAATTGTTGTGAAGTGATATATATCAATTGATTTGTCTCTGTTTGATGAAAAATATCCTTCCTTCATGAGTGTATCCGTGACAATCGCGAAATCATCAAATTTTGAATTAATCGGCGCTTCAAGACAGACAGGAGTAAGCCATGTTGAATCTGAAAAAATTGAAAAGAAAATATCCTTTCCACCATGTCCGGGGAGTCCGTCGGATGAAAAGAAAAGTTCTCCCGCCTGATTAATAAAAGGGTACGACTCATTTCCTTTGGTATTAATAACCGGACCCAGATTTACCGGATCTTCCCACCGGCCATTTTCCCACAGACTGTAATATAGATCTGATCCTCCAAATCCACCTGGCTTGTCAGAAGCAAAATACAATTGCTTTCCATCGGGAGAAAGACATGGAGTGGTTATATTATACCATTCATTATTTATTCTCAAATCCCTGATCTTTGTCCACTGTCCGTCAAGAAGTACCGCTGTGAAGATGCCCAGTTTATTTCTTGCACTCGAAATATCACCTAACTTGCTTGTGACGTCCTGATTTCGGGAATAGAAGATAGTATCTCTTGAACTGTTAAAAGTTACAGGGCCGTCATTTAAGATTGTTGTCAGGTTTTTTGAAAACAGCTTTGCATTTTCCCAACCCGCTTTTTCGGTAGTATCAACATAATATATTTTAAAGAGCCCCTTATTCTGAGAAGTTGAATGGAATGATAAGCCGACATTTCTGTTCGAACAGAATACGATCCCGTTTTTATAAAAAACAGGCGAAAATTCATCATATTGATCTGAACTGAAGGAAGCTTTTTTAATGGTATAGGTTTCCGTTTGTCCCAGAATTATTTGAGGAACTAAGACTATAAATAAAACGACAACCAGCTTTCGAATCATAATTATTGCATTAACTCAATGAGTGGCAAGTGCACTTAAAGTTAAAATTATATTTGTTATACTTAATGTAAATATTGCAATATTTTCTGTAATTCAGTCAATCAAAGTTTCTTTAATCTTCCAGGTTAGAATTATTAAAAACTCAAAGGACTTACAGCATTGACCTTATAATGAAATTCATATCTGAGCATTAGTTCGTGAGAACCATTGCTGTATTGACCTAACGTACCAAAATCAAAATCGTATGTATAGGCAACCCTGAATTGGTTATTTACAGCAATTTGAAAAAGCGCTCCCACTGATCTCTGATTCCGATAAGATATTCCGCCCCAAATTCTGTCGTTATAACTTAAGTAGCCATTTAAATCAACAAGTAGTTTTTGTCCGGGTGAGATCGTTACAAGCGTTGAGGGGAGAAACTTTATTTTCTGATTCAGAGAATAAACATATCCTGCATTAATTTCATAATTATACTTACCAGGATTGAACATCAGAGTATACTTATCTTTGTTAAGACTGAATTTGTGGCCTATCAGATTTGGAATGGATAAGCCTGCAAAAAAATTCTTGAATGTATAGTATGTTCCAAAAGTAAAGTCAGGTAATATAAAGACCTGAGAATTGACAAGAAAATTTTCATCCCCGGGATCGAGCACAACAAGATCTGACCAGGCCGTGTTAGTTGTAATTATTCCGGCACCAAGACCAAATGACAGTGTACCCTTATCCATATTAATTCTATATGAATAATTTGTAAGAAACTGGGTTTCTTTTGTAACTCCTATTTTATCATTGATTATGACGAATCCCAAACCAAGTTTTGAATCAAGAAATGGAGCATCAGCTGATAAAGTCATAGTTTCAGGTGCACCCGGAATTCCTGTCCATTGGCGTCTGTAAAAAGCTGCAATATTTAAAGCTCCTCTAAACCCCGCATAAGCGGGATTTATGATGAGGGGATTTAATACATACTGACTCGTGACCGGGTTTAATTGGCCGGCCATGCTCATAGGAATCAGCAGTAAAATAAACAATTTAATTAATCTTTTCATCACTAACGTCTTATTACTATATAACCACGAAATGATTTCCCATTTGCAGTTCTAATAATATAAAAATAGGTATCATCGGGCAAAGGTTTTTTGTTATAATCAACTCCATCCCATGTATTATCGTAATTGGTGTTCCTGTAAACCTGAACCCCTCTCCGATCGAAGATTATCAATTCTGTCTTACCCAGAGTGGATAAGCCCCGCAATACAAAATAATCATTTCTCCCATCCATATTTGGTGTGATAAGGGTAGGAATTTCAAAATTAATTACAGATATTATTAAAGTATCATGAGATGGGGGACAGAAGCCATTGCTTACCGTCCATAAGAGTTTGTTATCCCCTACCGCGAGTCCGTTTACAGTTGTGTTTGCAGCTGTGCTGTCAACAATCTCGCCCGTACCGGAAATCAGCCTCCAGACACCAGTTTCGTAACCGTGGGCAAGTTTTGCTGCCAGTGTTGCTGCAAATACATATCCAATAGTCTGATCAGGACCGGCATCTGCTACTATTTTATCTCTTACTTCTACAATAACACTTGCAGAGTTTTTGCATCCAAACTGATCAGTCAGATTGACAGTAAATGTTGTGGTAGTATCGGGCGTCGCTATTGGATTAACAATATCCGGATTACTTAAGAGTGCAACCGGAATCCACGACACCGTTCCTGCCCCTATCGCATTTAACTGAACACTGCTTCCCTTACAGGTGGTAGTATCCCTTCCTGCATTTATTGCAGGAAGATCATGAAATGCCACTGTAATAACATCGCTCGATGTACAGGTACTGTTCACAACGGTCCAACCAAAGGTGTAGGTACCAAACTGATCAACTGTAACTGTTGCGTTTGGTTGTTGATTATCAGGAGTAAATATTGCATTCCCCGGCCCGGTAACTTTAGTCCAGGTTCCTGTTCCGGCTGTTACAACAGCGCTCATTACAAAACTTTTGTTACAAGAATACCCTCCTGCACCACCATTTGCCGGTGGTTGCTGAATGAAGATAATAGTTACAGTGGCACTGGCAGAACATGTTCCATTAACTACAGTCCACCTGAAAGTATAAGTACCATAAGCGGTTACTGTAACTACTGCATTTGAAGTATTGGCATCAGGACTAAAAGAAGCATTTCCGGGACCGCTGACTTTTGTCCAGGTTCCGGTACCGGAACTTAGAGTACCGTTAAGATGAAAACTAAGGCCACAATTATTTCCTCCTGTCCCGGCATTAATTGTAGGAACGGTAAATACAGAATTTGTTATTGCAGCAGAAGTAGCAATACATCCATTGGCATTTGTCACAACTACATCCACCACCTGGCCGTTGGTTAACGAAGAAGTGGTGTAAATTGCTGAAGCGCCATTCTGGACACTCAGCCCACCAACCCGGAAGTTATAATTTGTTCCTCCTCCGGCAGTAAAAGTAACGCTGGTTCCAAGACAGAACATATTGGTGGCAACTGAACTTATAAGAGTTGGAACTGGCAGGGCATTGACGGTATTAGTTATCACTGCCGAGGTTGCTATACACGCAAGCGCATTGGTAACAATAACATCCACTGTTTGCCCGTTAGTCAGAGTAGTTGTAGTAAAAGTCGCAAGAGCTCCGTTCTGGATGCTGACTCCTGCCACCCTGAAGTTATAATTTGTTCCGCCTGCGGCAGTAAAGGTAACACTGGTTCCTGCACAGAAAATATTATCAGCATCTGAACTTGTGAGTGTCACTATTGGTAACGGATTCATCGTCAGCGTATCAGCAGTGCGAGTGCTGCTTACACAACCTGAACTAATTTCTCTAGTCATAGCGTAATAGATACCGGCAGATGATGGTATATAGCTAAGGTTTCCACTAGAAAGAATTGTTCCTGAGGCATTATACCAATCTATAGTCTTTGGGTTCCCACCAGTAGGAACAGTCATGGTTAAAGAAGGAATTATTCCTCCGACACAATAGGATTTGTTTCCTCCACTAATCGGAGGAAGTATTATCGGGCATGAGCAATCAGGAGCAGTAACAGGCTGAGAATATGCACAACCACCATTTGTAACCGTTACAGAAATATTTACTCCGGCTAAAATCCCGCTTATTGTCCACACATTGCCTCCTACGTTACCAACAGTACCTGAGGTACTTGTTACAGTACCAGCACTAACTGTGACAGCAAGTGAATAAGTAGCATAATTAGTTGAACACATAGGTGGAGTGGTCACGATAAAAAATGGTAAAGGATTTACAAAATTTAATATAGGTGCTGATGTGGCTGTACATCCACTAGCATTAATAACTATTACATCAACATTATCACCATTGTTTAAAGTATTCGTTGAATAAATATTAGACGTACTATTTTGTTTAATAACACTATTAATTCTGAAGCTATAATTTGTTCCTCCGCCAGCTGTAAATGTTACATTGGTCCCTGCGCATGAAACATTCCCGGGGGCTGAACTGGTAAGAGTAGGTATTGGTGTCGGATTTACTGACAATGTGCCATTTGAGGTTATCGAACCACATCCTCCTGTTAATGTGACAATGTAATTAAATACTCCTGATACTGACGGCGTTCCGCTTATCGTTACTACATTGGAAGCCCAATTACCATTTACTCCTGTTGGCAGTCCCGTTACATTGGCTCCAGTTGCTCCCGTAGTGGCATAGGTGATATTCGTTATGGCTGTATTGGTACATACCGTTTGCGAATTTGTACCTGCTGCCGAACTCAAATTAATTGTGCTGCTCCCTGTTACTGTTATCGTCCCGGATGCTGATCCAGAGCCGCAACCTCCTGTCAGGGAGACCGTGTAAGGAAAAGATCCTGTTACTGACGGCGTTCCGCTTATCGTAACTACATTGGAAGCCCAATTACCATTTACTCCTGTTGGCAGTCCCGTTACATTGG
>OCZT010006117.1_pt1 | contig 11940 bp, 7 predicted proteins | sample 1539031 | NCBI WGS metagenome assembly OCZT01 (sample SAMEA3539308, study PRJEB22396) | soil metagenome | biome: tundra; feature: field; material: soil | place: USA | collected 2010-05 | depth 0.15 m
GGGTGCCTGTAGTTATCTGATAACATCCGTCACATGGAGTAATCTGTTGCAACTCACGCATTGTCTCGTCAAACCCGCTCGTGTCTGCTTTAGGCGTCGGAGCATTTCCTACACTCTGCCCCAATTTTAACCTATCCTTGAACTTGTAGTCAAGCAATTCGTTGTTTCCGTTTGTGATGGTCGTAGTATTGTCAGGATTGTTGGTAGAAGCATAAATTGTGCGGATGGCCTGTGCATTACTCAAAGTTGGTTTGAATCCAATTCCGAGAAGTAAACTATCCGAATCAAAATAGTCAAATGACCACACCTTTCCACGATTGGAAAATGACATGAATTTGTAATCCACTATTTTCATTGGAGCGGGATGGCCAGACGCAATTGTTGCATCCCCAGCGCCACTGACAAGCCTCAAATCCCAAAATCCTCCACAAGCACTGTTTATTTTTTCGAGAATCTTCTCAACAAACTGATAATAAGTAGTAATATCCGAATTACTGTCTAACAATTGTTTCAGACATGACAGACTGACATAAATGTGCTTGAGATAGCCCGAATAGAGAGCGGGATATAAATTCTGTGGGTTTGCCTTTGATGGTGTGGGGACTTTGAATGGGAAAGCACAACTTCCACCTTGAATTCCTTTTTCATATCGTATTGCATTGATAATTGGGTCTATATCGTCTCGTTTTGCTCCTTCGGGTTGCCAACAAACATCTTGGAGACGAAAATCGGCCAATTTACCCTCTTTTCGTGCCGCAGCTTTGGTGTTTGGCACAGGAAATGTGTTATCTGATTTTTCCAACTTAGTAAAAAAGTCATCGGGGTTGTCTGTAGTCGTTAAGGTTGGTCCATAAAGACCAAAGTGATAATGTGGAGACCCGGCATTCGGGATAAGACAAATGGAACCATCACTTGAAATCATATTGGGGTGCGCCCCCACGACAACATCGTCAATGTCCACATGAAGCATTTCTTTGCCCTTCATTGCTTTAGCAACTCCAGAGTGGAAATTGAGGGCTTCAATGACAAGCCCCAAGTTCAGCCATAACTCCGAATTCTTAGTTTTGTAATCAAAATCATCGGACGTGTTGGGGTTGTTTTGGAATTTGTTCTGTTGGAGGTCGCGCCCATAAAATACACCATAAAGATATTCGTCGTAATTGTCAGGATGGGCCTTTTTAACGTAATCAGAAAATTCTTTAAGTCCGGATATAGATTTGGGAGGCGATTTCAATACACCACGAAACTTGTCAAGAGATTTATCAACAAATTGAATAAGACTATTAAGTGGTGTATCCTTCGCTTTTTCCTTTTCATCTGTAGAAGATGTGTCCACAGCCGTAGCATTTAAAATCAGACCCGCATAAATACGGTCTTTAGAAGTAATCTCGGTTTTGCATCTGAACTTGTTACCATCTACCGTCCACTCAAAGTTAGTAATGATACCGAAGATAACATCATAATTACCTCTTGATTTTAGGATGTTTTTCGTATAGAGAGGATATGGGTTATTAAACAAATTCTCCAATTCTCCTATGTTCGTAAGGTCCACGAGAGATTCGGGGTTGTAAAGATTCCACCCCCATTCCATTATACATGAAATGCCCGGTACGAGAAAATACGGAGTCATGTATTCCAATTGTTTCTTGGAAAAGCATACCCAATCTATGGATGCACGACGATAAAGTTCCTTCTGAATCGTTACTTGAACACGTTCAATTTCAGGCGAGGGAACATGAACTGGATACTGTTCATTGAGGTCGTTGTCTATGGTATGAGGATTTGCCCCCTTGCTTGGAACATAGCCGATGATTGATGGGTTGTTATTGTCTTTGGTAAACCCATAGTCGGCATAAAATCCCTTACCACCAAAGAATACAAACCCCTGTTTGTCAAAAGCGCCTGACGAGTTTACCTTGCCTTTACTGTTGGAGCAGAGGCGTACCCACGGAGACATTGGCCCTTTACTTTTAGACCAATCACCAGTATCAGAATTCCAGTCCCCCCGACTGTTTTCAACGTATCGAAAACTACGGTTGATTCTACGACGATTGAGTTCGTCTTGGATGGCAGCCGGGATGTTACAGGGTTCATAAGGTACAACGTACGCTGGGTCTCCGCCGGCAGGATTTACATCGTTCATTATGTTTGCCATAAGACCTCTGTATTAGTAATTACATCTACGAGTCTATTGTGCTTTTCATCATATCTCCAAAACCGATTGGGTCGAAGACATTCTATCAACCTTTTTTGCCTTTCATCATCTTTCCGTCGTACAGTTGAGATATGGTGTTTAGGTTCGTCATATTCAAATACTATATTTTTTTCTTTGTCATAACCATCTAACGAATATCCTATGAATTGACATTCTCCACCATTCATCCCATGTTGTAACCTCGTCCCAAATTTCAAATTGAATTGATCCATAAAACTACATGCGGAGGGGTTGTAGGTACGCTGAATTCCTTGTTGTTGTATCTGCTTCTGTTTATTTTCTCTACATTTTCGTCTAAATTCTTCGCCATATTTATCGGTATTCCTTACTGATTTCAAAGCATTACTCATTTTTGTCTTATACTCGGGGGATTGTGTCCACGACATATCTCGTGTTTCCGAAACTTCCTTTGTAGCACATTTTCGGCATTTTGTGTTAGTTCTGACGCAAAGCAAATAACTTTTTGCCGACTTATAAATAATTTCACGGTGACACCCCGAACACACACGCTTCCATTTTTCTACCGTAGGTCTCGTTCTTCTTTCAAATCCTCGGCACGAATTACATATAGTCTTTCTGTATGTTGATACTCTCAATGAATCATACGAAGAATACACTTGCTCTTTCCCACACTTAGGGCAACTCTTCGTCCATCGTTCTTTATCATCAGAATTCATTGTAATTAGTTTATAATTCAAACCATCAAAAGGCAAGTTATTATACAGAATTCAGTTGGTTGTACGCTATCAAAATCTGACCTACATCAACGGGAATACGTAGCGTTAATCCCGGTGGAACACTCAAACGACCTTTACCTAAATTGTTGGCGAGGGCAATAATCCAATAGAGTGATGGGTCGCCATAATACTTGAGTGCGAGGGAATCTAGGTAATCTTCTGAGTTGGATACCACTTGAAGATCACTGTCTTGCTGAACAATAACGGGATACGAGGCAGTCTTATAGACTCGTTTTCCGTCCCATCGTGTCTTCACTGGAATGTTATCATATCGTCTCATATTACCTGATTACATTAACCACATAGTTCTTATTCCATTCGTTCGGGTCTTTACCATTAGGAACAGTGTCATTGTTCCATTCCGCAAACTCTTCGGTTCGTGGAGCATGACCAAAGTTGGCACCACCCACAACGGCACGTTCCTTCTCAAGTAATGCCATAGTAAACCCAAGTTCAACTTCTCGTGGGACTTGCCCAAACTTGACTTTGGGTGATGTAATGAGATTTGCCATGTATGCCCAGTTGCCAGCGCCAACATTGTCTTCATTGTGCGTTTCCCATGCCGCATCGTCTGGAACTGTTAGCGTGACCGACTGAATAAGAATTGGTTGGTCTCGATATAGGTCTCCCATCGTAAGCATAAACATCGGGGGCACCATGAATCTGTCATATCGGCTATTACCACTTGAACCAGCGGGTGCCCTCGTATAATTAGATGGTTTGTAAGTTGTCATTATGTAATTAATGCGCTGCCATGTAGGAGCCAACTCTGCAATACTGCTAATGACCACCTTGAGCGTGAAGCTGAGATTTCGGTTGAACCCACCGTAGAAATACACTTTGTCCGCACGGCCAATGAATGGCATTTCTTCCCACGATGCATTTCCTGCTTCCGCAATACCTTTAATGGCACAACGGAATGGAATATACTTCTCATTGACTACATCATAGAAGTACAGGGCAATCAAATCATCCTTGTAAGGTTCCCATACTGGCCATCGTCCCGCCAAAGGTGAATCCATCGTGCTCCTTGGTTCGTACAATACACTCAAGGTATTGATTGCATCGAATGTTCCTGCCGTTGGAAGCTTGAGAGACTGTTGAACATTATTTACGAGTTCGTTGCTGACCATCGTGACTCCTTCAAACCGATATGCAGATAAGGAACCAAGAGCGAAGTTATTCGGGCCTTGATTTTTATTGCGAGTCTTGAAAAGTCTGTCGTAATTGTATTGAACAGAGTCCTGCATCAGTAAGACCGAGTTCTGGTCAGTCTCAACCTTATAAGTCTTTTCGCTTGCCGCTTTGATTTTATCCAGAACTGCCGTCAACTTGGTCTTGGTGTCAGTAGCTCTTTGTGCCTCGGGGTCTTTACTTGGAAACTGTTGACCCTGATAGAAATTGTACTGAACCATCATTTCTGATGCTTCGGTATCTTTGCTTTTCTGAGCACCTATTGAATCTCCGTAGCGGTATCCCGGTTTCTTCGCAGTGCCATTTTCTGATACGGTATATCCAACGGCACCTACGGTTGGAATACTATAGGAAACTGACCCTTGCGTAGATACTATGGTAAATGAAACGACTCCATTCTGAACCTGTGCATAAAGCTTATATGGGGTCGTGGGATACTCACCATTCTTTCGGATATTCTGAGTTCCCGTCTTTCCTGCAACCCATGTTGGCCCAAGAGAAAATCCGTTGTCATCACTAAACTTGAAGTCGGTAGAAATCATCATCCCATACGCACCTTCATCACTTCGGAACTGAATATTCGTTTGAGTCTGAGGAATGAAGTTCTGGAATAGAGAAGTTACTATACCTTTCACCGCAGAGAGAAACCCCCCCGATGAACTACCACCATTGCTCGTCCCCGGCCATTGGGCTTGAAGCAAGGCTTGCCCTCTAAGTGCCGTGCCAGCACGAAGGTTTCCTTTGGCAGCAAAAGTTTTGTTGGCCTCGGGCAAAGCGTTGGTGTTGATGTCAAATGCCGTCCCCGAAACTGGGTTCGTCTTAGGCGGGCCAAAAATAGTACTCCCCAGACTACCAAGCAATGTAGAGGCGATGCCAGCAAGCCCTGCTGAGGTATCAAATGCTCGGTCTGGTCTTGCAGACCCAAGAGTAAGGGTCAACCCTGCTGCAACAATTGGAGAGGTTGGGTTATAGATACGTCGCTCATTGTATGGCGATGCAGTTTGAAGGAGAAACTGCGTAGCAAGAAAGGTAATACCTCGCCCTGACACAAGGAATTTTGTAGTCCTTATTACGTCAATAATTCCAGAGCCGGGGGCGAACATATGTGAGTCATATCTCTTCAACGTGTTTGGAAAATCCTTGGCTTGGTCTGGATAGATATAGTAATAGGGTTCGTCCCCCCAAGAAATGAGACCTTGCGAATAATTGGAGTACGGCGACAGACGGTGGTACAAGGACTTATCGTTTCCTTGAGACTGCAAAATCAATTCAGGCTTTCCAATGGCTGGTCCTGTCGGATAGCCTTCGGGCCTCTTGATTAACGCCCATGTTGGTTCAAAATGTGCTTGTGCCATATGTATAAATATTACGCCACCTTGTTTACGCCGTATCCACCACGGAACTCAGTTTGACGGGCCAAGTGCGTGCTAAGTAACTGACCATCCATATGAACGTTGCTATCCTTTTTAAGTATCTTCTCAAGTAGGGCAACCATTTTCTGACCTGTCTCTTCTGACATATGTTCAGTTTCGCTTCCGCCTCCTTTAGCAGGCAATGCCCCTTCCTTCTTCAACGGATTAACCGTTGTTCCGGTCGGAGTTATAGTTGCCGCTGGAATATACGCCGCCGCAGCTTTCTTTTCTACTCCCCCACCACCGAGAATCTTACTGAAAAAGTTGATAACACTTGCAAACTTATCCGCAACCCACGTAAACGCCCGTTGGAAAGCTAACGTAATTCTTTTGACAATGTAAGCCCCAAAAGAATCAACCGCTCCTGCCCATGCTTTAATTGCACCAACAAACCTATCCTTTATACCCCCTATTCCTGCGAACATGGAACCGAAGAAATCTTTTACTGCGGACCACGCCCCACCAAATGTATTTGCAATACTTGGCCCTATCATATTTATCCCTTGGATAACCAGCCAAATTGGATTGGTCCACTTGAACAATACTTTTACTATGTCCCACGCCATAGAAAATGCCTGTTTCATATATTCCCATACCTTCCCGAACAAACCTCCAAGTGCGGCAAACGTCTCGGGAAATAGACTCTTCAAAAGCTTAAAACCATTTATGATCCAACTTATTGGGCTAAACCATTTGAATGAAAATTCAACAATCTTTACAAGCCATCCCCACACCCATTTGACCGCCCTGACTATGTAGTCAAACCCCGGGATGATGTTTCGGAGTGCTCCCATGAGACCACCACCAAGTTTTGAAATCCAGCCTCCAGTGGTACTATTAAATCCCTTGATGAATCCGCCAATAGCCTGAAACGCCGTAATGACCCATCCTATTGGCCCAAGCAATTTTCCAAAAAACCCGAGGAACTTACCAAAGAACCCGAGTTTTGCCAAAACTCCCCCAAACAAAGCTGAGATTCTCATCCACGGACCCATGAGCTTATTTCCAAATCCAGCAATCTTAAAGAAAATGTTAGAAATCTTAGACGATTTCTCAAACCAAATAGCAAGACCTAGACCGACTACTTCTATTGTCTTTCCAATTCTAAACAACATAGCAAGTGGAGCACCAAGGACAAATGACCACTTCATGATAGCCACAGCAACGTCCATTGCAGGCAACGCCAATTCAAGCATTTTATCAATAATTGGAAGCAACCACTCTTGAGCCTTGGCGAGAAGAGCATTCCATTTGGCCGTGATTGCGGTTATACGCTCTTGATTTGCCATTACTCTGTACGTGGCCTCAAAATCTTTGGCTCTGGCTTTCACCGCAGCTTCATTTGATTTACGCATCTTTTCATAAAGAGCAAGTTGTTCCTTCTGCTGTGGAGTTCCCGACCTCTGAACATGCTCAAGCTGCCTGCTGGCCTGCAACATCCTAAGCAACTCGTCAACACTCTTGCCCGTAGCACGAGAAAATGCCTCTTGCTGGAATACGTCGAGATTCTCGAAATTGATTGACTTGGTTATACGGAGGATTTCCTTCGTTGAACCTTCAAGGTCTCTTCTGTATGATAATTCACGCGCACGCTGTAGATTTATGGAACGTCCGAGAAGCACTGATGCTTCCATTTCCTCCCTGATGCTTTCGTCGAAATCCAGAATATGTCGGCTTGAATTTGCCGCAGCATTCAAATCTGTTCCCATACGACGCAATTCAATTGCGGTGCGTAACGCTACGTTAGGCATACGAGACATCATCAACAAAGTCTTCTCCGACCTTTTGGATATATCCCCCATTACTTGGTCAAGTTGAACCCCCGCTGCTGCCGACATATTCTGAGCGATATACATCGAGTTGACCTGTGATTCCATAGTGTGTTTGGAAATTGCAGCCATGTTACGAAGGAACCCAGCACTTGTCTCTTCGGAGATTCCGAGTTGGGCTGACATAATCGCAACGTCCTCGGCCATTGACTTAGTAACATTATGAATACCTCCGACCGACATTCCAAGGGCTTGAAAGGACTTATAAGCCCCATCAATAGTCACTCCAATGCCCATGAACTCAATAGCCATTCCCTGTGCTTGTTTTCGAATATCAGCAACATCGGGTCTAGTCGCCCCCATTGCTTTTCGGAAACCCCATGCCGCTGTATCAAACTTAGTGAAGAGAGTAAATGCTCCTGCGAGCATCATGAGAACTGCCCCAAGCGTATTGACAATAAGTTCTCCCCGAACACCTAGTTTGATGAATTCCTCGCCCCAACCTTTGGTCACGTCAAATACTTTTGCTTCAATACCAAATAACTTTTTTACAGAGGACGAAGCAAATGTGAAATACTTGTTTTCATCTTCGTATTTTCGCTTTGCCATGTCAATTTCAATGTTACTAGACGCCATAGACAAATTAAGACGTTCACGCGCAGTATCTATTATTCTCTCGTTGTCTTTCAGCAGAGCCTTGGAAAGATCAAGGTCTTTATCCGAAGTAGCTTTAATACTCTTCTCCATTAACTCCCCACGCTCAATGATTTTTGTTGAAATCAAATCCATCCACTTCTTCTCTTCAACTCGGCGAGCAACCACACGCTTCTCAATATCAAGGTTTATTCTCCCGATTTGCTCATATTCTTTCTTCTGTGCCATCAACAAATCAAATATCTCCTTCTGTATATTTACGAAGTCTCTAAACGTGTCAACGTTTTTAGCGTCTGGATATAGGGGTATGTCTGCCATAGATTATAGTTATAAATAGGTACACCAAGCAATTTTTCGCTATTGACAGAATTATAAAATGTGCTATGTTACAGGAATGAATGAGAAAAACAAAGTGAGTTGGATAGCCCAACTGTTTATTGGGATAAGCGTTGTAGGGTTGCTTGGAATCCTTGCATGTGCCATGATAGCACCAGCATTCGGGCCGTGGATTGAGAAACGAAAGTGCCGAGAATACGCCATATACCCCGATTGGGAACGACGTGTAGCGGGTGATATGGCGATAATTTACGTGGGGCTATGGCTTCTCGCCATAGTTTCATGGGTTGGATTCCTCGCCGTCGCCATCATCCTCAATGCCTAACCCCGGTTAACTCCCGGGCCTTTGACTACCTTTGATTGGGATACGCCTTCCTTGCCTCCTGATGCCTTCTCCATGTCGTGTTTCTCCTTCTCTTTGTTTCGGACAAGCTTACGCATGTAGAACGAACGGTACTGAACAGGCATCTCGTACACTGCAAAATAATCGGGAATGCCGTTATTAACCAGATCAAAAATCAACTCGTGAAGTCGAACCTTATACTCCTGAGTTAGGCCAAAAAAAGGATACTCCCATAGGAGTTTCCTCCTTCCGTTCAAGCTGACAGTTTGAACAGGTGAAGTCAAATCTCGTATCAATGTCGGGCATTGTCTCCCGCAAATGAGTACGAAGGGCAAGGCTATCCCTAGAGGCAAGTTCCTCATTGACGAATCGACGGATTGGAGCACGATCAGTATTGCCATCAATAGCAATGATAATATGCCCGAGGCGGGTTGTAATCTCACGGCGAAGGTCTTTGGATACCTTTTCCATGCCCTTCAACTCTTGGTCAATCAGATTTTCATCCTTCTTGGTCAAAAGCTTGAATGTTACAGTCTTTCCGCAGTATGGAAGCTTGAAGGTGAAGGCATTGTCTCCCTTTGGATACTTCTCAAAGTCAAACGCACGATTGTCCATCTTGCCGAGGTCAATAGTGATGTTGTTTTCTCTTCCACAACGCCCACATGATAGCACCGCCTCGTATTGGTCTCCATAGGCCAAACGACGAATGGCGAAAAAGGCTGCATTCCTATCACAAATGAGCATGTCATCAAGGACTATGGCCTTGTTGATTACCACGGATTCCAGAAGCTTATCCAACACAATGTTTTTCTGGATAAGATTCGGGGAAGTCAGAATATCCTCTTCCTTGGCGGTCATCATCTTGACTTCAAGTTGACCTTCGGAAAGTGGATTATCTGTGGGATAGAACCATCCACGGCTTGGCAAATTGATAACCTCCGTAGGAAATCTCGTTTCTGTCTTTTGTGAGGCAGGGACTGGTCGGGAAATAGTCGGGCGTGTAATCGGAATTATTTGGTCTTGTGGCATAGTTGTAATCTATTTGTTGTCTTCTCATACATAGTCCCACCTTCCAAAATTTAGCAAACTATTTCCATATTTTTAGAGTTTTTGACTTTTAGAGTAATATTTATACTACAAAAGGACACAACTATGGGAAGAAATAGAATATACAAAACCCCCGAAGACAAATATGAAGCCGAAAAAAGATGGAAGCGAGAATGGTATCATCGTAATTCAGAACGAATAAAAAAATCAAATCTTGACTATTATCATAAACACAAAACTCATGAAAACCACCCATAAATTCATAGAACAAGCAATAGTAATTCACAACAACAAATATGATTACTCAAAAACCAATTACATAAGAAGAAATCTAAAAATCATTATAGTATGCCCCATTCACGGAGAGTTTCTCCAAGAACCCCGAAAACATTTGGAGGGAGACGGATGTAGATTATGTAATATAGATTCTCAAAGAATGCCCCGAAAAGAGTTTATAAATAGCTCAAATAATATTCACAATAACAAGTACGATTATTCACTGGCTGTTTATACCTCTTTCAACCAAAAAGTATCTATCAAATGTCCTATACATGGATTATTCCAACAAACCCCACATTCACATTTATCTGGAAATGGTTGCCCCACCTGCGGACACGTTCTACACGGTCTAAAAAAGAGGTCTAACACGGAAAAATTTATAGAAAAGGCAAATAAATTACACAAGTCAAAATATGATTACTCTATGGTCATTTATAACGGAAACAGAAAACAAGTCAAAATTATCTGTAAATCCCACGGGGAATTTTTTCAGCAACCATCAAATCATCTTATGGGGAAGGGGTGCCCAAAATGTGCTCACGTCATTTCCCGAGCCGAAACGGAATTCCTTGATTATTACGGAATATCAGCCAGAAACTATCGTATTCCCAAATGGAAAACAAAGCCCGTTGATGGTATTAGTGGAAACGTTGTGTATGAGTTTCTCGGAGATTATTGGCACGGAAATCTGGAAATTTATAATGGAGAGAAACTGCATCCGAAAAGAAAAATAACATACCAGAAACTAAACGAAGAGACCTACCTAATACTAGGGAAACTCAAATCTCTTGGTTATGATGTGAAATACATTTGGGAATCCGATTGGAATAAGTTCAAACGAGGGGAGCATCCTTCGCCGAGACTTTTATCTGTTTGATTAGGAGCGAAGTCTTCTAATATTTTCAGCAATAGTTCCACCGGCAGGAATTGACGATGCGGGAGCACCCTTCAACTGTTGCAATTGCTTTTCCTGTGCTTGAATGTCAAGCTTGTTCTTCTTGGCCTGTTGAACGTAATAGTCTTGTTGAGTCTTCACGCTCTTCAAATCCAAATCCGCAGTTCGAACCTTATCCACCTGCGTTTTTTTGGCATCTCGTTTCGCCTTCATCTTCTCTGCCGACGTTTGAGCATCCTGTGGTTTTACTCCATCATTCGCAGTTCCCGAATCACCGCTATTTTCATTCCCACTGCTGCTGCTACTTGAAGACATGGATGAATACTCCTTCAACACCGCTTTGGTGATACACTGAATGAGTTCGTCAAGTTGACTGCGAGTAATTTTCATTAGGAGTTCAGAATTTGGTTGACCATCTTCTTAATCATACCCTCTACATTTTCATCAATACCTTGTTGTGGCTCTCTAATGCTTCGCTGTGGCTCTTCAATGCCATAACGTGGCTTTGCTTGATAACGAGTATTCATGTGGGTCTCGTACTCTTGGTCATTCATTCCGCCGTAGCTACCATAATTTGGAGGAAGAGTCCCTATAGTGGGAGTTCCTGTGAGTTCTTCCGGATGTACCGAATCATCCTTGGCTATTTGAATGCTTTTGTCGGACATCAGAAAAATCTCGTCCGACTCTGGGTCCATCTTTCCGAGGTAGAAATAGATTGAAAGGCTTGGATTAGAGATAGCTTCTCGGGCCATACGTTTTGCACCAAGAGAAACCTTCGTTCTATTACCAGCCATTCTGACTGCGACTTGGTGAAGAGTTCGTTCAATTGAGGCTTCATCCCTTCCCATCCATTTGATGGGTTCAAGCTTCGACTTGTCCTTTGGATTTATAACCGATGCACCTTTTGGAATACGTTGTGGTCTTTCTATGGATGATGGTTCTGATGGTGCAGCTTTCGGTCCCCCGGGAGTAGGAGTTGAAGGCTTGGGTGCCGCTGCTTCTGGACCCTTTTCTGGTGATGGCTCCTGATGAGGCTTCTCTTCTGGTTTTTCGGGCTTC
>OCZT010006118.1_pt1 | contig 11939 bp, 7 predicted proteins | sample 1539031 | NCBI WGS metagenome assembly OCZT01 (sample SAMEA3539308, study PRJEB22396) | soil metagenome | biome: tundra; feature: field; material: soil | place: USA | collected 2010-05 | depth 0.15 m
CCCGCACTCACGTACATTTGCGCCATCAGCCACGCGACCGGTGCGAGGGCAAGCAGGTTTAGATATGCCCCACCGGTCGATCGGAGCAGGCTCCACATGCCCTGCCCGTCCCGTAACCTGACAAAGGCGGCCGTAAGCAGGATGTTGAGTGAGAAGCAAACGAACGCAGCCGCCACCGTCGCTGCGAAGTCAATTGCTGGGACTGAACGATAAGGGATGGCCTCTAGTAGGAACGCGCTTACAATGCCGGGAGCGAGGATGCCACAGTGGTTGGCCACGATCCCATACCAAGGCACCTCACCGCGGAGTTCGCGCACTTGCGTAGTGCCCAAGAGACCGGCCCAAGCCGCTGCGGCGGGGCCGCCTAGGCTCATTGCAGCTACCATCGGCGCGAACGTGACGTCGACGGAACTTCCGCCAGGCATTCGGACGGCGAGCGACGAACCGGCGAGGGTAAGGACAACCCAGAATAAGACCCCGGGAAGCACCCCGTCGGGGCCATCCGTAATCGTTATGCCCTGGTGGGCGGGACGCGAGACGGCGGCGGCCAACAAGACGCCGCTCGTCAGCGCGACCAGGGCGATCAATGCTCCCAGCCGGCGGTTCAACTCGACTCCTCGCTCAGCGGCGGCAATCTAACCGGGCTGACGCGCGCGCGGCTATGGGAGAGTGGTACTCAGAACGTCCTGTAGCTGGCGCCGCCTGCGACCGCCGCCGCGAAGGCTGTGCCGAGAATCACGAAGATCGACCGAACACGATGTAGCACGTCGATCACCAAGCTCGAGTCAGTCGCTCAGGGGACATGGAATTCCACTCCTCAACCTCGTCAACGAACGGTGGGTAGCACTGCCGGCTCAGTTCCAGCCCAAGTGCCCGAATTCGGCTGGGACCTCACGCATCCGCTCGTCATCGTCCGGCGACATAGGTGCGGCTTGCACCGGACGGGAACGACGGTAAGGTGCCAAAAGTACCGGGGTCAATACGGTATGTGCCTTAGGGGATGCGGGTCTAGATTGACTCCAAAGGCGGCGGTTCAACGCCCAACTGCTCGCGCATCACTGTCGCGTAGTGCGCGTACTGCTCTGCGGCGGCGGCGTTCGCACCCGTGCGTCGATAAAGGCGGAGCAGGCACAGTTCGAGTTGTTCGGCATCCGGATCGGCTTGCAGTGCAAGCTGAGCCACGCGGAGGGCGCGATCGAATGCGCCAGCATTGGTGTCACCTGTCACTGCGCGCTCGACGCGATCGAGGAAGCTTGCGTGGAGCGTGTCCCTGAAGGTAGATGCCCAGTCGTCGTAGATGAATTCAACCGCGAAACGGCCGGTGTAGGTCTCTGCCAGTCTGCCGACGAGTTCAGGAGACGGATCGCGGCGGATCGCGCCCAGAAGCTTGAGGCAGTCGGTGCTCCGGCAATGGACGAGCTCTTGGTCTAGCCAAATCAGGTCGGCGCGGCTTCGCAGATAGCCGGCGCTGGTGTCATCCTCATACTCGGGTTCTAGCACCCGGCGCAAGAAGTATGCCGACTCGTTCAGCGAGTTCGTCGCCGCCACAGGATCCATTTCTGGCCAGAGGGCATCGAGAACCTGATCTCGGGCTGCTGTGAATTGGTGCCTGGTTAGCAGGAAGCAGAGAAGAGACAGAACCTTCTTGCGAATGTCCGTGCCGACAACGACACGATCTCCAACGTGAACCTCTACACGGCCGAGGTCTTCGACGAAGACCCGCGGCGCAAGCCGCCTGCGAAGAGCCCGGCCAGCATCAGGCAGATGCAGAGCCCTCCTCTTTCGCAGCGACACGAGTCGCCCTACATCCTCGGGTCCACCCACAATCTCCAACAGTTCGGCTGCGCGCCGCATGTCTTGCTGGCGGTGACAATCGGAATCCAAAAGACTCCTGAGGGCCCAACGCCAGCGCTCCGAGCGAAGCGACGCCTCGCCACGAACAATCGCGAGGGCCGTGTAATCAAGGTCAGCCAGACAGCCAACAACAAGCTCGGCCTGAATAGACAGGAACGCAACGTCGTCGGGCTCCAGCGAGCGGAGATGCTCGCTGAGTCGGTCACCGGCCGAGATCAAGGCCTGAGTCAGACGCATACATTTCCACCAGAACCAGGCATGTTGTTTCTGGGCGGAGCAAATACCTGAATCGAGCCTGGCCGGGAGATCCGAGTCCATCGGGTTGGCTGTGGCCGCGACCTGGAGTTCCAAGGAGCGACGAGAGCTCCTAAAGCCAGGGAGTAGCGACCCGCCCTCGATTTGCTGGATCAGTTCACTTGCATGCCGCAGACGGCCGTGCTCGAGGGCCACGCGAGCAGCGACTAGTCGGCAGTAGGGGTCGCCGAGTTTCCGCTCGGATTCCAAGAAGACTTGATCGAGAATCAGCAGGCCACGAGCGGGATCGCCGTACATGGCTTCGAGCTCTGCGGCCTCACCGAACACTTCAGGGCTAAATGACTCCTTAGGATAGGCGAGCGCTCGCTCCACATGGGATCTGGCCTCTTCCCACAGGCCAACATGAGCCAGCCCCTTCGCGATGTTGATGTGCGCGCCCGCCAGATCCCCACAGTTTCCAGCAGACTGCAGTATCTGCAGAGCCTCCGTCCCGGACGCGATCACTGCGCGCGGGTTGCTCATCGCGCTCTGTGTGTTGGAGAGGTTCAGTAACGAGACGGCCTCATAGCGTGAATGGCCCCTCTCTCGGTTCAAGCGCAATGTTTCGAGCAACGCGACGCGTACATCGTCGAGACTGCCATCGCCACCTGCCTGGTGCAAAGCCTCGGTCGCTCGAGCGATGGATGTCAGCTCGCAGTCATCGCACGCGAGAAGCACGTCAGTTGCAGTCGCACGCATCGCCCGATCCCCAAACTCGGTGGCGACGTTGAGCATAGTGAGCGCGATGGCCAAGACAACGGGTGGGTTGGCTGCGTTCGCAATGACATAGGTCTCGTGGAGTCTCCGTGCTTCTGCCAGGGCCTCCTGACCGCGTCCGCTCGCGGATAGACTCCTTGTCCGGATGATGTCATACCAGGGGTTGGGGTTTGGATCGGGAAAGCGAATGACGAACTCTTCGGCGGCTGTGAGGTCGCCGGTGCCGACGATCGAGGGAGTGGCGGCGCTGACGACCCGGCGCACTTCGGCGGCGTCGCCTGCCGCGGCCCAGTGGCGGGCCGCCAGACGCCACGAGCGAGGCTCCATCACGGCGGCAAGGCGTCGATGCAGATCAGCCACGCCGTCCTCACCAAGCTCTGCTTCGAGATGGGCGAACAAGAACTCGCGGACGAGAGGGTGGGACCGCCACGCGCCGCCCTGGTCACCCACCCTGGCCATGAGACCCGGTCGCTGTGCGTTGGACAACAGACGCTTGGCTCGCGAATGCGAAACACCTGCTGCGATCGCGGCGGTGTCCAGCTCTACGTCTTCGAGGATGGACGTCCGGACCAGGAAGTCGCGCAGGTCGGGATCGAGGTCTCCGACGACCTCCTCCGCGAGATAGTCATAGAGGTCGCCCTCGGCGCCGGACAACGAACGCACGAAGGCCCGCACCTGACCGGGCGATCGACCGTCGACGGCGGTCTTGATCAGTTGCAGCGATGCCGCCCAGCCGTCGGTCCGGGCCTGGAGCTCATGCAGGACATCGGGCTCGAGCGGGTGGTGGGAGGAGCCGCGGAAGAACCGGCACGTCTCGGACTCGTCGAACTTGAGCTCTTCTCGACCCAGCTCTGCGAGCTCGCCGCGTGCCCGCAAGGAGGCGACCGATAGGGCGGGCGTCCTCCGGCTGGTGACGATCATCTTGAGTTGCGCAGGAGCGCGGGAGATGAGCCGCTCCACCACCGAGCCAATCGCCGGAACACCTTCGACCATGTGGAAGTCGTCCAGCACAAGGGCCGATGGCATCTCGCCCAGGCCGTCGATCTCGGTCAGAAGTGTTTCGAGGACTGCTCCCTCGCGCGTCGGTTCCATCGATGAGTCGGTCAGCAGAGCCGCCGATCGCGGGAGAAGGCTTGAGTCGACCGTTTGGCAGGCCGCAACCAGGTATCGGAGGAAGACGAGGCCGTCGGTGTCGTCGTCATCCAAGCGATACCAGAAGGTTCGGAGCTGCGACCGACGAAGGTAGTCGGCCACGAGTGTCGTCTTCCCGAACCCGGCCTCGGCGATGACGTAGATCACCCGGCGACTGGCGCGAGCCTCAAGCCAATCGAAGAGCCGGTCGCGCCGGAGAGTCTCATCGGGCAGGACCGGTCGCTGCACCTTGGCGCTGCGCAGCGGGAAGCCCGACCGCACCAGCGCCATCTCCTCGGCCATACGGTCGTCGATCGCGCGCTCGACGGACACCCGAACCTCCTCCATTCCCGACCGCTGCTCCCCGAGCGGCGGCGCGAAGGATAGGAAGTCGCCCCGATGAGTGTCAATCGGATTGGCGGCGGACGCGTGCATATCGCGGATACTGGCCGCCCGCGATCAACCGCCGCTTATCTGCCGGTTCGTGGCGCGTCTACTCGGCACCAGCCTGGCCTCACCGCCAAGCCCGGGCTACTCCTCGTATTCGAAGCCGAGCTTCAGCTGGACCCGGTACTCGACGATTTCGCCGCCCTCGACGCGGGCGGTCGACTGGACCACTTCGACCGTGCGAATGTTGCGGACGGTCTTGCTGGCCAGAGAGACGGCCTGACGAGCCGCGTCGCTCCACGAGTGAGAGCTGGTGCCGACCATCTCCCGGACGATGATCACGCCCATCGAACTCCTCCCTTTGCGGGCGGGCCGTGCCGCCGCCGTGGGAAGAGTGTAGGGCCAGATCGACCGGTTGCCGCCCGTGCCTCAGACCGCTTCGGCGTAGCGCTCGCCGGCGTAGCTCATGAAGCGGGTCTGGCTCTTCTTGAACCAGAGCTTCACCTCTCCGGTGGGGCCGTTGCGGTGCTTGGCCAGGCCGAGGTTGACGACCTCGCCGTCGATATCGCCCTCGTCGCCCGGCTTGTCCTTCTCGCGCCACAGGAACAGGACCAGGTCCGCGTCCTGCTCGATGGCGCCGGACTCGCGCAGGTCCGACAGGCGAGGCTCGCGCGACTCGCGCATCTCCGGCTGGCGCGACAGCTGGGACAGGGCGATGACCGGAACCTTGAGCTCACGGGCGAGCCCCTTGAGGCCGCGGCTGATCTCCGACACTTCCTGGACGCGGTTGGAATCCCGATTCTGAGTGGTGGCCTGCATGAGTTGCAGGTAGTCGACGATCAGCAGGTCCAGGCCGCGCTCGGCCTGCAGTCGGCGGGCCTTGGTCCGCAGCTCCATGGTGCTGATGTTGGGCGTGTCGTCGATGTAGATCGGTGCCTCCGACAGAGCCTGGAGAGCCGGCGCGATGCGGGCGAAGTCGAGCTCTTCGAGGAAGCCCGAGCGGAGCCGTTGCGAATCGATCGAGGCCACGCTCGACAGCAGACGCAGAACCAGCTGCTCCTTGCTCATCTCCAGGCTGAAGACACCGACCGTCTTGCCCTCGCGGACGGCGGCATGTTCGGCCACGTTGAGGGCCAGGCTCGTCTTGCCGACGCTTGGCCGGGCGGCCACGATGACGAGGTCGCTTGGCTGGAAGCCGGTGGTCAGCTGATCCAGGTCCGAGAACCCCGACGGGATGCCTACGATCTCACCGCGGTGGGCATGTAGATAGTCGAGCCGATCGTAGGCATCGTGGAGGAGCGTCTTGAGGGGGCTGAAGCCGTCGTTCGATCGATGCTGGCTGACCGAGAAGAGTTCGGCCTCCGACCGATCGATTGCCTCCTGGATGTCCGAACCGTCTTCGTAGCCGATCGCGGCGATCTTGCCCGCGGCCGAGATCAGGCGTCTCAGGACGGCCTTGCGCTCGACGATTCGGCCGTACTGGGCGACGTGGACCGCGGTGGGCGTGTCGTTGCCGAGCGTGGAGAGGTAGCTCGCGCCGCCGACCGTCTCCAGATCGTTGTCGCGCTCGAGCGCCTCGGCGACGGTGACGACGTCGATCGGCTCGCGGTGCTCGAAGAGCTCGAGCATGGCCGCGAAGATGCGCCCGTGGGCCTGACGGTAGAAGTCCTCCGGGTGCAGGAAGTCGGCGATCTCGATGATCGCGTCGCGATCGATCAAGATCGAGCCGAGCACGGCCTGCTCGGAGTCCAGGTTCTGTGGCGGCAGTCGGTCGATCACGGGTGGTCGGTTCCCTCGCGGCCTGGCTGGTTGTCGTTGACGTCGCTAATGGTGGGTTCGTCTGGCACCCGATGCGTCAACCAACCGACGGGGAGACGGCGTTCCTATCCCCAAACTTGCGGCCCATGTGGGCGAACTGTGGACAGCCTTTGTGGATGGCTCAAGCGAACAGCCTCGCGGTCCATCTTGCCGGCTGGCGAGCCGAAACCGAGGCGCCGCCCGAGCAGCGGAGCGACCCGGAACCCATCTTGCCGGCCGACGGTCGAGACCGAGGCGGAGCCGAGCACCGGAGCGAGCGGACTCAAGGTCCGTGAGCGAACGAGCGGAGGCGACAACGAAGGCAGCGGCCGACTGGCGGCGAGATGACTAGTCGAGGCGGCGGATTACGCCTATGAGCTTCCCCTGAATTCTTACGTCGTTGTAGAACATGGCCGGGTAGTCCGGGTTGGCCGGCTGCAGGCGGATCCGCCCCGCTTCCTTGAAGAACTGCTTGAGCGTGACCGAGTTCTCCTCGACCTGGGCAACCACGATGTCCCCATCGCGGGCCGTCTGCTGCGGCCGGATCAGGACGAAGTCGCCGTCCTGGATGTGGGCGTTGATCATCGAATCGCCGCGGACTCGCAGGACGTAAGCGTCGCCCGACGGAGCCAGGATATCTGGCACTGCCAGGCTCTCCGATGCGTCCTGATAGGCCTCGATGGGGCCGCCGGCGGCGATCTCACCGACGATAGGCAGGACGTGCGCCTCGGCGGCGACGGACTGCGGCATCAGCTCGCCCGACAGCCCCAGCCGCAGCGCAGCGGTGGGTGTGAGACGGAGTGCGCGCGACTGGGCCGCGCCGCGCTCCAGGTACCCCTCGCGCTCGAGCATCTGCAGATGGTGATGAACCGCCGACGTGGAGGCGAGGTCCACGGCAGCGGCGATCTCGCGAACGGACGGTGGATAGCCGCGAGACCGGAGCGTCGCGGCGATGTAGTCGAGGATCTTGCGTTTGCGTTCGGCATCGTGCTTGGTCACGGGCGCCTCCATTCCCTGCTGCCGAGCATACAGAACGGACGTTCGAGTGTCAAGCCAGCCGGAGCGCCGTGCGCAGCGCGGATCGCGGAGCCGTCAGTTCGGTCAGTCTCGCCCTGTTGGGCGGGAGGACGGCCCCGCATTGCGCCCCGTGCGGCGATCCAGCACCTCTCGGACTCGGGTCAGAAGCGCCTCGCCGGTGAAGGGTTTGGGCAGATACGGCACCTGGTCCTCGCCCACCGGACCGAGCAGTATCGCTTCTTCCGAGTAACCCGAGGCGTAGATGACCGGCAGGCCTGGGTGAGTCGCGGCCAGATGACCGGCCAGCTCGACGCCGCTTATGCCCGGCATCACCACATCCGTAATCAGCAGGTCGAGATCCGGCATCGTGTCCGCCAGCGTGAGGGCCTCGGAGCCCTGAGTCGCGGCCATGACCCGATAGCCGGCGCCGGTTAGAACACGCTCCACGAAGATGCGGACGGCATCCTCGTCCTCAGCCACGAGAATCGTCTCGCTGCCGCCGACCGGCAGGCTGGCGGAAGCGCCGGTCTCTTCGGGCCGCGCGGCTCCGTCGAAGCGCGGCAGGTAAACGGTGAACACGCTTCCGGCGTTGGGCTCGCTCTCGACACGGACGAAGCCGCCGCTCTGTTGGACGATCCCGATCACGGTCGAGAGTCCGAGGCCGGTGCCCTTGCCGCGGGCCTTGGTCGTGAAGAAGGGCTCGAAGGCGTGCTCCATGACCGTCGATGTCATGCCGACGCCGGTGTCCATTATCGCCAGGGTCACATACGGTCCAGTCGCCGCGCCGACCTGCGCCCGTGCCTGTGTAGCATCGAGATCGGCGTTGGCCGTGGCGATGGTCAGCGTTCCGCCTGAGGGCATCGCGTCACGCCCATTGGCTGCCATGTTGAGAACCACCTGCTCGAGTTGCGCTCGATCGGCCATGGTCAGGCCGAGCATCGGGTCGAGCCGGACGACGAGCTGGACATCCTCGCCGATCAGCCGGCCGAGCATCGGCGTCAATCCGTCCAGCACCTCATTGAGATCGGTAAGTCGAGGTTGCATGACCTGTCGACGGCTGAAGGCCAGCAGCGCCTTTGTGAGTCCCGCGGCGCGATCCGAGGCCTTGCGGATCTGCTCGATGTCTTGAGCGACCGGATCGTGGCCCGACAGCTCGGCCGTGGCCAGTTCGGCGAAGCCGCTGATGGCAGTCAGGATGTTGTTGAAGTCGTGGGCGATGCCACCGGCCAGCCGGCCCACGGCCTCCATTCGCTGAGCCTGGGCGAGTTGGGTCTCGAGAGCCCTCTCCCGGGATATGTCGCGAGCAAGCGTCACGGATCCGACCACGGCGCCGGAGTTGTCGCGCAAGGGCGCGATCGCCATGTCGAGCTCGACCGTCGCGCCATCGCTTCGCCGCTGGACGACCCGGCCCTCCCACGACTCCCCTCGATCGTTGGCGGCCGCCATCTCCGCCAGACGCGCCGAATCGGTGGCCTCATGCAGCACATCGGCGCGCGTTCCGACGACCTCGGCGGCGGAATAGCCGGTGATCCGGGTGAACGCGGGGTTGACGTAGGTGACGAGGCCGAGTCGGTCGGTGGTGAGCACGGCCTCCGCCGCCTGATCGACGGCTGTGGCAAGGCGCTCGCGCTCCGCGGCTGCCAGGCTTGCGTTGTGGCGGGCAGTCACCCCCAGCCGCGCGACTACGAGTGCGATGAGGAGTCCCGTCGCCGGGACATGCTGGCGGAGCATGTCGACGTCGTTCCAGTCGCGGATCGCCGGTGCGATGAAGGCCAGGGCGACGGCGACGTAGGGCAGCCATGGGAAAGAGCGGGCGTAGTCGGCGAGGCCCTGCATAGGTCGGTCGTGATCCTTGATTCGCCATTGCAGGTAGGCGGCGACGGCCAGCCCGAGCCAGGCGATGGAGTAGAGGAAGCCGGACAGCCCGCCCGGGGTGTAGGTGCCCCTTAACGTTTCGATGCCCGAGACCATGTCGCCGACGAAGACGAAGAGGAGGGCGACGCCCGCCACGGTCAGCGCAGCCCGGCTGCTCTCTCGCAGGCCTCGGACCACGAACGCGCCGATGGCGAAGACCAGGCTGAGGTCGGCGACTGGGAACATCGCCGCTCCAAACGCCGCGACGAGGCCCTGGCCGGCGTCTCGGGCGGTCGGGAAGATGAAGAAGTGCCAGGTCAGCACCGCCGCGCTCGAGGCCACGATGGCCACGTCCAGGCTGAACAGCGCGAGGTCGAACCTCGTTCTGGCGGGCTTTGGGAGGAGCGCCAGCGCGATCGCCGCGAGCGGATAGGCGGCGATCTCCAACGCCAGGCTGACCGGCCCCAGGGCGCTCAGAACCTGAGTTTGCCCCGCGAGGAGGTGGAGCAGGGCACCGCAGCCGTAGGCGGCGAACGCCGCGGCGATGATCGACCACGCCCGTCGCGTTCTGGGATCGAGGCGTCCTGTGCGCCTTATGCGCAGCGCCACGAGTACCACGATCACGCCACTCGGTAGCGCCGCGCCCCCGACGAAGCGGTTGCTCAGGGCGGTATCGCCAAGTCCCGACACCCACACCAGCGACCAGCAGGCGAAGACGATGCCGACCAGCGCAATGGCCCACGCGAGCGGGTCGCGGCGCAATGTCGGCGCCGACTCGGGCGCGGGCACATCAAGACGGCGACCCAAGTCGAAGAGATCGCCGGCTGCTTCTTGCCCCCCGGAGTGGCTGGCCTTCCGCCCGCTCATCTACCCCATCAACAATCTGGCAAGCACTCGCGGATGTATTGATCCTACCCCTTTCGCGCCCGCGGTTGGTTGTCGTTCGTCACCAACAATGGTCCCGCCGCCGACCAGCACCGACGGCTCGGGCGGCAGCCCTGACGGTTCGGCTCCGGTCCTCATCCTGGTGTGTCTGATGGCCGTGGCCTTCACCAAGCCGCGCTATCCGCGGGCCGGCAATCCCGGCTATCGAGGGGCGAAGCCTCGTAGTTCGCGACGCTGCCTGATAGACTCAACCACTCCCGGAGCGGTGGATCGCATTCGACTGCCCGGCGAAGGGGCCGATCACGGCCGAGTTGAGGATGGCGAGCACGAGCATGACGGTCACGAAGGGTCGGCGGCGTCGCAAGGGAAGTCTCTTGCGCTCACTTCGCTGGCTTGCTTTCTTGCCTCTGGCCAGCCGCGTGCCGACGTACTCGCGCCTCATCTGGGCGCTTGCTCTGGACGCCCGTGTCCCGAGCAGCCACAAGGCGATTCTTGCGGGCGCGGCGGGCTACGTTCTCATCGGTCGCGACCTCATCCCCGACGACATCCCCATCCTGGGCGGGATCGACGACCTGGCCGTGCTGGTCCTGGCGGTCGAGATCTTCTTCGACGGGGTGCCGGAGGAGATCCTCGAGGAGAAGATCCAGGAGCTCGAGATCGATCGCGATTCTTTCCGGCGCGACATGGACCAGGTGCGCCGCCTTACTCCCGCCCCGGTGCGGAAGCTCATTCGCCGGTTGCCGGAAGCGTTCGACGCAGCGGGCCGGCTCGTCAACCAAACCAGGGTCGGACCGCGAGTTCGATCGTGGATCAGCAAGGAGGAAACTTTCGCGTGAAGGTCATCCTGACCGCCGACGTCGACAAGCTCGGCAAGAGCGGCGAGATGAAGGAAGTCGCCGAGGGCTACGCCCGCAACTTCCTGATCCCTCGAAAAGTGGCTGTTCCCGCCGCCGGTGGCGCATACCGCGCCTGGCAGCACGACATCGCCAGCCGCGAAGAGAAGCGCAAGCGTGAGCGTGAGGACGCCGAGATTGCGGCCACGCGTATCGGCAGCACGACTCTGACCATGGGCGTGAAGGTGGGCGAGGGCGGCAAGCTCTACGGCTCCATCACGGCCAAGGAGATCGCCGAAGCTCTCGGACGCCGCGGCATCACCGTCGACCGCCACAAGATCGAGCTGCCGGAACCGCTCAAGACCCTCGGCACCTACAAGGTCGCCGTGAAGGTCTTTGCCGGAATGACGCCCGAAGTGACGATCGTCGTCGAGCCCAAGGGCTAAGGAGCGGGCTCGGGAGCTACGCGCCAGGCGGCCCCTTGCGGACGCGTTCGCGCTGCCGATCGAAGCCGCCGCGGGCCGAGTTGATCCGCTCGGTCCACCACGTGGCCCCGGCATCGGCGAACTCGCGCGTGATCTCGGCCGCGTGAACGGGATCGTCGGACGGGGTCACGCCCGCGACGAGAATGTCGAACGGTTCCGCGGACGTGCGCAGCTCGCCGACCAGCTCGCGGATTCCGCGAACATCGTCGGGAGTCAGTGGCGCGCTCGTGCCGTCCGGGTTGCGGCGCAACGGCCACGTTCCGTCGAGTCGGGCCGCGCGCCGGAAGGGGGCACGGACCGGCCACGTCGCGGCCGCCCAGATCGGTATGCGCGGCTGCAGTGGGCGCGGCAGGAACTGCACATCCTCGAGCCTGTAGTACTCGCCACTGAAGCTGAACCGCTCGCCGCTCCAGCACCGGGCGATGATTTCGAGGCCTTCGTCAAGCTTCGCGGCGCGGATCTTGGCGTCGTCTTCTTCGGCGAAGGCGGTGAACTCCTTGGCCGGGGCCCCGAGGCCAATCCCCAGCGTGAACCGCCCGCCGGAGAGGTGGTCGAGCGTCACGGCTTCGCGGGCCACGGTCCACGGCCGGCGGCGCGGCAGGGGCGTGACCATCGGGCCTATGCGGACGCGTTTCGTTGCCAGGGCCATGGCCGCGAGCAGGATCCACGGGTCGCCGTATGGCAC
>OCZT010006119.1_pt1 | contig 11938 bp, 11 predicted proteins | sample 1539031 | NCBI WGS metagenome assembly OCZT01 (sample SAMEA3539308, study PRJEB22396) | soil metagenome | biome: tundra; feature: field; material: soil | place: USA | collected 2010-05 | depth 0.15 m
GATCGCGTGAACGCCGTGCACGAGCATCACCCTCGGCGCGATCCTCACCCAGGCCGCGGTCACGAGCTCGGCCGCGCACGCGGCGCTGCTGCTGGCGTTCTACTCCGCGGGCCTGGCGATCCCGTTCCTGGCGATCGCGCTCGCGTTCGAGCGCGCGACCAACGCGCTGGCCGTCGTCAAGCGCCACTTCCCGATCGTGATCGGCGTCGGCGGCGCGGTCATGATCGCACTGGGCCTGCTGATCCTGACGGGGGAGTTCACAACGCTCAACGCCCACGCCAACACGCTGCTGCACGGCACGGGCCTTGACGTCTCGAACATCTGACTCGCCGCAGCGCACAGCCCTGGCCTCGGTCGCGCCGCGGCGGCGCTCGTGGCGATCAAGCTCGTCGTCGGCTTGCTCGAGATCAGGGCGGCGCACCCGGACGTGATCGACGTGTCGGTGCACACCGACCACCACTGAGGGAGACCCACCCCCGCCTTGACTAATGTCTTGGCATGCCATAATCTTTTTCTATGGCGGTCAAAGAGGCGTTGCGTTCACCGGCGGTCGAGGATTATTCGAAGGCGATCTTTGCGCTGGAGTCACGCGGCGACGAGCCGGTTTCGACGAATGCCCTGGCCGAGCGATTGGGCATCACGCCGGGCTCTGTCTCGGCGATGCTCAAGAAGCTCGACGAGCTGGGCCTGACGACCCATGTTCCCTACCGGGGAGTGCGCCTGACCGCCGATGGGCGGCGTCTGGCGCTGGAGGTGATCCGCCATCACCGTTTGCTCGAGAGCTTTCTGGCCGACGCGCTGGGGATGCCCTGGGATCGGGTGCACGCCGAGGCCGAGGTGCTCGAGCACGTGCTCTCCGAGGACCTCGAGGAGCTGATCGCGGCCAAGCTCGGGCACCCCACGGTGGACCCCCACGGCGACCCGATTCCCAGCGCCGAGCTCGAGCTCGAAGAGCGCTCGACTCACAATCTCGAAAGCCTGGAGCCCGGGGATCAGGGCGTGTTTGTGCGCGTCTCAGACTCCGACCCGGCGATGCTGCGCTACCTCGCCGGCCGCGGGATCTCGCCCGGAGACCGGTTCGCGGTCCGCGAGCGCCAGCCGTTCGGCGGCCCGCTGTTCGTGCGCTTCGGAGAGCGCGAGCACGCCATCGGCGGCGAGCTCGCCGGCGCCATGCGCGTCGAAGTCGACCAGGCACCTCAGCAGGACCGAGCGCGTACCCGGAAACGGCTGGGCGATGGCCAGCACTGAAGCCACCGTCTCTCCCGGCCTTGCCCCGCCACCGCTGACCGAGGAGGACACCGCACGCTCTCAGGACCGCTCGCGCGTTCATCACGCCCGCCACCACCGCAAACGCTGGCATCTGATGTGGCTGCTCGTGGGCCCCGGGATCCTGGCGATGCTCGGGGAGAACGACGGTCCGAGCATGATCGCCTACGCCGCCGATGGCGCGCAGTACGGGCTGGGGTTCTTCGTGCCGTTCATCCCGGTGCTGTTCGCGATGGCGTTCATCTGCCAGGAGATGTGCATGCGCGTCGGCGCCGTCACCCACCGCGGCTATGGCGAGCTCGTCCTGCAGCGCTACGGCCGTGTGTGGGGCTGGTTCGGCGCGAGCGATCTCACCCTCACCAACCTCGTCACGCTTGTCGCCGAGTTCGTCTCGATCCGGGTCGGGTTGGCCTACTTCCACCTCGGCTCGGGTGTCGCGGTGGCGCTAGGACTGGCGCTGGTCGCATTCACGCTCAGCGGCGGGCGCTACTGGCGCTGGGAGCGGATCGTGCTCGGCATGGCTCTCTTCAACGGTTTGTTCCTCGTGGCAGCGATCCTGGTCAAACCCCACGTCGGAGCGCTCGCCGGCTCGCTTGACTTCAGCCCGTTTCCCGGCGGGAGCTTCAACACGCTGCTGCTGCTGCTGGCCTCCACGATCGGGGCGACGGTAACACCGTGGATGATCTTCTTCCAGCAGAGCGCCTCGGCCGACAAGGGCATGACACCCCGAGACCTGGGGCACGGCCGCTATGACACCGCGGTGGGCGCGGTTCTGGCCGCGATATTCGGGGTCGGGGCGCTGATCTGCGGAGCGGCGCTGCTCACCCACAATGGATCGGGCATCCAGGGGTTCGCGGGCGCCGGCTTCCCCGAGGCGCTCAAGCGCGTGGCCGGCGGCGGCGCCGGCGCCGTGTTCGCACTGGGCCTGATCGAGGCCGGGGCGGTGGCGATCCTCACGATCTCCGCCAGCACCGCCTATGCCGCCGGCGAATGCATCGGGGTCTCCCACAGCTTCAACAGCTCTCCGCGCAACGCCGTTGTCTTCTACGCCGCGAACATCGGTATCGCGCTGCTCGCCGCGGTCGTCATCCTGATCCCGGGCGCGCCGCTGCTGGCGATCGCGCTCAACGCCAACGTGCTCGCCACGGTGCTGCTGCCCGTCAGCCTGGTCTTCATGGTCATGCTCGCAAACGACCATGCCCTGATGGGCAAATGGGCGAACAAGCGCTCAACCAACGCGATCGGGATCACCGTCATCGCGTTCGTCGGACTCTGCGGAGCCGCATACGGCATCGACTCCTTCCTCCAGACAATCCATCTCATCGGCTCATGAACACGGACACGCCTGCCGTCAACGACGCACGCCAGAGCCCCGACATCCGCGAGCGGGACCTGCAGCCCCAGGAGCGCTTCGAGGACGAGCTGATCATGCACCTCGAGCGCGACCAGTTCGTGGTCGAAACCTCCCGGCCGGTGCCACGAGCCCAGCTCAGCGCACGCGCCACAGCCGGACTATGGGCATTGCGCGTGTTTGTGGTCCTCGTCAGCCTGATGGTCATCTACACCTTCGTCGAGCAGTTGCATTGAGGCATCCCGGCGAGCGGGGTCCTGGCGAGCAGGGTCCCGGCGCGCCCTGCGACCCCTGCCCAAGGTCGTGGTCACGACCGTCCCGTTCCATCTGCCGAGCTCAACGTGAGTGGAGTACGAGCCAGATAAGGAGGGAGAGGGGGGGGGAGAGAGAGAGAGAGGGAGGGTTCTACGACGCCGCGCGGCGCTGCGCGATCGCGCCGAGGTCCAGGTGCTGCATGTGGAAGACCGCCTCGTCCAGGAGCGAGGCGACGTGTTCGTCGTGCAGGCGGTAGAGCACCTGTCGCCCGCGCCGCTCACCGGTCACGAAGCTCATCTCCCGCAGCACCCGCAGCTGGTGGGAGACCGCGGACTGGGCCATCCCGACCGCCTCCACGATCTCCGAGACGTTCTGCGGGCCATCGCGCAGGCAGCCGAGGATGTGCACGCGGCTGGGGGTCGAAAGCGCCTGCATCATCTGCGCCACGCGCTCGGCCACCAAACCGTTGACGACGGTCCTGCTTACCTTGCCTTCGACTCCGTGGCTCACCCTCCCGAGCATACCGGCGAGAGCCTGTCGCTGGCCGGCGTCCCTAGATCACGCCGGTCAGGACCAGCGCTCCGATGATGACGAGTACGAGCGCGGTGAAGGCGTTGCCCCACCGCTCGAGCCACTGGCCGCGTATCTGATATCCGCCGAAGCACGCCAGCAGCGTGAGGCCGACGATCGTCCCGATTGTCACTACGGCGAAGATGACCAGTGAGCCGAGGGCTGTGCTCACCCCGGCGGTGGTGGCGGCGAGGAACACCGGAAGGATCGTCAGGTCCGGTGAGGCGGCGGCCCCGAAGGGAACCATGATTGCGGCCACTCCACGAACCCGGCCCTCCCTGGCCGCGACACGCTCGTCGGCCTCGGTCACAGAAGGCAGGTGGGGGTGGGGGTGCTCGTACGCTTGGCCGTGGTCGTGGTCGTGGGTGTGCCTGTGATCGTGAGTATGGCTGTGGTCGTGACCGTGATGGTGTCCGCGTCCGGTCAGCTCGAGGATCGCGAACCCCAGGCCGGTGAGGATCAGAACGCAGCCGATGATGGTGTCCTGCGCGCTCTGCACGGTCGAGCGGAACTGGAGTCCCACCCCGATGATCATGGCGCCCAGGACGATCGAGACGAGTACATGCGCCACCCCGGCCAGCCCCGAGAGCCGCGCGACACGAGCGAGCGGATAGTGGCGTGTACGACCCACAACCGCCAGAGGAACCCAGTGGTCGGGCAGGATGGCATGGCCGAAGCCGACCCCGGCAGCCGCCGCCAGCAGAGCCGGATTCGTTGCACTCACGCTGAGAGCGCGTGCTCGGAGGGACGGTCGGCCAGGCCGAGGCGCAGGTGCTCGGTATGCGCGACAGCCTCGCTCACGTACGCATCATAACATGAACATCGGGTCATATATTGTCAGCCTGCCCAGACCGAGATTTGTTCTGCGCCTGGGACAGGTATGCGTAGACCGTTCCGGCCATCCCCAGCGAATTAGGAGGCGGCGGCATCGAAGCCCGATCGGCGGCTGCTGTACGGCAACGAGGCCGCCCCCGGCGACCGTTTCTTCCTGCCGATCGAGCGGTTCGTGTATCGCCTCTGCCGGAGCTGCAACACGGGGGCCAGTTCGACCCCGAGCCCTGGATCCTGCTCAACTTGATCTTCTGCGGTGTCTGCAGGGGATCCTCAACCCACTGAACAGCACCGCTACAGGAAGTGAGCCGCCAGGGCGAGCAGGATCCCCACGACAACCGCCGTGCCGGCGGCCAGCGTTATGCCTCGACGCCAGTCCCTGCGCGCGCGATAGACGGTCGGCGCCTGCTCGGGACTCGGGATGCCGCCGTGCCCGGCGGGGGCGAGCAGCCGGCGCTGACGCGCTTCCAATGCCATCGCCTGCGCAACCAGCTCGCGCAGACGGATCAGCTCGCGCTGGCGCCAGAGCACGAACACCGCGAGGCCGGCGACCGCGAGGAGACCCAGCAGCCCGAGCGCGGCGGCGAGCTTGTCCGTGGGACTCGTGACGGTGCTCGCTCGCGGGGGAAGCTTGAGGCTGGACGGGCTCGGACTCGCCACGCGCACGGAGGTGGGGGGGAGGCTGATGACGGGCAGCGTCTGCTCGGCCATCGCCAGCATCTCGCGCGGCTGGACGCTGTTGGTGAGCGTGTTCTGAATCCAGTACGCGCCGCCGCCTTCGTGCCAGGCGATTGTGCGGATCTGCTCTGAGGCGTAGTACAGGTCATACGTGCGCGATCCGATCTGGACCGTCTGGCTCGGGTCGTTCAGAAGGGGCGGATCGGTCCAGGCGGTTCCCTGCACGTCGTAGTATTCGCCCAGGCCTCCGCGATCGATCACAACCACGTAGGTCGGGTAGGGGCGACCCCGCCGGTCGTGAACGTGATAGACGCGCAGCATGTCCGGTTCCGCGCCCGCGTAGGCGTCACGCCCGCGGGGATACTCGAGCGCGAACGGCAGCTGCGGGGAGGCTGAGCGCGCCCGCACGAGCTCTTCGCCGGTGGTCGGCGTCAGGGAGATCGGGGGAGCGCCGCCACCGTGCGCGTGCGCGTGCGCGTGCGGGCGTGGGCGCGGGCGAGCGGCGTGCACGACCCGGTTGAGCTTCCGTTTGGAGATCGCGGCGGTGCCATTCAGGAAGGACCGCGCCGCTTCCTGGAGCTGCTGTGGTGTGGCGGTGTCGTAGGTGGGCAGCAGGGTGACGTGGAAGGGCACCTGGCGCACCGGCTTGCCGGCCGATTCGACCAGCAGCTCGAGCAGCTGCAGCACTCCTTCTTCGCCATGCAGGTCGGTTTCCATGGCCTTGCCAAGGATGTGCTCGAACTTTTCGCGGTTTTCAAACAGCGTCGATCCATACTCCGCCTTGGTTTCGAGCAGGAACCGCTGGTCGCGCGCGTCGCGGATCAGCGAGGTGCTTTCATGACGGTTGGCGACGAATTCGAGCGCCTGCTTGCCGCACAGGCGCTGATAGCCCGGCTGGAGGTTGATTTCGAAGTACTGTTCGCCGCTCGGTTCGTTGACGTGGTAGTAGCGCTTGTCCACGATCATGTAGACGCAGCCCATTTCGCCGACCGCGTGTTCGAACTTTTTGAAGTTCGTGACGAACACGTGGTTGATGACGGGAATGCCGAGCACGCTCTTGATCGTCTGCACCATGAGCTTGACGCCGCCGGAGGTGCCGCCGCCATCCTCGAAGCCGTACGTGTAGGCGGAGTTGATGCGATTCGTGATCACTGCTCCGTTGGGCGCGGTGAACGTGACCTGCAACTCGCGCGGGATCGACAGCATCGAGATCGTCGGCTTGCTGGGGTCGATCCGCACGAGCAGCATCTCGTTGGAGTGCGGCAGCACCGGGCCGGCGGCCGGGTTGGCCTTCGGGGGCCGGCGTTCGTCGTTGCCGACGAGCAGCAGTGTCTCGGGTTCGCCTTTGCTCGTGGGAGCAAGCACGGTCTGGGCGACCTTGACCGGCCTGCTCTGGCCGAGCGCTTCGACCACTTTGCCGACCTCGTTGCGAGCCGTGACGTAGGTCGCCGCGCCCGTGAGCAGCACGATCCCCGCGGCCGCACACAGCACGCGCCTGGCCATCCACCAGGCCCGACGCGGGGGCTCGGAGGGCATCCAGCTCGGCTGAGCGCCACCGGGAGGGGGCAGCGGGGGTGGGTTCGTCGCGGTGCTCAAAACGCTGGGGTGTCCGTTAAAACGCTGGGGTGTCCGACAACATGATGGTGCGCGCCAGACTACCCCGCCGCGCCGACACCGTGCGCAGGGCGCCCGAGCCCCCCGTGTCAGGCCGCGTCAGGCGGCCGCGGCCTGCTGTGATCGCCGTCGCTCCCGGTAGCGCCGTTCCCAGGCCTGCTGGTTGCGCTTGGCGTCGAGCACGAACGGCGAGTAGGAGATCGCCCGCACGATCAGACGGTTGATCTGGGACCAGGGAGTGGGGAGGGGGCGCAGCACGTCCACGAACAGGACGACCCGCGTCTCGTCGGTGTCGTTCCAGACCTCGTGGTTGTAGGTGTCGTCGAAGATCATGCTCTTACCCTCCTCCCAGTGGCGGACGTCCTCGCCGACCCTGATCCGGCAGGCCGGCGCGTCGCGGGGCACGATCAGCCCGAGGTGGTAGCGCAGCACGCCCTTGTAGGGGCCGCGGTGGTCGAGGATGTGCTTGTGGGGAGAGAGGATCGAGAACATCGCGGTCTTCATCCCCGGGATCCGCTCCATCAGCGCCGCGGTCCGCGGGCACATCTCGACGCCGAGCTTCGCCTGAAAGCCAAAGCCGTAGAGGAAGAACGTCTTCCAGTCGTCGTCGTCCGTGAGCTCGATCTGGTCTTTGGAGATGTCCTGGAAGTTCGGCAGCGCCTCGCGATCCTCCAGCACCTTCTCCAGCTCATCCCTGATCGTCGTCCAGCTCGCCTCCACCTCGGCGATCCAGGGAAAGCGGTCGTTCGCAAAGAAGGTTGCCTCGCCCACCAGCGACCGCTTGCCGATGAACCGCTCGACCGGCGCCAGGATCCGTTCGCCGACGGCGACCGTCCACTGGACGACACGGTCCCACATGGAGCTGGATCTTACGCTGCCTCGCGCAACGCAGCCATCTCAGGCGACTCGGCGAGCTTCTTCAGCGCGCGCTGCTCCAGCTGGGAGGCCCGCTCGGCGGAGAAGTCGAGCCCTTTGCCGATCGCGGTCAGCGTCTGGGGCTCCACGCGGCCGGTGCCGATGCGCAGCGTCAGCACGGTGCGCTCGGTTTCGGGCAGCTGGGAGATCGCCTCGTGCACGATCCGCTCGCGCTCGTTCTCCCAGGCGGTCTCCTCCGGCACCTCGGCGTCGGCGGGCAGCTGGTCTCCCAGGGCGGTGTCGCCGTCCTCGCCGATCTGCTGGTCGAGGCTGACCAGGGCGGCGCGCTGGTGGCGCACCTCCTCGACCTGCTCGATCTCCAGGCCCGTCTCGGCCGCGATCTCCTCGACGGTCGGCTCGCGCCCGAGCCTGACCGACAGCTCGCGCTCGACCCGCCCGACCTTGCGCGAGCGCTGGGCGACGTGCACGGGCAGGCGGATCGTGCGCCCGGAGTTCTCCAGGCCTCGCTGGATCGCCTGTCTGATCCACAGCGTCGCGTACGTGGAGAACCTGAACCCCTTGCGCCAGTCGAACTTCTCGGCGGCCCTGATCAGCCCCAGCATGCCCTCCTGCACGAGGTCGGCCAGGGGCAGCCCCTGGTTCTGGTAGCGGCGGGCGTTGGAGGCGACGAGGCGCAGGTTGGAGTTGACGAGCAGTTCCTTGGCATGCAGGTCGCCGCGCTCGATCTTCTGCGCCAGCTCGATCTCCTGCGCGGGCGCGAGCAGGGGATAGCGGCGCGAGTGCGCCAGCAGCTGGTCGACGGACTCGGGGATGAAGCTGTCCAGCGCGCCGGCGCTGTCAGCGGCTTTTGCGGCTCTGGTGGGGGTTTTACGGGTGATGTCTGCCATGTGTGGTCCTTCTAATCCGATGCTTACGGTCGGAATTATACGCCGCGATAGTTGCGTTGTCAACCATTCGTTGGGACAGCCGATCGGGGTCTCGTTCGACACCACGTACACTGCTCCCTGCCGCTCGGAACATCGATCTGCACTCTTTCTGTCGGCTTTCCTTCCCAGCGGTCGATCTTTCGTGGCTGTTCCTGGACGTACTCGTATGGGCCTGCACGCGCGCCTGCACGGGCCTGGGACCTTAAGGCACGGACCTCATGGGACTTATAAGAACCCGCAAAGCCCGCCTAAGTCTCTCTCTGTATGTCTCTGCACCCGCGTTTGCCGCTGCCCTATCGTCGTATTGATGGAGAGATGGCCACCAGCGTGAGCGCTCCGGCGGGGAATGACGGCGCCGCGCCCGCCTCGGACCGCTACAAGTGGATCGCCCTGTCGAACGTGACCCTGGGGGTGCTGCTGGCGACGCTCGATGGGTCGATCATCCTGATCGCGATGCCCGACATCTTCCGGGGCATCCATCTCGACCCGCTCGTGCCGGCCAACAGCTTCTACCTGCTGTGGATGATCCTCGGGTTCCTGGTCGTGACGAGCGTGCTGATCGTCAGCCTCGGGCGGCTGGGGGACATGTACGGGCGGGTGCGGATGTACAACCTCGGCTTCGTCATCTACACGGCCGCCTCGCTGGTGCTGACCGTCGACTGGCTGACGGGGCGCGCCGGGGCGACGTATCTGATCGTCTTCCGTCTGGTGCAGGGGGTCGGCGCCGCGTTCCTGCTGGCCAACTCGGCGGCGATCATCACCGACGCGTTCCCCGAGAATCAGCGGGGCATGGCGCTGGGCATCAACAACATCGTCGGCGTCAGCGGGATGTTCATCGGGCTGGTGCTCGGCGGCATCCTGGCGCCGATCGACTGGCGGCTGGTGTTCCTGATCTCGGTCCCGGTCGGGCTGTTCGGCACGGTCTGGGCGTACCTGAAGCTGCAGGAGCGCAGCACGCCCAAACGCGCGCCGGTGGACTGGTGGGGCAACATCACGTTCGCGCTCGGGCTGGTCCTGATCATGGTGGCGGTCACCTACGGCATCCGGCCCTACGGCGGTCACCCCACGGGCTGGACGAGCCCCAAGGTGCTCGGGCTGCTGGGCGCCGGCGTCGCATGCCTGGTGGCGTTCGCGGCAATCGAGCAGCGGGTCTCCGAGCCGATGTTCCGCCTGCCGCTGTTTCGCATCCGCGCGTTCACGTTCGGGACGCTGTCGACGTTCCTGTCGGCGATCTCCCGCGGCGGGCTGATGTTCATGCTGATCATCTGGCTGCAGGGCATCTGGCTGCCACTGCACGGGGTCGACTATGCCCAGACGCCGCTGCGCGCGGGCATCTACATGCTGCCGCTGACCGTCGGCATGCTGATCGCCGGCCCGACCTCGGGATACCTGTCAGATCGCTTCGGGGCGCGGCCGTTCGCGACCGGGGGCATGCTCGGGGCCGCCCTCGGCTTCGTCCTGCTGAGCCTGCTGCCGGTCGACTTCCAGTTCGGAGAGTTCGCGGCCGTGCTGCTGCTGATGGGCATCTCGATGGGCATGTTCGCCTCGCCCAACCGGGCGGCCGTGATGAACAGCCTGCCGCCCCAGCACCGGGGGGCGGGGGGTGGCATGAACCAGACGTTTCAGAACTCCGCCCAGGTGCTGTCGGTCGGGATCTTCTTCACGCTGATGATCCTCGGCCTGGCATCCAGCCTGCCCCACACCCTGTCCTCCGGCCTGGAAGCCCACGGCATCTCGCCCGCCACCGCGAGCAGCGTCGCGCACGTTCCACCCGTGTCGGTCCTGTTCGCCGCGTTCCTCGGCTACAACCCGGTCGAAACCCTCGTCGGCTCGCACGCGCTCGCCTCGCTCTCTGCCGTCAACCACGCCGCGCTGACCGGACGGTCGTTCTTCCCGCAGCTGATCTCCGCGCCGTTCAGCACGGGCCTGCACGAGGCGTTCGCGTTCGCGATCCTCGCCTGCCTGATCGCCGCGGGCACATCGCTGATGCGGGGCGGGCAGTATCACTATGCGGAGCCGGCCGATGCCGGTGTCCTCGACGACACCGATGGGGCCTAGCCGGCCGTCCGCTCGACGTACGTGGCCAACAGCCTGGGCGGGTCGTGGGCGCGAGCGATGAACGCATCCCAGACCCCCTGTTGTCGGTAACGCCGAGTCCGGCACGCTACCCGAGCACCGGATTGGAATCGAACATTCGTCCAGAGCCCGGATCATTCGTTAACGACCGCGGTCCGGCCGGGGGAGTCCCTGGCCGGACCGTGAGGTCGCGTTTCTGCGCTCAGCTTCCGGGTGTCACGGCGCGTTGAAGACGACCTTGCGGATCGTCGTCGTGGCTGTGAATCCGCTCTGGTTGCACTTCTTCGCCAGCGCGGTGATCTTGCCGATCACCTTCACCTGGTCGCCCGCCTTCAGGTCGTCCAGGCCGACGCTGCCGTCGCTGTTGGTGTCGGCGAGCCCGAACGTCACATGGACGTTCGTGACCGTGTAGGTCTTGGTGCCTTTGTCGCCCGCGGCGTGATGGTTGGTGTGGGTGACTGCCACTTCCAACGTGCCGGTGTAGGTGCCGTCGGCGTTCTTGGTCAGCGTCGTCAGCGGCGGGGGGACGAGGACGAGCGTGCCGCTCGCGACGTAGCCCACCTTGTGTGGCTTGCACTTGTGCGAGTTCCCCGGATTGCCGGACTGACCGTGATGCCCCTTGCCACCCGTGTTTTTGGTGCCCTCAGAGGACCGGTGGGAGCTGCCGGGATTGTTTGTGTTGTTTGGCGTGGTGCTCGGCGGCCCATGGCCTTTGCCCTGATTGGCCGGAGCGAGGCCGGGCAGAGCCCAGGCCGGGCTCGTCATCAGAGCCGCCGCCGAAGCGGTTAGCAAAATCCTCTTGACGATCATCGATCGACTACCTCCTCCTATTGGGTTCATCTGGTCATGGGTTACAACGCATCGGGCTCGCGAAAGTCAGGGTCTATGGCGGGAGTGTTCGCCGGCGGGGATTGGTGTCTGCCCCTGCTTTCCCTTGCCTGCCTGCTGGGGCGGTGCGGGGTGGGCCTGTTTGGAGGAGTGACGCCCGTGACTGCCCCGCCGTGATTGCGGCGAACTGGATCGGCGATTCGCGGGGTGCTTGGAGGAACCGCCGGCCGAGCCGCTGCGACCGTACGCCCTCCCGCCTCCGCCTCCGGCGCGTTGCGTTCGGATCGGGGTCGAGGCGCCACTGGCGGTCCTCTGGAGGGGGAGCAGCGTCGGGCCACCTGTCGCGGGGAGCCCGGCAGCGCCGGCTCCGGACGCCTTCAAGTGGCCTCGCGGGGGCTGGGGCGTGGACGTCCGCACACCACTGTGGACGCCGATGCCCTCCCCGACAGCGCCGCTCGCGGGGGAGGTGCTCCGCTGCCCGGGGGGCGAGATCTGCTTGTGCCTCTCGGAGCTTGACAGCAGATGAACGGTGCCCGCGGTCGCTACGGTGGCGATCGCCACACCGGCGAGCCCCTTCGCGAGGAGCGAGGCGGCGGCGTGGTTACCCAGCGCGGCTGTCGAGGCCGCGGCCGCTGCACCGGCATGACCGCCGCCGGCTCCCTGAGCG
>OCZT010006120.1_pt1 | contig 11937 bp, 15 predicted proteins | sample 1539031 | NCBI WGS metagenome assembly OCZT01 (sample SAMEA3539308, study PRJEB22396) | soil metagenome | biome: tundra; feature: field; material: soil | place: USA | collected 2010-05 | depth 0.15 m
CAAAACACGCTGGCCAGCAGTACACCACCGCAGCCATGCTGCGCATGGAGCGCGAGACCATCGGCCACATGCAGGAAGGCAACCGGCGCGGCTACAGCGATCCGATGCTGGTCTGGGGAAGAATTCGTATCGAAACCCAAGACCGGCACCCGGAGCTGAATGAGGGGCAGCGCCAGGCGGTGAATACGATATTTCTCTCCCGCGAGAAGATCGTGGGTTTGGATGGAGTTGCGGGTGCCGGCAAGACGACGACCCTGGCCGTGGTGCGCGAGGGCGCGGAGTGGGACGGGTACAAGGTGGAAGGCTTTGCGCCCACGTCCCGCGCGGCGCAAACGCTGGGAGATGCCGGGATCGAGACCATGACCTTGCAGGCGCATCTTGCCCGAGGCCAGCGCGCGGATACGGGAGAGCACCGGCTTTATGTGGTGGACGAGAGTTCGCTTGCGTCCACCAAACAGATGCACGAGTTTGTCGGGCGCCTGCATCCGAACGACCGCGTTCTGTTGGTGGGCGACACCCGCCAGCATGAATCCGTCGAAGCCGGCCGCATTTTCGCGCAGCTCCAGGACGCCGGCATGAAGACGGTGAAGTTGGAAGAGATCGTGCGCCAGAAAGACCCGGAGCTTAAACAGACGGTCGAGCAGTTGGCGCGCGGCCAGGTGGGAGAGGCCGTCGCCGGGTTGGAGCGGCAAGGCCGCATCCATGAGGTCAAAGGCCATGAAGAACGCATTGCGGCGATCGCGAAGGAGTGTGCGAAGTCGCCCGAGAACACGCTGGTCGTCTCACCCGACAACCGTTCCCGCGCGGAGATCAACCGCGCGATCCACACTGAATTGCAGGCGAAGGGTGTGGTCGCGAGCGTTGAGCATCGCACCCAGGTACTTGTGCCGCGTCAGGATCTCACCGGAGCGGAGCGCACTTGGGCCGAACGGTACAACGTGGGCGATGTGCTGCGCTACAGCCGCAGCTCGCAAGAGACCGGCATCGGAAAAGGCGAATACGCGCGGGTGAAGAGCGTCGACGCTCCCAACAACCGGCTAACCGTCGAACTGAAGGACGGCACGGAGAGAAGCTACGATCCACGGCGGCAGCAGGGTGTCTCCGTCTATCGGGACGAGGAGCGGGCGTTCTCCACCGGGGACCGGGTGCAGCTCACCGCGCCCTCGCGCGAACTGAAGGCGGCGAACCGCGAGCTGGGAACGGTGGAGGGTATCGGCCAGGACGGGCGGCTGAGTCTGAAGATGGACGGAGGCCGCGAGCTGCAGCTCGATCCGCGTCTGCATCCGCATCTCGATCATGGTTATGCGGTGACGAGTCATTCCAGCCAGGGGCAGACCGCGGACCGCGTGTTGATCCACGTCGATACCGAGCTGGGCGCGAAAGACCTGGTCAACAACCGCATGGCCTACGTTGCCGTTTCGCGCGGCGCTTACGATGCGCAGCTCTTCACCAACGACCGCGAGAAGCTCGGCGCGGCGCTCGGGCACGATGTTTCCCACCGCAGCGCCCATGTGCCGGAGGTGAAGCAGGAGCAGGCATCACAGCAGTCCATCGCGCCGCAACAGGAGATCGGGCCACGGCAGGAGCAGGGGCCGGGCTTCGGAATTAGTATGTAGTCCCTACCTGCCTACCTGCCCCGGATGATGGGAGCGTAGCCCAGCCTGTCCGTGTGTCAAGGCCGCTGGCGCGGCAGGCGCGACGCGAGTGAGTTGGCACCTTAACTATTCAGCACTTTCGTGCCTTTCTCCGTGAAGAACGTGAACAGCAAAGCTCTCTGACCCGGCGGAGTGCTGTTGCTCGTCACGTCTCTAACCTCTATCAAATCCTTCTGAGACAGATTGTCGAGCCATTCATTGCTTAGTTTTTCTCCGCGTTCCAACGCTTGCAATGCTTCTTTGTCGGTCACGAGTACAGCTTTTGCGGGCGCAACGGCGCTGTTCAGTTTCTCTTGAGCGGCCTTCATCGCATCTTCTTTAAAGTTCGGATTCAAATTCACTTTCCACGCCATACGAAATCACCTTGGGACTAGTTTACTGCCGTAGACGTTCTATATGAGGACGGCGGCGGAGGTCTTCATAGACCTGCACAAGGTAACAGGACGAAAGCCGGGCGAAGCTCGCTCTATAGAAGAGGCCATGCGGAACAGAGGGCGATGGAAGAGGCGGGCCGGAGGTGAAGCAGGAGCAGTCTATCGCGCCGCAGCGGGAGATCGGGCTACGGCGGGAGCAGGGGCCGGGCTTGGGGATTAGTATGTAGTCCCTACCTGCCCCGGATCATGGGAGCGTAGCCCAGCCTGTCCGTGTGTCAAGGCCGCAGCCGCTGGCGCGGTGCCTTCGGCAGCCTTGACACACAGACAGGCTGGGCCAAAATCATCCAATTATTCCGGGGGCAGGTAGGAGAAACAAACAAATACTAAACGCGACTGAACTACAATCGCGGGATGACAACCTTTTGTGGATGGACATCCAAACCATATACCGGGGGTCTGCCCACATGCAAGCCGACAGGATGCCGCTGCTGGAGGAATGCGTTCGCAGTGCTGCTGCTATCCGCACTGTCCTTCGGACAGACAACCACAACTCAAGATGCAGAAGCACTCGAAGCGCAGTACGGGACGTGCGCCAAACACTCCATTCCCGCCGACAAATGCACGCCGGAAATCTATCAGCAACTCAAGGCCAAGGACAATGCTCCGCTGGATGCGAACACGGCGGCTGCATTGAAGGCTGTCAAAGAATACCAGGTGAAGTTGAAGAACCCGGAGAGTATGCAGGTGCAGACCGCATTCATCACAGAGAGAGGTGATATCTGCTTGATGATCGGTGCCCAAAATGGCTTCGGCGGCATATCGGTTTCTCGTGTGGTTTACACGAGCAGAGGGCGATGGCTAGATGAGGGCGACATACTCGGCGCGATGGCTGCCGATCAAAGCGGTTCGTACACGGTTGATCGCTGGGGCGGAGTATGCACAAAAGTTGCGACGCCGTTCCACCCGAACCCGAAGCAACTCCCCGGAACCGACGTGACAGAGAAGGTCAATCAAGCACTAAAGCGGGTCAAAGAGCCCGAAGCGTCGACTTCTCAACCTACCGCACATGGAACCATCGGCGCTTTATCTGACGGCAATCCCAAGGTTCACGCCGCATCAATGCCAGAGCCCGAAGCACACGACACGTCAATGGCAAAACCCGAAGCGTCGACTTCTCAACCTACCGCACATGGAACCATCGGCGCTTCATCTGACGGCAATCCCAGGGATCGACACGACGGAGTCACGGTCTCGCAAGTTATTACCGGAGGGCCAGCAGCCCAAGTAGGAATCGAAGTTGGCGACGTGATTCTGGCGATTGATGACCACTATTTGTACACAATCGAAGAACTCAACAACGTGGTAGATCGCTGCAAGCCGGGTTCCACAATTAGAATCCGCTATCGCCGATACTCGATGACCTACGAAGCGTCCTTGATCGTGGGTAATCGCGAAGCGGCAAAGACGGAGCACTGACTCTTGTTCAGAGTAAACAGGGGGTAACACAGTGAAAACCTTACTTGCGGCGCTGCTTCTATCCGCTCTGTCCTTGACCGCTTGCTCGAAACAAGTTTCTCAACCGGCAGTTTCTAAAACTTCTCAACCAGCAGTTTCTCAAGCACCTAAGCATGGGTATGAACTAGCAAAGACTTGGGATGATGCAACCGTGGAAGCAAAACTCGCTGAAGCCAAGGACTACTATACCAGCGGACTTGTCCGGTTTGGCAAGACCGCCCTTCAACTTAGACAGCTCGATGTTGACCGCTTGAGCTATGAAATATGCGTCAACGACGCCCACCAGGAGACCGCGTGTAAAAGCCCGGTGCTCCCAAAGACTGCTGAGGCCGCTAAAGCTTGTGCGGATGCGGGTGAGCTGGGGCCAAAGCATATAGCTCAGTGCGACAAGGTGATCGACGAACTCCCTAAGTTAATCGAGAAGCAGAACGCCGCTTTGAAAGAAGAGTTGAAGCAATGAACTCCCTGCCCCAACGTCCGATCTTGAGAACTTGACATCGGCTGCGAGAGCGCCTCACCGCTCACCGTGATTCTGAAAAGAGAAAGCCCGGCGGACACTTCGGGTCTGATGCGCAGAGCAGGACTCGATGAGGTGATGCACCACTAGGATTCCACTCACGATTCGCTAGACGCAGATGGTTTCGGGCTTCACAAGTTCCGCGCTACATTCGCAACGGGGTGCCTTTGGGCTGGGGAAGACCTTCGCACGGTCCAGCAGTGGCTAGGCCACAGCGATGTGGAAAGCACGATGCGGTATTTGAAGCCGTTGCGGAGTCAGCAGACGCGGGATAAGGTGAATGAGAGTGTCGGGTGAGGATTACCAGCGTAACTGACAATGTGATATTCCACATGAGTTGAGCCTTTACACTGGAAAGCAGGAGAAACTGAAATGGTACAGTGCATTAAGTGTGGTAGCAGTTCTTTTCTATTCACTCATGATTGTGGTCTGTGTGAAAACTGCGGCGCACTTGTCCCTTGGGCTGACCTTCTCGCGTATGTGGCACTCACAGAGCCGAAAACCGAAGAGGTGATCTATTATTACGAAGAACCAATCTCGCCAATCTCACCAGAGCTTGACCAGATAGATCAAGTTGGCACAGAGTTTATTGCTCTCTGAGCCACTCTGCCGTTGCTTTTGCGTCAAATCGGACCCATGTCCCGATGCGGAACGAAGGGATGCGCCCTGCCTTCGCCCGTTTGAAAATCGTGATTCGAGAGACGGCCAAGACGTGCGCTAGTTCGTCAGCAGAGGGTAGTGGGCCAGTTTCGATTTCCACAGGCTCGCTTTAGCATCCCGTCTGTGCCATGATGGGGACGCCATGACCATCGGCAAAGGCAAGCGCCCTCGCGATCCCAACCAGCTCGCCGCTTGGACTGTGGCAGTTTCCACCGGCCAGATACCAGCCCCAGCGCCAGCCCAACCCAAACTCACCACGCCAGCCACACCCGCCAACATCTCCGAGTATATGGCAGCCATCGGTCGCAAGGGCGGCCAGATCGGCGGCAAGCGCCGCCTCAAAACCATGACCAAAGCCCAGCGGACCAAGGTCGCTGCAAAGGCGGCGAATGCCCGATGGAAGAAAGCGCGGACGGCGAAATGAGCGAACCAGAACACCCGAAAACCTACAACTGGGAGCTGCCTGCGGAGTCGCCGCCCGCCGATCCGCCTGCCTTAGCGCCATTCGACCCACGCACTGACACTTCCGCCGATGCCTACCACATTGCCGGAGCCATCGCGAAATCTTCACGCGAGAACGCGAAAGAAGCATCGGTGCGCATCGTTAAACACATGTGGATCATCTTTGTGCTGCTGCCTGTGGTGTTCTACGTCGTATATGAGCTGGCTACACACTGAGAAAAAGGCGGTAAAACTATGGACTTACTGTTGGGTCTTCTCTCTTTTATTTTAGGAATTTTCGTTCTGGTCGCGGTGGGAAAGTTGTTCATAATCGCACACGACCTTCGCCGTTTGTTGATGCTTGAACTCTGCTCGCAAGGAGCTTTCGACCAGAAATACTGCGACGCCTACAAGGCGACAGTGGCGGAGAAGGTGCGTGTCCCTGATTCAGCCTTAAACTAGGTGAAGCAATGGACGCGGCATCTCAGAAACGATCACTTCGCCCGTGCTGCCTTTTGAGAACTTGGCTCCCTAACTGTGGATGGGAAGGCGCTCCGGAACACCCGGTACGTCGTCGCCATTCGGTTTTCTAAATCTTCAACCGACTCCTTGGAATGCTTCGGTAGTCCTTCCCATGCTTTCCTGACAGAACTAACTTCGTCATCATTGAAATGAAAGAGCGCTGCCATGTCCGATTTAATTGTGCTCACCACTGTTGTCTGACCGACATCACTGGCTTTTTCCGCGAAAAACTTCGCCGAGAGGGCACCGAACAGGAGTTCGCCTAGCGGTTTTCTCGAACCGTATCCATAGAAGGCGAGCCAAACGAGGGCCGCGAAAGCTCCGATGCCAATTGCAGCGTACTTCTGTGAATCGCAGAACTGGACGTTGCCGGGGCCGGAGATGATGAAGAGATGGGGAGCCCGTCTGTTATCGAATCCGGCAAAAAGCAAATTCCAGTTTTCCTCAGCGGCAGTGATCTTGGCTCGAATATTTAAGTAGACGGCTTCATCGGTGCGCTTTAGTTCTTGGAATTTGCGGTAAGTTGGAACATCAAATTCGGGCAGAACTTGTGTTTCTATAAGTAACTTGCGCACCTTCGCATAAGCCAACCGGCAACGCTTAACGACAGTCTCAAACGGAACAGCCTTCAGCTTCGCTAGTGATTTATTAACCTCCTTCAGCATCAAGTTTGTTTCTTCAACATCCCCAGCGAACATGCCGAACCAATCGGTATGAACCTGTGTATACTTCGCGTTTCCCTCTTGGGAGAACCAGCCGCCAAATATAGAAATCCGACGATCACACACGAGCAGGACGGAAGACCCGGCCCGATCCTCATGAATTCCAGCGATGCAAACGGTCACAGTTTTCCTTTTGGTCGAATCGAAAGCCGCTCTTGTAATCTTCGACGCGGCTCAGAGCCTTGCATGTGGGCGCACCTCCGGTATATGGTGTGAATGGCTGCCCACAGCCGAGATTTTCAGGAATGGCCACGACTGCGAATCGTGGCCATTTCGCTTTGCAGTGCTATTCTAGCCTTCCCAGCCCGTTGTGCCTAACACTCGAAGAAATCCACAGATTTCATGCGCCTTCCTGCATTATTTCTTTGACATGCTAAAGCGGCTGTAGTATAAGAGTAAGTATGAACTGCTTAGACAATACGACCCGCGCCAAGGTGATCGGGTGCTTAATCGAGGGTTGCTCCGTCCGCGCCACAGTTCGCATGACGGGCGTTTCCAAAACTACCGTCATGAAGCTGCTCGCCGATCTCGGAGCCGCGTGCGCCGCTTACCATGACCGCTGCGTCCGCAACCTGAAAGTGCGCCGCCTTCAGGCCGATGAAATCTGGCAGTTCGTGGGAGCGAAGGCGAAGAACGTTAGCGCGGAAAAGAAGCAAGAGGGCTGGGGCGATGTTTGGACGTGGATCGGGCTGGATGCCGACACAAAGCTAGTCGTTTCGTACCTCGTGGGCGGACGGGATGCAGGATGGGCAATGGAGTTCATGGAAGATTGCGCCAGCCGGATCAGTGGCAGAGTACAGGTCACCACGGACGGGCACCGCTCGTATCTTGAGGCAGTCGAGGGCGCGTTCGGAATGGACTGCGACTATGCGATGCTGCAAAAGATTTACGGCGCTTCGATGGAACACGAGACGCGCTACTCCCCGGCAAAGTGCATCGGCTGCGACATGAAGGTCATCAGCGGAAACCCAGACCCGAAGCACGTCAGCAATTCGTTTGTCGAACGCCAGAACCTCACCATGCGGATGCACATGCGCCGCTTCACTCGCCTGACCAACGCTTTCAGCAAAAAAGTTGAAAACCACGCGCATTCCGTGGCCCTGCACTACATGTTCTATAACTTCTGCCGCGTCCACATGACGCTGCGCGTAACCCCGGCGATGGAAGCGGGATTGACCGATCATGTTTGGAGTCTTGAAGAGCTTTGCGTGTTGATGCCGAAACCGACCGTCAAGGCTTCCACGATTGAGAGCGAACTGGTACGGAAGGCGCTAGGCTAGGCTAAACTCAGCAGGAATAGGAAAAGGCCCGATTCGCGGTCGGGCCTTCGATAAAACGTGGAGGTTTGGGCAACGCTCCGCCATGAGTGTATCGCATGGGGTGTGTCCCTGCAACACATGGCGGAGACTCTTTGGAAAACGATCAAGGGCTGGATAGATGCATTCTCCTTTGCATTTACGGTTGCAGCCCTTGTTGTTGCTCTAGGTGGAGGAGTGGCGATCACTCTACTGGCCAATCTCTGGGCACACGTCACTGGCGCATGGTTGTTTGTCGAGTGCTGCGGGTGGGTTGGCTTAATGTCATCTTCATTCCTGCTGCTAAAGCAACGAGATGAACGCAAACGGGCCATCGAAATCACTGGCGTTTTTCTCTACGCTCAACTCAACGGTACAAACCGCATATTTGTGAAGGTGAGCCTCGAAGCTCAGCCGGGTTTGAAAAAGAACATCAAGGGCTTCGCTCTGTTTCTTGGCGATGAAGGCCAGTTCCAGAATGGCCAGCGAGTACCGATTGGGGCTTGGACTTTTGTCACTAAGCTCCCGGACGGGATACATAGCTGGAGAACTCATGCGGAGCAGGAAACGCTTCACGACATAGAAACGACGCTGGCAAATAGTGACGCATTGATCCTATCAGGCGAGTGCTCCGGCTGGATGCAGTTCTGCTTTCCCGCAGCAAGCCTCAAGAGTGGGGACACTATTTCACTCTTGCTGACCATCACAGAGGAAAGCGGCTACCAGTTCAAGGTTCGGGACAAGTTGGTTGCCCTTCATTAACGAGCCTGTGGAAAACGAAACTGGCCCACTACCCAGCAGAGCGATGCCTTGACACTGGGGTGCATGATAATGAATGCCTACACCATGCCCTGAGAACCACACCGATTCGCACGCGCAAATCGAAACGCAAGGGCAGTGAACGTGAGGGCCGTCAGTTCAGGGTGCAAACAGTTTGAACGCGAGGGCCTTCACAAATGCAGGGTGATGATTGTCATTGCCAAGGCCACTGGACCGGCTCATGATGGCCTTGGCGGAAAGGGACACGGTGAAAACTCTTGCAGTGCTGCTACTGCTACTTCTATGCCCGTTGTCCTTCGGACAGACGCCCACTACAAAAGCCCAAAAGCAAGACTGCGCCAGTGCGACCAAAGCATTCAACGCCCAACCCGCTTACAAGCTATCGCTGGAGAACTACATGGCGCTTTCTGAGGCCATGGACAAGGCTTGTGGGACGAAGGCCCCGGAATTCTATCCAGTGTCGAAATACGTAAGAAAAATTGGTGTTCTCTACCTAAAGACCATTGACGAGTTCAAAAAGCACTGCGATGGGCAGATGAGCAACGCCGCCGTGGAGAGCAAGTGTTCTGCCGCGATGGCCAACTGGCAATCGACCTTTGACCAGATTGAACCCATGGTGGAGATCGAGCTTAGCGATTCCAAATCCGCTGGGGATATCCGCACATGGGAGTTACTCAAAGAAACTAAGATCGCCACGAATATGTATCTCCAGGGCTTCATGTTAAACGGCGATCCGGGCGTGGCAGTGATGGAATCATGGACGAAGGCGATGTCAACATGTCGCACCTATGCGGAATTTGCTGTTTTCGGCTCGGGGAGTCGAACTGCCGACGCGGATATTGGAACCTATAGCGGTGACGGCGGCTGCTCAGAGTTGATCGATAAGGCCCTGCATCCCAAGCCAGCGCCTCAAACCATCTCTGTAGAACTGCGCGCAAAGTGCACCCCGTTTGCCGATGGAAGCGCGGAGAAAGTGCTGGCCAAAACGATGCCACTGCCACCCAAGGAATGCAGGGAAGCTCTGGGATGGATGCGCGATTCTCGGGTTAGTGCGTTATACGATGGGCAGTCCAAATAATTCTTGGCCTACAAATGTGGAATCGCAAATCCAGCGGTGAAATGGCGGGCTGGACTGTGACTGCGATGATCCAACTTAGCATCATGTTTATCGACATCCGCTCCTACGAGCGGAAGCTCCGATGTGTTTCAAATGTCAGTTGCAAATCTCGCCCGTCCAATCGTTCTTTGCCCGAAGTTTCCCTTCGAGCATCTTACATAGCGTCATATCTTCTGCACTTGTGTTCGTGGCCCATGAGCGGAAGCGTAAGAAATGGATGATTTGGCCCAGTCGACTGCTGTCATTTCGTGCTGTTTCAGAACGATCTCGATCCACGGTTCCCCGCCTTGCTCGATTTCCTTTGTGTGCACGTGATTGAGCGTCGTCATCAATCCTCTTCAGCGCCTCAATCAGGGGGATGCGGCGAAGGTCGGAAAGCGCCTGTATTCTGCTTGCCAAATCGTGCATTCAAATCCCGATCCGCTCGACTTCGCCCACGTTCACATCGTCGTTGCGCCGGTCGTAAAGGCCGGTGGTTTTGGCGTTCGAGTGGCCGGCCATCTTTTGCGCAACCTCGATGCGGCCGCCGTTCGTCAGATAGTCGGTGATGCCGGTGGCGCGGAAACTGTGGCAGCCGATCGAGCTTTCAATTCCCGCATCCGAAACACGGCGGCGCACCATGCACCAGACATCCTTTCGCGTCATCGGAGACGCGGTGAGCTTTTTGGTTTTGCGGATGGCCGAGCGGAACAGCCACCCCTTGCGGTCGTCCTCGATGCCCGCCGCTTTAATGTAGGCCCCCAGCGGTACATCGCTCCGCTTAGCCGCTCCGCGATCTGATCGGTCCCTTTTGTCCTTTCGACCAGCCACAATCGCGCTCCGTTCGGCTCCTCCTGTCAATCCCTGCCCTGCAGCTCTAGTGCTCGCCGCACAAAACGCGGCTCCGCGCTTCGCTTCGGGCACCCCTCCGGGGCTGCGGGGATTGACAGCGCCTCTCTGCGCGCACAAAAGGGGCCTGTCGAAAGAACAAAAAATGGTTTTTATTTCAATGCCACCAAAGTCACAGGAATCTTCGCGGGCATTATAGCCCATCGTGTTGGACATCGGTGATCACTTCAAAAGCGATTTCAAAAAGCGTCTTATTCAGGGCTTTCGGGCAGCGATATCAGCTCGGATCACGTTCAAGTAGTCACCAGCGGATTGAAGCGCCTGTTCGGCATCATGGTGAGAAACAAATCCGGTGTCATCATAAAGGGCCATATTGCGCTTCCGGCGTAGGCGATCAAAGACAGTTAGCAGACCGGCATGTTCCTTGTCGATGCGCGACCCCACAAAATCGATGATGGCAATGTGGTGCCCAGGCTGACTTCTAGCACGAAACCCATGGCTGAACATGAACCCCAGCGAAGCCTTGAGCATTGCTTCGTAGGCTTGCTGAAGGCAAGCCTCCTCGTCAAAGGCGAGAATTCTGTGGGCCGAGACGAGCTTCTTGTCCGCGCTCGTGAGGAAGCGTTCGATCTGCGCCCAGTCAACGACGTGTGGTTTTAGCTTCTTCATCTGTACCTATGAGCGGAATACGCTTATTGTGCCAGACGTCTTCCAGAAAAGCATCCTTTCGAGCACGGCGCGACTCGAATTCCTTTGGCGTGAGGACCGTGTAGTTAATTTCGCGTCCGAGTTGCCGCTCAAGCTTTCGCATGGCCTGCGCTATGACTTCCTCACGCGGGGAGCCAATCACGAGCACGTCTATATCGCTGGCAGCGTCCTGCTGGTTGCTTGCAAACGAGCCGTACAGATATGCCTCGTCTATTCCCTCAATTCTCTGGAGAGATTGCGCAATCACGGGAGCCGCACCAATAGTTTTCGCAACGATCTTGCGCACTTCATCAAAAAGCGGATACTCCCGGTTCAGTTGAAAATACTTCTGGCGGCCACTCACTTCCGACGCGAATAAACCCTCGCGCTCCAGGCGTCGCAACTCCTTCGATAGGTTAGACGGATCGATGCCCAGCCGCTCCGCCAAGTCCCGCAGATGGTGGCGGGCCGTCGGGTTCGTAAAATAATAGGCCAGCAGTTGCTGGCGCGCCTTGGAGCGAAAGTCAAGCATGTGGTAGAAGTCTACCACATATGTGGTAATAGCTGACAACGTTAAGAGCCGTGATTCCGCGCGGAGAACCTTCGCCCGCAACCGGCGGCGAATGGATGGTTGGGTGCCGATCCCAACGGGCCGGACGAAAAACGAGGGACTAAACGAGGGACTGGGGTGCGTTTCTTACGCGAACTTACAGGTGCTTAGGTGTCATCCGTGCGCTTGTAAGTTGTTCTGTATCAGTTTCCCTTTGAACTCATAACCCAAAGGTCGGTGGTTCAAATCCACCCCCCGCAACCAAACTTTTCAT
>OCZT010006122.1_pt1 | contig 11933 bp, 14 predicted proteins | sample 1539031 | NCBI WGS metagenome assembly OCZT01 (sample SAMEA3539308, study PRJEB22396) | soil metagenome | biome: tundra; feature: field; material: soil | place: USA | collected 2010-05 | depth 0.15 m
TCACCAGTATCAGTTTGAATTTGATAATGTAATTCTCTTGTATAGCCGATGGAATGTTTATCCTGTTTTACTTTCTTTAAGGTTCTTCTTACCGTGTCAGTATTCAATGGTGGTTGACCTGTATAATGTTTAGTTTCATTAGAAAATTCCATAAATTCAGGAATCTCCACTCTTTTAAGAAATTCTACAGCATAATACTCCTCTGCTTTGCTAATATTATATTTATGTGGAATAGTTTCTCTGTTGTCTTCATACAACCCCGGAGATGTAGATTCCGAATCCGGATGATCTCCAATATCAAATCCTCCACCTGAAATAAACGGAGTGTAAAATTTAACTCTAACAATTCCAGAATCATTCTTCCTTATAGTGAAATCAAATTTAATTTCATTATCAAATTTTAAATCTTTAACTGGAATACGAGACGAATAAACAATATAATCATGATTTTTATCATTATCCGGATATATGTTATGTATTCTTTTTTGCAATCTGCTTGAAACATCTATTCCTTTTAATTGATGTAAGGCTGGTGCTCTTACATTCCACTCTTTTACAGAAAATGGAAGTAAAGTCTGTCTAATATATTGTAAAGCTCGTAGTTCTTCTGTCTTACTTAATCTTCTGTTTACAGGTCTAACTTCCACACTCTCTTTTAATCCTAGTGGTTCACGAATAGGAGTCGGTTCATCTGAATTAACATCAAACCATTTATCATTATTTTTATCTATTATCATAAGTTGATGATGTAATCCAACTCTTAATTTTTTACCATTATGTTTTATTATAGAAAAATCAACATATAAACGTCTGGTTATATCACAAGAATAAACAATCATATTAACTGTCTCTCTCTTCTTAATTAAGGCGTTTCGAAATGTTTGATAACCAATTCCTCTCGGAAATGATTCATCATTAGCATGAGGATTGATACGTAAGAAACTATTATATACTTTATCGACAAATAGAGGTATAAGTCTATATCTGATATATTGAAGGGCACGCTGTTCATCCATCTTACCAATACCATTTTCTGTATTCTCTACTATTAAATTTGATTTATTCATCTGACTGCAAGTTTTTGATTTAAATTAAATCCAAAGTGATCACGATACTGTCGATAATCTATAATAATACTTGTATCTTCTCCCTTCCAAATAATAAATCTAAAATCATAATCAGTAATATTTGGAGCATTTGGCGAGGGGGATTTATATTCAATATATTCTATTTTATCGGCTGGATCATACTGTATATTCACCTTACGTAAGTTCTTTGAAATGTCTGTGAAAGACTTGAGTCTTAATGGTTTATCAAAAGGCTCGGTTAATCTTGAGTTATAATGATAGAATGCCCAAGGAATAAGAACTTTTATTATATATTGTAAAGCTTGATCTTCTTCCAATTTACTAATCAACTTCTTTACTTGTGGTGGTCTATTTATGATTTTAATTCTTCCTTCGGTCAGAGAACCACGTACATTTACAGCCATTACTCCTATATTCTTACGAGTAACCCCCACCGAGAGTTTTCCCTTAATATCTTTATATATTCTAAAAGTAAGAAACGTTGGTTTTCCTACTTTGTAAGTAACATATTCATAAGGAATACTTGTGATAGTCCACTCACCTGTATTAGGACTTTCTCTCTCAATGGTTTTGTAATCAATCCCTTGTTCAGTTTTTAGTAAAGTTTTATTAATACTGGCTATAAGTTCATCAGTAAGTTGAGACGTGGTTACTCCAAATTTATTAACCTTAGTCCATCTATTAAGAACATACTTAACAAATACCTTTTTTATAAATTGTAAACCTTCTGCTTCATCTCTACGTGTCATCTTCAATCGTTCTGGAACTTCAGCATCTTTATTACTTTCCAATCCTTCATTTAGTGGATCACCAACATGATAAAATTTGCGACCAGAAAAATAAGGATGTCTCCACGTAGCATACATTTTTCTATTCGTTAAGCTTTTAAAAATAATAAATGCCCATTTCTCACCACCCATTTCAAATCCGTAAGTTATTCTAGGATCATATGCAGAATGTATGGCCACAATATCTTTAGGTATAGTAGTTGGAAAATCTATATTTATCTTTTTGAGATTCTTAACTATATCTTCTAATTTAAATGGAGTAAATCTCGGTTGTCTGAAATATTTATTATACGACATCAAAGCGATAGGAACTATTTTCTTCTTAATGAAATCTAGTGCTTTATATTCTTCCATCTTGGAAATTGGTGGTTCAGAATTAACATCTTTTTGTATTTTTATATTCTCGTTTACTGGTTCCCCTACTTCATAATGATTTTCTTCTCCGCTAGGAATTTTTAATGAAGCTACTAATTTTCCACCTGACACTGATTTATAAATCTCAAATCTAAATGGTCCGCTAAATTTTTTATTAAAATCGCCCGGAAAATCTGACTCGTATCTAATAACATCTGTAGTGGTTTTATCATTTGGTGAGAATTTCCAGTGGCCAACCTTTTTAATATTTCTACATATTTGTTCTGGAGTAACAGTAAAATTTATAAATAACTTACTTCCCTGACAAGATTTATTCCAAACCTTGGAAGCCACTGGAACCAAAACTTTCTTTATATAAAGATAAGCATGATCTTCCTCAATTTTAGAAATATGACGGTCTATATCTAAAGATTCATTAATTTTAAATCGGTTATCCATTATATGTGTAAACAAAAAATCCATACATCTGAGTATAAATATATAGAGATGTATGGATATAGTATCTAAAATATGGAGCCGCCAGTAGGAATCGAACCCACTCATCGAAGGTACAAGCTTCGCAGGCTTCCGTTACATCATGGCGGCATTAAATGTCCTATTATAGTACTTATAGGACATATGAAAAATATAAAACAAAAAATATTTGAATTACATGGACAAGGATTATCTACAAGAAAAATCGGTAAAATTGTTGGATTGGGTAAAACAACTGTATGGTGTTATTTGTTTCCTGAAAAATCCTTAGAATTACAAAGGAAAAGAAGAAAAAATTTCAAAACTCAACTTGTTAATCTGTGTGGAGGTAAATGTGAATTGTGTGGATATAATAAAACTTTATCTTCTTTAGATTTCCATCATATTGATAAAAATACAAAAAAATTCGGAATATCAAATGGTTATTATCATAGTAAAGCAAAAGAAGAAATACTAAAAGAGGTAAAAAAATGTGTACTTCTTTGTAGTAATTGTCATCATGAAGTTCATGACGGAATTGCTTCTATTGAAAAATTGGCAGCCCCACGGGGAATTGAACCCACGATTTAGTGATTGAAAGTCACTCGTCCTGTAACCATTAGACGATGGGGCCGTAAAATTGTTTATCTAGATACCCAATATCCCTTAGAACGAAGTTCTTCGGCTTCTTTCATAAGGATTTCCCATTTTTCGTTAAGGTCTGGTTGTTCACTCATAACCTCAGAAATTGATAAATTTTTATTTACTACTTCACGTTTGGATAATTCAGATATTAAATCTGTCATACCTTGTTGGATTTCTGATTGTGTTCTCATATAGAATATAAGTATTACCACATATATGAATCTTTGGGTTTACCATTATCTAAAGTGGTATATCCTGCCTGATTCCAGAGACCTATATTAAAACCAGTTGATAATTTACCTCTATCATCTTTATATGTTATAAATCTAAATACACTAGTTTTTCTATTTCCAGGTAATTTAATTATAGACTTATAACGAATAATATCAGTTGTATATGTTTTTCCAATATCATGTCTAACTTTATTTAAATTCATAGAAACCGTTTTACAATCTGTTTTACAATGAGGAAGACAATGTTTATTATATTCTTCTACAACATAAGGAACCAAAAATTTTATGATACGTTGTAATCCTTCGGCTTCTTCTATTTTACTAACAATATACCGATATTTTCTTACGGTAGGAGCATCTTCATTTAACTTAAAGTGGTTCCCTTCAACATGTTTAAATAATTTCATCATCTAATACATAAATATATGAAAATAAAGTATCAGACACTTTCCATGCCACGTATTTTTCTATATTTATCCGTTATTCAAGCGGTTGGTTCGTCGCCATTTGGTCCACCCGTGTCCGGGGATGTGTCTGATAAATTGGCAAAGGAGGATGGAATCACACCATCGCTACCAAGTTCACACCTGGCGTGCTATTATCTACACCACTCCCTTATAAAAATGGTGCCTCAGGATGGAATCGAACCACCTACGCGGAACTCTTCAGGCTCCCGCTCTACCGATGAGCTACTGAGGCATAAATTGGAGACCACGTTTCTTGACATTTTTTAACTTCAAGTTCCCGGTCCACAGATTGTATCCGCTGTTTCCTTTTCAGGCACATCGCTGGAAGATGGCGGAACTGACCGGACTCGCACCGGCTAGAATATCGTCCGTGACAGGGACGCACCTCGACTACTTCGGACTCAGTTCCATAAATCATACCAGAGATTCTATTTCATTTAAGAAAGGGAGAGTGGTCTCTGGACTGTAAAAGAAGTAGGCGAGCCTTTTCGGCTCATTATTCGTTCGGATTTCACTGATGTTCCCTTTTGCGGAGGTCTATCATTTGAATAATCACGGGTTCTAAACTTACTTTGAGGATTTCACCTTGTTCCGGGAACCCTACGCGTAGGAGTTCTTGTCTATCTCTTTCAGTCCCATACCGTGCCGCCTAAGATTGGAGCACCATGTCGGTATTGGACCGACTTCTTCTGCTTGGAAGGCAGATACATTACCTTTATGTTAATGGTGCGAAATGGTGATTCCCCTCGGTACTGCCCCGAGTTCTGAAGATTAAAAGTCTCCTGCTTCACTTTATAAGCTTGGGAACCGTAAAAATTTTTCTCTATAATCAACTATTTTTTGAAAAATAAGATTTTTATATCTGCTATGCCAATATTGATGGTGCGTAGGACATAAAGGTATCAGATTTTCTGGAAAATCATTATCGTGATTTTCATCAAAATGGTGAACTCCTACCACGTTTTTCTCTCCACATATCACACATTCTTTTTTATGATATTTAAAACAAATAGAAGTATATGATTTTAATACCCTAGTTCTTCCTAAGAAATATTTATTGGCACACGAATATCCGCACGTCTTCTTTTCTTTTTTACAACCAATCTGTGTCATAAACTTTTTTTCACACACAGGACATATTCTTTCTATGAATGGATATTTTTTATTCCAACCTCCACCATTTTTCTTAAAATGAGAAATATCTATAGAATTATCTTTTATTATTCCATTTATTATTGCTGCTATTCTTCCATTATGATAACTAAATCCAAGTTTTTTAGAAAAATCTCCTTTTGATACTGACTGTTTAGCAATTTCATTATAGTTCATACGAATAAATATAACCCAAAAGTCGAAAAGATAGATTTTGAAATATTCTCAAATGGTCGGGATGGCAGGACTCGAACCTGCAAGGCCATAAAGGCGCCTCGTTCCAGGCGAGGGAGGCTTCCATTTACCTTCCTACACCCCGTTTAAAAATTGAATGGTTAACTTATAACATTTTCTACAGATGTGATACTTACGAACCACATTCTTTTTTGGAGGACTAAATAAAAGTGCTCCTGTTTCTACTAACTCTTTTTTACATTTATCGCATTTTGGTTTTATCATAAATTGGCTGGGGCTGATGGTATCGATCCACCTTTATCCGGGTCAAAGCCGGGAGTAATAGCCAGTATACGAAGCCCCAATAAATAAAATGGTGCAAGTTGATGGAGTTGAACCACCCGAGCCATAATGGCAAAGCGTTTACAGCGCTCACCGCTACCCCTACGGTATAAACTTGCATTAAAATTGGTTCTAATCTAAATAAAGTATATTATACTTATTACTGTATGTCTAATGACTTTATAATTGAAAATCATCCTTGGAAACTCCTATTAGAGAGTGCCACATTTCCTGACGAGAATGAACTCGCTGCCATGAAATCTCTCATGGATGGTGAAAAAGGTGTAAGTAAAAATGATCTTGCTACTGGAATGAAAAAAGCTAGAGTCAAAAATCTTTACGAATTGATTGTTTGGGGACTCCGTTCAGGTGTCATTAAAGACGAACCTCTTACACATCTCAAAGACAAAATGATGTATGATCCAAATGCCCTCGAAGGGTATCCTACACGATTACGAGTCTTAGCGGCAACCATCGCCGGATATAACGATTTTGAAATTCAAAAGGAGGCTGGTGTATCGAAAGACTCATTGGTATTCTATAGAAAGAAAATAGCAACCGAATTCAATCTCGGAGATTCTGTGGCTCGTCTCATTAGATTTGGTTTCCAAGTTCTTAATCCAATTAAACCACCATCTTCAATATCTAAACCACCGACAAACTATCAAACTATTAAAAATCCTCCAGTATTATCAAAATTTAGACCGGCAAATATAGACCCCAATATTACTGTTTATGATAGAACAACAAAAAGATTTATAAAACTAGCGCCGGAAGATATAGAAAATGATACATCGAGAATAATAAAATTACAAAAACTGAAAAATTTTATTAAAAGGAATGATAAAATCGAAACTCCAGAACCACCTAGAACTACAACCGTACAAACTGCTTTATATCTTTTAGGCATAGATCGTTCCACTATTTATTCTACTAGTCGGGAAGGTGGCAAAGAAACTAAACTTTTTTGGGAACGAAGTCCAGACTACTTGTGGAGACTGTTGGAATTAGCAAAAAGACGATATGAACTTGAAATAAAGCATGCTCACAACATAGCTAATAAAGGTGGAAGTCAAAAAAGAACAGCTCAACTTAATACCGTATGGGCTTTAATAAGAGAAATGTTTGCTAGACGTGGATATAAGTTGGATAGTTAAATTGGCTGGCGGCGAGGGATTCGAACCCCCATACGGATAAACCGAATACGCGACATTAACAGTGTCGTCTCTTACCAATTAGAGTAACCGCCAATAAAATTGATATCCGGATATTCGCAAACGTCCGGATATATGATGTTTGATATTATAAACCACCTTCCTTTCTGGTTTTTTTACAATGTCATCGACTGTCATCATAAATTGTTTAGACCGTGATGATCTACAGGAACGAATATTTTTTTATTCATTCTTCTCTGAATATCTTCAAAGGAATATGGCATAAAATTGTTAGTATCGACACCAATATCCATACTTAATGAATTTATATCATCAGGTAAAGTTCCATGAGAATGTCCATATAAATGCCATGATCTACGATGAGATTTATTCCAAACTTTCATTGCGTAATGACATAATACTATGGATTGTTTCTGAACTTCTATTTGTTCTATATCTTTATACCAAAAAAATCTATCACGAATTTGAAAAGAAACTTTATCGTGGTTTCCTTTAATGAAATAAATATTTTTGCACCGTAAACCATCTAACCAATAAATTAATTGTTTTGGATCATTGGTCAATGCCATATCACCAAGAAAATATAGCCAATCATTTTCTGTTATTACCGAATTCATATTATTAAGAATAGTTCGATTCATATATGATGAATCTTTAAATGGCCGTTTACAATATTTAATGATATTATCATGGAATAGATGCCAATCGGATGTGAAGTATGTGTTTATTTCTGTTTTCATAACTTTTATAAATTGGTGGACCGAGTGAGCATGTTGTCTCACGCTAATGCATATTTATCGGCCCGAAATGGGGCGATGTACGGGTAACGATCCCGTTCTGACTCCTTCACAGGGAGTGATGCAACCTTCACATTCACAACGCCATAAAATGGTAGCCCCATTGGGATTCGAACCCTGTTCTCTACCTTGAGAGGGTAGTGTCCTAAACCAGAATAGACGATGGGGCCGTTAATTTTCTTTAGGATCTAAATAAGAATAATCAGTTGGTTCTGTAGGATCTACGTAAGATCCATTAGTATCATATTTACCACTGGAAAGACCTTTTACATCATATATATTCCATCCTAAATCTCCCCATTCATTACGTGAAAAATCGTAAAATCCTACTTCAAATGTATTTCTATCTGCATCACCAACTTCATCTCCCTCTGTATCTTTGACAAGAAGACGACGAATAGAAAAAGAAATAATGGTTCCAGGCAATCTAATACAATATTCTATAGTTTCACCATTAGAATATTGTTCTTTTCCTATTTTTTCTAATTTCTTTTTTGCTTCATCAAGAGTTATTTGAGGGACATTCCATTTTGTTTTGGCTGCAAAATTATAGAGATTTACAGCACCAGGAAGTAATTTAATTCTTATAACTTGAAGAGCACGTCCTTCCTCCATTTTAGATATGGTTGGCCTACCCTCTGTTATTAGATTTTTTAATTTAATCACATCTAATAAATATATAGAAAATGGTGGTTCCTCTCGGTAATGCTCCGAGTCCTATCGGTTAAGAGCCGATTGCTTACCACTATTAGAGCTTAGGAACCAAAATTGTATTAAACCAAATATCCAAATCATTTATTTCATTCTTTTTGACAATGATAAGTAAAAAAGGAAATTGTTTCCATTTTTCTCTATCTTTTTCTGTCTCATATCCTTTTACTTCTATAAAAATATTAAAATCTCTTAAATAAAAATCTGGATAATAATGTCTTTCTTTATTTTCATAAAGATATTTGTATCCTATTTTATTTTTTTCCCATTTGATATTTTTAGAGTTGAGAAAATCTGCTAATCTCCATTCCCAACTTCCCTGTAGCCAATATTTATTTCCATATTCATCTACATACCATTTACCCTTTATACGCCCGGCCTTTTCTCTATATCCTCCAAACTTAGACATTTTTTTACGATGCTCGTTAGTTCTGTATATTTCAGGATTTTGTTTTCCACATTTCCAAGCCAATTTTTGACTTTCAGAAATTGTCCTCATTTTTAGTTTTCCGTTTTTTACAGCCCAAGACATTCCATTATGAGGAAATCCTTTTTTGATTAAATCTGACCAAGTTAAACCCAAATCGTGTAATTTTTGACACTCTATCCAATTAACATTATTATAAGAAGACCCACATTTATCATATCTATTTTTATTTGGAGAAAAATTACCATTACCTATACTTTTTAATTTAGTTTTTAATCCATATTTTTTTAATTGATATGATATAGACCCTTGACTTTTTTTATATTTTTTGGCTATTTGATAACTGCTTAATCCTTCATTTATGTCATTTTCTAAATCTTTTTTGTTCATAAGAATAAATAGTTTAATACAATAGTAAACGATTGATTTTTTGTGGAAAAATGGTAGGCGATGCTGGTACCGCCCCAGCGTACAACGGTTATCGACCGTTTTCCTTGCTTTTAGGAGAATCGCCCATTGTGTAAATTGTCCAAGCATGCGTCATAGATCTAATCGGGATGATTTTGACCTATGAAACCAATATAGTTTTTGTTGGTATACCGTTTGGTCCGGAAATATGACCATATTGTTATTTATCGGTGCTTGGATAATATAAGTATAACGAATTTTCTGAAAAGTGGCAAGCGGTGTAGGAATCGAACCCACGGTTTCGGTTTTGGAGACCATTGTAATACCATTATACTAACCGCCTATTAATCGTCTCAAACCCCTCAGTTTACTACGTAAAGACTTCTTTTTGAGTCTATCAAGAAACTTGTGCCTACTCTTATGGCACCGTCTACATAGGGTTTGTAAATCTTCTAATAAAACATCATATAAATTTCGATAATGTTTATGGTGAACATCTAATTTCTTCTTGGAACCACAAACTTCACATATTGGGTTCAACTTCTTTTTTTCTTTCCTCAAATTCTTCCAATGTTCGGATTTAAGATAAACATTTCTATACCAATCTCTTCTATTCTGTGGTATTCTTCTCATGTCTATACATATCATTCCTGAGTTTGTTTAAATGAAACTCTACGATAGATTTATCTACATTAGCAATTCTTGAAATCCTATTAACTAAATTTCTAGTATGTCTAAACATATTTCTTTTAAATAAGTTTCCTTTTCGTTTATCTACTCTAGTTTTTAACTCATTATGAACTTTATTGTGACACTTTCTACAAAGTGATACTAAATCATCTACTGTCACATCATATAAATTTTTATAATTTACATGGTGCGGTTCTACATGACTATTATTTCCACATTTTTGACACGAAGAATTAAGTTTTAACTTTTCTTCTCTCAGCTTTATCCAGTGATCAGATTTAAGATATTCGTTTCTATATTCATTTCTATCTCCATAATAATAACGACTTTTCTTTTTAGTTCCTTGTAAAAATATCTTATTTCTTTTATTCTTATGTCCTCTTGGAATATAATAATCCATTGCTCTTGAAATCATATTTGATGATGTAAACATGATATAATATACATCAAATACTTGAAAAATCAAGTATTTTCTTCAGCCATGTTATCTCTGTGCTTATATCAGAGTCCGGGTTCTGGTTTTATCCATAACACCCCATGACCGATAAGTGATTTTTAACTTAGCACCGTTTTTACGGAGGCTCACTGTTTGAGTTCTAAGCCTATTCTACAAATTCTAATCTAAAAACAAAAACCACCGAATTTTTCTTTCGGCGGTTTTCTGTGTTTTGGTAAATTCTTTTTTACTCGGTACTCAACACAGCACCGCCGGTGGTATTATCAAATCCTGGTTGATAAGACCATTCAGTCCCTACGGGTTTAATTGTTGTATTAATACTTTTCATTCTATTACCTATAACTATAACACACTTTTGAAAACTGTCAAATATTTTTTACTTTTTTTCTCTTACTTCCAATACTATACCACATCTTTTTTCTTTGTCAAGTTCCCCTATTCTTTTTCTATTACTTTTCCATTCGTTCTATAACTAACTACTTTCGGTAAGTTCCATCCTTCGGTTTCTGGAAACTTGTGGCAACCAAAAAAATTCCAATATTTGTATAATTGACCACATTTCCAACACCATACTGGCATCGGAACAAATCTACCAACATTACAATAGAGTGGAATTTCCATTAATGCCCCACATTTTCCACATTCTACTTTATCAATAGGACCTTCCCCTTTAAATCCCAAAATCTTAAATACATCATCCATACTATATTTCTACTATACTACATCTTTTTTCTTTGTCAAGTTATCCACATATTTAAGGGAATTCTCTACAAGTTCAGTTAATGGTACCAATTCTTCCAAACCATGTTTAATATTCCACAAATCCCAACAGGTTGTACATTGGCACTTTGGTTTTCTTATAACTTTATACTTTGGATGGATGGGACATTTTTGTATTTTCATAACTTTTTAATTAAAGGGTTATACCATTCCAATATTCACGAAATTTTTTCGGACATTCTGGAGATTTTAAATATAATTCTCTTCGCCTATTTCTTTCTTTTCTTATTTGCGGAAAAAGAGAGATGTCGTGAGATTTGGAATATAATCGTTCTAATTCAATATATTCTTCATCATTCATAACTTATTCTCCCTTAGCTGCAATACTATCAAAATAAGAAGAACCAACTTCCTCCCACTTACCCTCAGAATTCTTTATCTCAAACTTTAGATTTTCAGGAGTGGTTTCATTGAGTATTGTTTCTTCTAATGTTTCATTCTGACGTATCTCATACATTTTTTTAGATAACCAAAATTTAAATTTGGCAGTTCCCAATAACCTTTGAAATGCTGATTTCTTATTATCTGCTTGAGATCTACTATCAGACGCACGGCCTATAGCACCGCTTTCTTTATGGATTATTTGAACTCCCGAAGCAACTTTATTTCGGGCTTGACCTCCCGCTCCTGAACCACAGAAGTAAGACACATCAAAGTCTTTCTTTGTAGCTAAATGGATTCGTTCTCTGGTATCTTCTGACATAACATTTTAAAATTGGAGGCCCGGAAGGGAATCAAACCCCTGTCTCAAGTTTTGCAAACTAGCGTATG
>OCZT010006123.1_pt1 | contig 11932 bp, 3 predicted proteins | sample 1539031 | NCBI WGS metagenome assembly OCZT01 (sample SAMEA3539308, study PRJEB22396) | soil metagenome | biome: tundra; feature: field; material: soil | place: USA | collected 2010-05 | depth 0.15 m
ATGATGTCCTCGGCTTCGCCCAGCACGAAATGCTGAATCGCCGGGAAGGCCTCATAGCCGGTGGTAAAGAGGGGGCCGCCGGCGATAACCGGTTTCCTGAAGGCAGCACAGCGCGCCACGATGTCATGCACCGATTGCCTATTGATGATCATGGCGCTGACCATGACGTAATCAGCCCAGCGCAGGTCGCTGTCCTTGAGGCGCTCGACGTTCAGATCGACCAGCTTGAGCTGCCAATCGGCCGGCAGCATGGCGGCGATGGTGAGCAAACCGAGCGGGGGAAAAGTGGAGCGCTTGGAGACGAAGCGCAAGACGTGCTTGAAGCTCCAGAACGTGTCCGGGTTCTGCGGATAGACGAGCAGTATCCTCATGAGTGTTTGGCGGTTCTTAAAGGAACCAATGCAGCATAACACGGTGGCGGTCCGGCTTCACTAGAATTCTTTCATCTCCCATCAGGCTTCGCGCAAGTCCTGGCGGCAGCAGCGGCGGGCGCGACCGCAGGCGTAAGATCGGCCAGGAGTCGCGGTGCGCGCGCGCTGAAGATAGTCCCGAAACTACTTGATGGGAAACGCAATTTTCCACAAGCTGTCAATTAAGAGAATAGAGAACAGCCGAGTCCAATTTCTCCCAGCCAGGGTAGCTGGGGGCTTGGCTCGCGGCCTTGTCGTTTAGACCGCCTTCCTCGTTTGGCCCGACTGGCTGAAACGGCCTCAACTGCAACCGAAGGATTCTGACTATGAAAACGCGGTTATTCTGTCCTATCTCGCTCGAACTCGCCACTGGCAACCAGCTCACTCCTGCCCACGCAGCGCGCAAACGCGGGAACCCGTTTCACCTCCCGTTACTGTGCTTGATGACATTCCTGCTGACCGGCCCGGCGCAGGGCGGCCCCGATCCGGTCACCGTCAGCAATGACGTGGCGACCGCGCAAGGCAACCAAACCAGCGGCATCGCCAGCGACACCGACTTCCCTTCGGCGTCGGTCAACACCTTGAACGTCAACTCGCTGACCGGGGCGATCCGGTCCGGCGTCAACAAGGCCGGCATCTCCTTCGCCAACGGAGCGGGGGGCGATGTGGCCATCAACAGCGGCGCGCCGGGCACCAACGTAACGATTGTGACTTCCGGCAGCGGCGCCGGCATCAGCGCGCAGAGCACCGGTCATCCGACCACCCTGCCGCACCCAAATCCGTTCCTTAACATTCGCATACCGACCGCGGCGTCGGTTCCAGGGGGGCCGTGTCGGTGGACAGCTACAGTGACATTACCACAACCGGCGACAGCGCCTATGGGATCACGGGTGCGAGTCAGACCACGGGCTTTCCGCGGGAGGTGTTGACGGGGCTGGAGCAGTTTACCAACTCGGGGTTCAATTTCACCCTGACGTCGGTCGATGGCTCGAGCACCAACATCGGCCACGCGGTGCAGGGCGTGCTGGTGGATACGAACGGCACTGCCACAGGCGGCACCGGCGGCACTTTTATCGTGAGCGCAGACGGCTCCTTCACGTTCAGCCTGGGCAACGGCTTCACGAACATGGCCATAGGGACGACCCAGCAGGTCATTGCCACTTTCAGCCTGGCGGGAAGTTCGTCGCATGGGACTAACCTGACCACCGGGGCTGCCATCGCCGAAATCATTCGCACCACCAACGGCTTTATCGTGGCGCAGGGCGCCTACTCGGACACTTACGGCTCTTGCCTGGGCACGAACAGTGCGGTGCCGGATTTGACGAACTACGTGGCCGGGCTGATTGGCGTGGCGAAGGCCGGAGGAGCGGGCAACAGCGTTTCCATCACCAACCGGGGAAGCATTACCACCTCGGGCACAGCGGCGCAGGGCATTTTCGCCCAAAGCCTGGGCGGGAATGGCGGGTACGGCAGCCACGGAAGCATATCCCACCGCGCCGGCGCCGGCGGCACAGGGTCAATGGGAGGTAACGTCGAGGTGGAAGCCAATGGCCTCATCACGACTACCGGACTGCAGGCCTGCGCGGTAGCGGCAGTGAGCATGGGCGGGAACGGCGGGCACGGGGGTGACGGCGGTTTTTGGCGTTACGACGCGCGCGGCGGCAACGGCACCAACGGCGGGGCGGTGCTGGTGACGGGCAACGGGACGCTCAATATGTATGGCGATCAGGGCATCGGGATTTTTGCCTTGAGCCAGGGTGGCTGCGGGGGCGAGGGCGGCAGCGGCAAGGCCTTTACCGGCGGCGGCAACGGCGGCTTTGGCGGCCAGGGCAGCAACGTAATTGTCGCGGGAAGCTGGGACATCACGACCAGGGGAAGCGGCGCCTATGGCATCTGGGCGAAGAGCGCGGGCGGCAACGCGGGCAGCGGAGGCAGCGGCGGCTGGCTCGCCGGTGCGCCCGGGAGCGGCGGCATGGCCACCGACGGCGGTACCGTCACCGTCAGCAGCGCCGGGACCATTACGAACTACGGCCAGAACGGCATCGGCATCTATGCGGAAAGCGTGGGCGGATTCGGCGGCGCGGGCGGGACGCAGACGGGGATCTTCTATTCCCACGGCGGCGATGGGAGCAGCGCCGGCAGCGGCGGCGAAATAAACGTCACCCAGGAAGCCAACGGCCGGATTTTCACTTACGGCACCAATGCCCACGGCATCCTGGCCGAAAGCGTTGGCGGCGGCGGCGGCGGCAGCGGCGGTGTCGGGGATGCTATTGCCGGGGTCGGTGGTCAGGGAGGCGCAGGTGGTTTCGGCGGCACCGTCAACGTCACCAACTACGGCCAGATCACCACGATGAGCGAATATTCCCGTGACATATTCGCCCAGAGCGTTGGCGGCGGCGGCGGTGATGGCGGGAGCGGCGGGGGCGTCGCGGGCATCGGCGGCAGCGGCAACGGCAGCAGTCCGGGCGGCCTGGTCACGGTGGCGAACTACGGCTCCATTACAACCACGGGCCGGCTCTCCGACGCCATCTTCGCGCAGAGCGTCGGCGGCGGCAGCGGCAGCGCCGGCAGCGGCGGCTCCGGCAACTCCGGTGGCAGCGGGGGCACCGTCACCGTCCTCAACGCCGACAAACTTGATACCCACGGCGTCAGCGCCCGCGGCATCGTGGCCCAAAGTGTGGGCGGCGGAGGTGGCGACGGCGGCACCGGCTCCGGTCTGGTCGGCGTTGGCGGCAGCGGCAGCGGTACGAGTCCTGGCGGGAATGTCAGCGTCGTCAACTCAGGCGAAATCACCACCGCTGCCGAAGCCATCTTTGCCGAAAGCATCGGCGGCGGCGGTGGCAATGGCGGGTCGAGTGACGGCTGGTTTTCCTTTGGCGGCTCCGGCGCCGGTGGCGGCAACGGCGGTACGGTCGCCGTCAACAACAGCGGCCATCTGGCCACGTTCAGCGACAACGCCGATGCGATCTTCGCCCAAAGCGTCGGCGGTGGTGGCGGCAACGGCGGGAACAGTGTCGCGGTGGGACTATTTGTCAGCGTGGCCATCGGTGGCACCGCCGGCGACGGCGGCAGCGGGAACGTTGTCAATGTAACCAGCGGCACCAACTCGATCGAGACCCACGGGAACAACTCGCACGGCATCCTGGCGCAGAGTGTTGGCGGCGGCGGCGGGAACGGCGGGGTTGCCTTCTCCGGCTCCGTTGGCACGGACTTTTCGGCGGCAGTAGGAATCGGCGGCAAGGGCGGCAAGGGGGGTAACGGCATCAATGTTGTGGTCAACAGCGCCAGCGCCATCACCACTCAGGGCACGAACGCGCACGCCATCTTCGCCCAGAGCGTCGGCGGCGGCGGCGGTTCGGGCGGATTCAGCATTGCGGTTACGGGCAGCCAGGGGCCCAGCCTTTCGCTGAGCATTGGCGGTGGAGGCGGCAGTGGCGGCGACGGCGAAGCGGTGAGGGTCACCAGCTCGGGCGAACTACAGACTTTCGGGGAACGGTCCTACGGCATCCTGGCGCAAAGCGTCGGCGGCGGCGGTGGCGACGGCGGCTTCAGCATCGCGGCCCCGCTGAGCTTCGGCGGTTCAAACGGGGTAGGCGGGATGGGCAGCACGGTTTACGTGGACAGCGCGAGCACGATTACCACCTACAGCAATTACTCGCATGGGATCATGGCGCAGAGCGTGGGCGGTGGCGGCGGTTCGGGCGGGTTCAGCATTGCCGGTGGCGTTAGTTCCGGCGCATCGCTCGGCCTCAGCTTCGGCGCGGCCGGCGGCGCCGGCGGAAGCAGCAGCAACGTGACTGTCAAGAGCATGGGCGACATCACCACCTACGGCGATCGTTCCTACGGAATCATGGCCCAAAGCGTCGGCGGCGGCAGCGGCGGTTTCAGTGTCGCCGGCAGCATCAGCACCGAACCGGCGGCCAGCCTCAGCATGGGCGGCAACGGTGGCAAGGGCGGCAATGGCGGAGAGGTCAACCTCGAGAGCGGAGGCAGCATCGCCACTTTTGGCCCTAATGCGCATGCGATCTTTGCCCAGAGCGTGGGCGGGGGCGGCGGTTCAGGCGGGTTCAGCGTGGCCGGCACCATTTCGGCCAACAGTGCGGCGCTCGGGGCGAGCCTCGGCGGCAACGGCGACGGCGGCGGCGGTGGCGGCAATGTCGCGGTCAACACCACCGGCGCCAGCATCATGACTGCCGGCGATCATTCCTATGGCGTGCTGGCGCAGAGCGTCGGCGGGGGTGGCGGGGATGGTGGATTCAGCGTGGCGGCCGGGGCGAGCAAGTCAGCTTCCGTAAACCTCGCCATGGGCGGCAATGCGAAAGACGGTGGCAACGGCGGCAGCGTCCTGGTGACGAATGCCAGCATCATCGTCACTTCCAACTCAAGCTCGCACGCCATCTTTGCCCAGAGCGTCGGCGGCGGTGGCGGCTCGGGTGGCTTCAGTGTGGCCGGATCGCTCTCGGCCAGCAGCGGGGCCGTGTCGGCCAGCCTGGGCGGCACCGGCGGCGGTGGCGGCAGCGCCAGCAATGTCGTCGTCAAGACCACCGGCGTCAATATCATGACCTACGGCGGCCGTTCGTATGGCGTGCTGGCGCAGAGCGTCGGTGGCGGCGGCGGCGACAGCGGGTTCAGCGTCGCCGGCAGCATCAGTAAGAGCGCCTCGGTGAGTCTGAGCCTGGGCGGGAGCGGCGGCCCCGCCAGCACAGCGGGCACTGTCAATGTGGAGAGCTCAAGCGCCATCCTAACGATGGGGAACGACTCGCACGGCTTGTTCGCCCAAAGTGTGGGCGGTGGCGGCGGCTCGGGCGGGTTCAGTGTCGCGGGCTCAATCTCCGCGGAGAGTGCCGCGGTGGGGGCAAGCATCGGCGGCTCGGGTGGGAGCGGCGGCAATGCTGGCGCGGTTCGCGTCACCAGCTCGGGTCAGATTGACACCTTCGGTGATCACTCGGACGGCATCCTCGCGCAAAGCATCGGCGGCGGCGGTGGCGATGGCGCGTTCAGCGTGGCGGGGGGCATCAGCAAGGGGCCGTCGCTGAACTTCGCCATCGGCGGGAGCGGAGGCAATGGCGGCTCCGGCGGTGCCGTTAGCGTCACCAGCGCCTCCAACGTCGCCACGCGGGGCAAAGTCTCCATGGGCATCCTCGCGCAAAGCGTTGGCGGTGGCGGCGGGTCAGGCGGATTCACCATTTCCGGGAGCATATCCAAGGATAGCGGAGGCCTCAGTTTCAGCCTGGGCGGCGCCGGTGGACCGGGCAGCTCGGCCGGGGACGTGAATGTGCTGAGCAAGGGCCAAGTTGTAACGACCAATGAAGGCTCGCATGCGATTGTCGCACAAAGCATTGGCGGCGGCGGCGGCAACGGCGGTTTCGCCGGCAGCCTCGTCGGCGGCTTCGGGCAGAAGGGGGCCAACCTGTCGGTCAGCATTGGCGGCAGCGGCGGCATCGGGGGCAGCGCCGGCAGCGTCGGCGTCACCAACGCCGGGACTATTTGGACCGATGGAAACGATGCCTACGGCATCCTGGCACAGAGTATCGGCGGCGGGGGCGGCAATGGCGGGTTTGGCCTGGCGGCAAATCTGGGCAGCGGGGACAAGTCCATTGGCCTGGATGTCGCCATCGGCGGAAACGGGGCCACGGGCGGCGTGGCCAGCGCCGTCACCGTGCTCAACCAGGGGCAGATCACAACGGTGGGAAGCAACTCGTTCGGCATCTTCGCCCAGAGCGTTGGCGGCGGCGGCAACGGCGGTTTCAGCGCCGCCGGCTCGCTCAGCACGAGCACCAACGCCAACCAGATCAATGTCTCCGTCGGCGGCCACGGCGGCGTGGGTAACGACTCCGGCCGCGTCATCGTCGGCAATTACTCCAACATCGTCACCTATGGCCAGGCGGCCGACGGCATCCTGGCGCAGAGCATCGGCGGCGGCGGCGGCAACGGGGGCGCCAGTTACGTCGGTTCGTTCACGCAGGAAGGGTCGCGGACAGTGGCGGTGGCGGTCGGCGGCAATGGCGGCGCGGGCGGCAACGGAAACCTCGTCGTTGTGACCAATGCCGGCGGGATTACCACATACTCCAATGACGCCCACGGCATTTTCGCGCAGAGCGTCGGTGGCGGCGGCGGCCGAGGCGGCTCGAGCACCACCATCGCCTGGTCGGCAGGCTCGGCCTCCTCGAATTCGGTCAGCCTCAACTTCGACTTCAGCATCGGCGGCAGCGGCGGCGCGGCGGGCAACGGCAGCAACGTCGTGGTTGTCAACCAGGGCCAAATCAGCACCGAAGGCAAGGGCGCCTATGGCATCTTCGCCCAGAGCGTTGGCGGCGGCGGCAGCGGCGGCGATGCCAAGATCGAGCAGAGGCAACCCGGCCTGAGCGATATCACGAACCTCCTCAGCAGCGTCACCGCCTCGGTGACGGAAACGAACAAGAGCACCAACAGCGAGAGCCACAGCCTGAGCGTCAATGTCGGCGCCGGCTTCGATGGCAAGGGCGGCGCAGCCGGCACCGGCGGCAACGTCACCGTCAACAATGACGGCAGCATCCAGACCAGCGGCGACAAGGCCATCGGCATCTTTGCCCAAAGTGTGGGCGGCGGCGGCGGCGTGGGCGGTTCCAGCAGCAGCGACACCGGCGGGGGCAGCGGCGACCGGGCCATCGGAATCAACCTGAACATCGGGGGCGCAGGCGGCGGCGGTGACTCGGCGGACACGGTGACCGTGACGAGTACCGGCAGCATCATAACGAAGGGCGATGACTCGCACGGCATTATGGCGCAGAGCGTGGGCGGCGGCGGCGGCGCGGGCGGAGCCAGCTCCTCGACGATTGCCGGCAGCGCCACCAACACCACCCTGACGTTCAACGCGAATATCAACATCGGCGGCGACGGCAGCGTGGGTGGCGACGGCGGGGCTGTGATCGTCACCAACCAGGGCCTCATCGACACCTCCGGCGCGACTTCCTACGGCATTCTCGCTCAGAGCATCGGTGGCGGCGGCGGGTTCGGCGGCGATACGAAGCTGTCGCACGCCCAGGACGACAGCGGCGGCGGTTCGGGCGACTCCTTGCGCGCCAGCGCAGCGCCGTCAGCCACCGTCACCAACGAAAACTCCGGCGAGGACAAGAGCTGGAGCCTGAGCATCTCGGTCGGGTCCGGCGGCAATGCCGGGGGCGGGGGCAAGGGAGGCGCGGTCACCGTCAACAACCTCGGCGATATCATTACCCGGGGAACCAACTCGGTGGGCATCTTTGCGCAGAGCGTCGGCGGCGGCGGCGGAACTGGCGGCAGCAGCGGCACCGAGACCGGCGGCAGCGGCGCCGACCGGGCGCTGGATGTCGGGGTGAGCCTGGGCGGCCAGGGCGGCGACGGCGGCGGGGGCGGCGCGGTGACGGTGATGAGTGAGGGAAGCATTATAGCGTTGGGCGACGACTCGCACGCCATTATGGCCCAAAGTGTCGGCGGCGGCGGCGGAACTGGCGGCGCGAGCGTTTCCGGCCTGTCCGATTCGCCGAGCAACACGAACTCGACGCTCAACGTGACGGTGGGGATTGGCGGCACCGGCGGCTTGGGCGGCAGCGGCAGCAATGTCGTGGTGTTCAACCAGGGTCGGATAGACACCTGGGGCCGCGGCGCTTACGGCATCCTGGCCCAGAGCATTGGCGGCGGCGGCGGGTTTGGCGGCGATGCGCGAGTTGAACCCGCAGGTGACGGCAGCGGGGGCAGCAATGCCGTGGCATCGGCTTTAGCTTCCGCTACCGAAGGTACCCACTCCAGCAAGAACTGGAACATTAATGTGTCCGTAGCCGTCGGCGGCGCCGCCGGGGGAAGTGGCGCCGGTGGCTCCGTCAGTGTCACCAACTCAGGTGGAATCACGACCCACGGTGAGGCAGCGCATGCCATCTTCGCCCAAAGCGTCGGCGAAGGCGGCGGGGTTGGCGGCGCCAGCGTCTTCACCGCCGGCAGTAACAGCCCAACAACCCTGAATATCGGCGTCGGCGGAGGCGGCGGCTCGGGCAAAGATGGCGGCACGGTGACCGTCGTCAACCAAGGCGCGATTGAAACCTGGGGCAGTCAGTCCTACGGCATTCTCGCCCAAAGCATCGGCGGGGGCGGCGGCCGCGGCGGCAGCTCCGGCATGACCAATGCCGCAGGTTCCACCAATTGGTCTGTCAGCCTGACTTTTGGCGGCAACGGCGCGGGGGCCGCCAACGGCGGCGACGTTACTGTGGATAATAGCGGTGATGTGACGACTCATGGCGACAATGCGCACGGCATTTTCGCGCAGAGCGTCGGCGGCGGCGGCGGCGACGGCGGCTACGGCAGCCACAACCAGAGCGATGGTTCGTCAACTCAGAAGAGCCTGGGGGTTGAGGTCGGCGGCTCCGCCGGCAGCAGCGGCAACGGCGGCAACGTCATGGTCCGCCAGGCCGGCGACGTGACGACTGTGGGCAACGGCACGTTTGGCGTCTTTGCGCAGAGCGTCGGGGGCGGCGGCGGGGTCGGCGGCGCGGGCGAGCTCGGAGCGACCGGCAATATCGGCCTGGGTGGCGCAGGTGGCGCCGGTGGCAACGGCGGCGAGGTGAAGGTTGACCTCACGGGCACCATCACCACCTACGGTCTGGGCACTTACGGCATCTTCGCCCAAAGCATCGGCGGCGGCGGCGGCCTCGCCGGCAACCTGGACCAGGGCTTGTCCACTGGCCTGGGCGGCTCGACGAACCTCGGCGTCGGGTTGGCCTTCGGACGCAGTGGCGGCAACGGCGGGAACGGCGGCGCGGTCACGGTCCACAGCGCCGGCCGGATCATCACTTACGGGGATGGATCTTGCGGCATCTTCGCGCAAAGCGTAGGCGGCGGCGGCGGAGCAGCGGGAAGTCTCAACACCAGCAAGCTTACGTTGAATTCCGCCGGCAGCGCGGGTGCAGCCGGCTCGGGCGGCAAGGTGACCATCAATCACACGGGCGACATCTACACCTACGGCAATAACTCCCACGGCATCTTCATTCAGAGCGCCGGCGGCCAGGACGCCGGTGGCAAGATCAACCTCGAGCTGATTGGCTCAATCCATGTCGAAGGCACTAACTCCGACGCGGTCTATGTCCAAAGCGTCGGGGGCCAGAAGAACGACGACATGTCCGTCACCCTGCTCAATGGGGCTGTCGAGGGGGGACTTGGCTCCGGAGCGAGCGTGCGTTTCAGCGACGGCGCCCATAATACGCTTCACAACTTCTCCGACTTGTCCTCGGGGGGAGCCAGCGTGATTGTGGGCGGAGCCGGCGATGATGTTATCGAGAATAATGGTCTCGTCGTCGGTTCCGTTGACCTCGGGACGGGCCACAACGCGTTCTTTAACTACAGCGGCGGGCGGGTCGAAAGCGGGGCAAGCTTGAACCTCGGGGCCGGCAACCAGTTCCTCAATGCCGGCGTGCTTGCCCCAGGCGGTCAAAACGCCATCCAACCGACTGCTCTCACCGGCAATTTCCTCCAGACCAGCACCGGCATCCTGCAAATCAAACTGGGGCCAGGTGCCGTTTCCGACCAGTTGGCGGTGAGCGGCAACGCCCTGGTCGGTGGCACGCTTTCCGTTTCCAGGTTCAACGGTTTCTTACCGACAAAGGGAGACCAGTACACCTTCCTGACCGCGGGCCAAAGCCTGGCGGGGCAATTCGCGAGCCTGGATGATCCGCTCAAAGGGAACTATGCGCTGATGCTCAAGCCGGTTTATCTCGCGAACAGCATCGCCCTGCAAACGTTGCAGGACAGCTTCCTTCAGTTTGCCCTCACGCCCAACCAGCGCGCGGTGGCGCAAAACCTTGATTCGGTGTCCGGCCTGGGCACCATGTCCGGCGACCCGCGCGAGGCTCCGCTGATCAATTACCTCAACACCATTCCGGGGAGCGGCCTCGGGGTGTCCTTCGATCTCATCGCTCCGGAAGAACTGGGCTCGCTGTTTGATATGAGCGGCGGCATCGCGGACATCACTGCCCTCAATGTGGAAGCAAGGGCGCAGGACCTCCGGTCCGGCCATGCCGAGTACGGGCGCTTCTCCCTTTATGACCCCCATGGCCGGCTCGACACGCCCTGGGCGCAACAGGGTGATGGCAGCGAGCCGCTGCCGACCGAACCGTCGTCAAAGGATTGGCACCCCTTTGCCGTGGGCAGCGCGCAAATCATCGATGTGGAGAACACATCCAACGCCTCCGGCTACGATATTTACACGGCGGGTGCCACGCTCGGCGTCGACCATCTGGCGAGCACAGTTTCGGCTACGGGCTTACCGCAACATACGTGGGCAACAAAGCCTATCTCATCAACGGCGGGCGGGTGACTGTGGATGGCGCGCATGGCGGGCTGTTCGCGACCTGGTTCGGCGAGAACGCTTACCTGAACGGCGCGCTCGGCGGCGGGTTCAACTATTTCGATACCCGGCGCGCCAGCGTCGGCGGCGACGCCGTCGGCAGCACGGACGGCTACGAGTTGGACGCGCTGCTGGGCGGCGGTTACGACTTCAAGTGTGACCGGCTGACACTCGGACCGGTGGTCTCCCTGCAGTACACCTACGTCAACATTGCGGCATTCACCGAAACCAGCTCGCTCGCTCCGCTGCACATTGAGAACAACGACAACAACTCGCTGCACTCGGTGGCCGGCGGACGAGTGGCTTACGATTTCCCCGTCCATGCCACGGTCATCCGGCCCGAGCTGCAACTCGGCTGGGGACACGAGTTCCTGGACACCGACCACACCATTGACTCGCAGTTTGCCACCGGCGCCGGCAGCATCTTTAGCGTGCACAGCCCGACTGTGGGCCGGGATTATCTGGCTGTGGGCGCGAGCGTCACCGTGCAATGGTCGGATCGGCTGGTCACCTACATTTCCTACTCCGGCGACCTGGCCGGCCAGAACACCAGCGTTCACACCTTCAATGTGGGACTGGGCTTGAGTCTCTGAGCGGGAAGGTCTTGCCGGTAGCGGCGGCGGGCAAGCTCGCCCGCGTAATGCCGGCCAAGCGTTGCGGCGTTGGCTCGCGCCCAGACGGTGAGCCGGGTGTCCCCGGCGGGCGGCGAATTCGTGCAGAGCAGGTTTTGCATGAGCCCCACTATCTCCTCGCGAGTGATCACCACGTCCCCCATGAACTTGCCAATGAGCCAGCCCGAAGCGTAACCGAGCGACGGCGGAAGCGAGAGGATCGGCCGCGGTCTTCCAATAATCGTGCCTATTTGCCGCACCAGGTCACGGTAGGTGAAGGTCTCCGGGCCGATTGCGTCGATGATGGTGTTGGCGGTGGCGCGGCCTTGCTTGACGGCCAGCGCGGCCAGGTCATCCACGTAGATCGGCTGGAGCCTGTACTGGCCATCCCCAAAAACACCAAACACCGGAAACCGACGCAGACACCAGGCAATGTTGTTGATGAGGATGTCCTCTTTGCCAAAGAGCACCGTGGGCCGCAGGATCGCGTGCGAAAGGCCGGATTCGGTCAGCGCTCGCTCCAGCCGGGCCTTGCCGCGGAAATACTCCAGCGGGGACGCTTC
>OCZT010006124.1_pt1 | contig 11931 bp, 8 predicted proteins | sample 1539031 | NCBI WGS metagenome assembly OCZT01 (sample SAMEA3539308, study PRJEB22396) | soil metagenome | biome: tundra; feature: field; material: soil | place: USA | collected 2010-05 | depth 0.15 m
ATCTACACTCTTTCCCTACACGACGCTCTTCCGATCTAGGTCAGGCCAGCGGGGCGGCCGGCGGGGCGGCCAGCGGGGCGGCCAGCGCGGCGGCCAACTCCTCCGGCTCCGCAACCGGGCGGAGGCAGGCGAAGTCGCGGCAGACGAAGGCAGTCGCCCGACCGTCCAGCGTGAACCGTCCCTGCAGCAGCTCGAGCGGGCTCGATCCCGGATCGCCCGCCGCCACGACCCGATGCGGCTGGAACCCGCGGCGTGCGATCTCGAGGAGCGCTCGCGTATCGCTGCCTTCCGGATCGCCCACGATCGCCACCTGCGTCACCGAGGCCGCGGCGAAGTCCAGGGCGCCCAGCCACGCCGCGAACGCCAGCGGATAGCGGGCGCCGGCGATCGCAACCTTCCGGATCGCACGTTCCGCTGCACCCCGAAGCCGCCCCTCTCCCGTCAATTCGGCCAGCCGCAGCGTCGCCGCCGCCGCAGCAGCTCCGCCGGAGGGAGTGGCGCCGTCCTGCACATCCTTCGGGCGGACCAGGAGCGACTCCGCATCGTCGGCCGTATCGAACCAGCCCCCGGCCGGGTCGGCGAAGTGGCCCTCGGCCACAACCATGAACTCGCGCGCCGCATCCAGCCATCGCTCCTCGAAGGTGGCCTCGTACAGCGCCACGAGGCCATCGGCGAGGTCGGCGTAGTCCTCGAGCACGCCGCGCCCGGTCGCCCGGCCAGCTCGGAACGATCGGCCGAGGCGGCTGTCGGCGCCGCGGAACAGCCGGAGCGCGGCACCCGCGGCGCGCTCGGCGACCTCCTGATCCGGGGGCCTCTCGAGCACGGGTATCGCCTCGGCAAAGGCCGCGAGAGCGAGCCCGTTCCATGCGGCTATCGCCTTGTCGTCGAGCCCGGGCTGCGGCCTCGTTCGGCGACGCTCGAACAGGAGCCGCCGCCCGATGGCCAACCGCGAGGCCACCTCGGCCGCCGGCAGGTCGTACATGGCCCCGAGCGCGGCATCGGTCATGACCCGCGAGAGGATCGTCGCGCCCTCCCAGTTGCCGTCCCGGGTAACCCCGTAGGCGGAGGCGAAAAGCGCCGCGAGCCCCGCCGGCACGCCCTTGGCCACCGGCGGGCCCCCGGGCGCGAGGGCCGCTTCGGGCGCGAGCGCAACTTCGGCCCCGAGCGCCGCCTCGATCTCGTCGCTGGTCCAGACGTAGGTCGCGCCCTCGACGCCAGCCGTGTCCGCATCCTGGCTGGCTGCGAAGAGACCCTCGGACGTAATCATGTCGCGAGCCAGATAGTCCAGCGTGCTCTCCGCCACTTCCCGGAACCGCGGTTCTCCCGTCAACTGATATGCGTGGAGATAGACCCGGGCCAGCTGGGCGTTGTCGTAGAGCATCTTCTCGAAGTGCGGCACGAGCCAGTCCGTGTCGGTGGCGTAGCGATGGAAGCCACCGCCGAGGTGGTCGTGGATTCCGCTGTCCGCCATGACGTCGAGGGCGCGCAGGGCGACCCGCAAAGCTCGGTCGTCCGAACCGTCGGCCGCGCGCCGCAGCAGCAACTCGATGACCGCCGGCTGCGGGAACCGAGGCGGCCCCGCCCACCCGCCGTGCTCGAAGTCGAAGTCCCTCACCAGTCGCGCCACGGCCGCCTGGAGATCGCCGGCGTCACGTGTCGAAGCCGACAACGTTCCGAAGGCCGCCGATTGCCCGGCCGAGCCCACCTCCCCTGCCACGGTTGTGGCCTGGCGCCGCCTGAGTTCCTGCGCCAACCCGCTCGCCGACTCCTCGACCCCTGCTCTCCGTTCGCGCCAGGCCTCGGCCACCGCCTCGAGGATCTGGCGGAACGAGGCCATGCCGTAGCGTGGCTCGCTCGGGAAGTACGAGCCACCGAAGAAGGGCCGCCCGTCGGGAGTCAGGAAGAGGCTCATCGGCCAGCCACCGGCGCCGTTCATTGCCTGGACTGCGGCCATGTAGACCGCGTCCAGATCCGGCCGCTCCTCGCGGTCGACTTTGATCGAGACGAAGCTCGCGTTCAGGAGGGCAGCCGTCCCCTCGTCCTCGAACGACTCGCGCTCCATTACGTGGCACCAGTGGCAGGCCGCGTAACCCACGGACAGGAAGATGGGCCGGTCTTCCGAGGCAGCGCGCGACAGCGCCTCCGGCCCCCACGGGTACCAGTCCACGGGGTTGTGGGCATGCTGGAGCAGATACGGGCTCGTTTCGCTGGCGAGACGGTTCGGCTTCGACGACATCGGCGCGATCGTAGGCCCAAGCGCCGAAGAGGCCGTCCGGCAGCGGCCGCCGGGCGCGCTGCTCGGACCGGCCTCGATCCGCTAGTCGATCGAGGGCAGGCTCGGGCTCCCAATCTCGGCCACTTTGGCCGGCACCGCGTCGGCCGATCGGGCCCCTCGACCCCCACCGGTACGCGGCACAAATCCCCGAAGCACGGCGACGCCTGCAATGGCTTCCGCGGCGAAGGTCACCGCGCCGTTCATGACCAGCGCCACCGGCGTTCCCCACAGGCCGCCGAAGCCGCCGGTGAGCCCGTTCCCGATCGGCGTCGAGCCCGCAAACACGGTCGTGTAGACGCTCATGACGCGGCCCCGCAACGGTCCCGGCACGGTGATCTGGATCAGCGAATTGGCGCTCGCTGCAGTGGCGATCGCCCCGGCGCCACAGAAGAACACTGCAGCGAGCGCAACCGGGTACGAGCTCGTGCCGGCAAGCACAATTTCGGCCGCGCCGAGGACCATGCCTCCCGCGATCAGGACCCGAAGTCGAGGCCGCTGCAGGGTCGCAACCGCCAGCGCCGCCATGAGCGCGCCGGCACCCATCGATGCGTACAGGACCCCGAACCCGCTCGGCCCCACGTTGAGCACGCCGGCCGCCATGACCGGCAGCACGACGTTGAAGTTCATGCCGAAGGTGGATACGAACCCGATGACGCTTATCGCCAGCAGCACGACCGGCGTCTGCCAAACGTAATGAAGACCCTCGCCGAGGTTCTCCCGGATGGCCGTAAGGCTCCTTGGCATCGCCAGCCGATCGGACGGCCGCAGCTCGCTGTCGCGCATGGCCAGCAACCCGACGATGACGGCCGCATAGCTGAGCCCGTTGAAGAAGAAGCAGAGCGCCGTTCCGAGGAGGCCGATCAGGACTCCGCCGATAGCCGGGCCTACGATTCGAGCGCCGTTGAAGACGGCCGAGTTCAGCGCGACCGCATTGGCGATGTCGTCGCTACCCACCATCTCGATTACGAACGATTGGCGAGCGGGCATGTCGACCGAATTGACAAGGCCGAGGAGGAAGGCCAGCGCGAACACGTGCCAGACCTGGACGACCCCGAAGTAGACCAGCGCAGCCAGGACGAGTGCGAGCAGACCGGCCGCCGTCTGGGTTGCGATGACCGTGATTCTCTTGGGCCAGACGTCGGCGATGATCCCGCCGAACAGTCCCAACACGAGAACGGGCAGGAACTGGACCGCGCCCAGGAGGCCGAGATATACGACAGCCTGGTTGGATCCGACCAGCGTCACGATCAGCCAGCCGAGAGCCAGCGACTGCATCCACGTCCCGGTAACGGATATCAGCTGGCCGAAGAAGAACAGGCGGAAGTTGCGGTGCTTGAGGGCCCGGCCCGTCGCCGTGAACCGAACCCGCCCGCCCAGGATCACCGGGCGCCCTCGCGCTCCGGCGCCGGCCGCTCGCTCGACCCGATCTCGGCGATCTTGGCGACGGTCCGAACTCGACGGCTCTCGGTCTCGTCCACCATCGTCTGCAAGCGGCCGATCTTGCGCTCGAGGGTCTCGATCTGGCGCTCGAAGCTGGCTACGCGTTCGCGCAGGAGCCGTTTGCGCTCGGCCGGATCGGTCGTGGCATGGAAGGCGACGTGTCCGCGCTCGCGGGCGGCCTCGTCCTCGAGAAGCTGTGCGATTTCGGCCAGCGAGAAGCCGGCGTCGTCGCGTAAACCCTTGATGAAGCGCAGCCGCTCCAGATCCGTCGGGTCGTAGAGCCGGTAGTCGCCCTCAGACCTGGCGGCAGGGCGCAGCAGCCCCATCTCTTCGTAGTAGCGCACCGAGCGCGTAGTCAGGCCGACGTCCGCCGCGGCTTCCTGGATGCGGAGCAGCCGTGCGGGCTTGTCGTTGGGCCTCTCGTCGGGCGCCTTCGTCTCCGTCATGGAGGAATCCTACCCCAACCTTCCCGTTTACGTGAAAGTTAGGGAAGACGCGTCGCCGCGGCGCGAACGCCTATCATTCTTGCCTCTCATCGGACCGCGGGGAGGCGGGCATGGATCGGTTCGCCAATTTCACAGACGGGGCACGCAAGGTCATAACGCTGGCGCAGGACGAGGCGCAGCGGCTGAACCACAACTGCGTCGATACGGAGCATCTGCTTCTCGGCCTCGTCCGCGAAGAAAGCTCGGTTGGCGCCCAGGTGCTGCACGGCATGGGCGTCGATCTGGACAAGGTTCGCGCGGTGGTCGAGGGGACGGTGCACCGTGGCCGCCTGCCGGTCGTCGGCGAAATCGGCCTGACGCCGGCGGCCAAGCGTGTCATCGATCTCGCGATCGATGAAGCCCGCCGTCTCGGCCACAGCTACGTAGGCCCGGAACACCTGCTGCTGGGGCTTGTCCGCGACCCAACCGGCGTCGCCGCCGGCATGCTTGCATCGCTCGGTGTGGACCTCGACACGGTTCGCCACGAGGTAATCCGCACCGTCATGGAGCGGGAGATTCCGGATAGCCCGCTAGAGAATGCGCGCGGGAAGGTCGACGTCGACGAGAGCCCACTCCAGCGCGTAGTTGCCATCGACCTCATCGGAGCCAAGGGAGTCGGCAGCGACGTCTCGCTCGAGCTCATCGCCCTGGAACTGCGCGCTGCAGGCTGCAATCTCCACTGGAAGGCCCGCTCGCGCAAGAAGCCGCTCGGCAGAGGAGTAGAGCTGAAAGTGAGCGACGACCTCGGTACGGCATACAGGACCTGGTCGAGCTGGTGGACGGGCAGCGGCAATGAGGCCAGGGGAGAGATTCTGATCGTGCCGGCGCCGCCGCCCGGCGCTGCGGCAATGCAGTTGGAGCTTCGGGTGTTCTCGATCGCTCCCGATCGGACTGCCGGCGAAACCTCCCTGGTCGGCGAGATAAGCCTCCGCGACTGACGTTCGCGCCCGGCTCGAGACGAAGGCGTGCCCTGGTTCCGCCGCGGTGCTGTGCCATACAGGTGACACTCGCACCTGCCAGAATTCGGCCATGGAAACCGTCCGGCTGGTCCCGCTCCCATCGCAATCGGCACGGCACCCGGTCGTTCGCGTCGAAGCGGATCGGCTGATCGTCGAGCATCTGGTCCTGGACGACCGTGCGCTGGCGGCGTTCGTGGCCGATCGGCCGGCGGACGAGCGCGGCGACCTGCTGGAGCGCGCCCTCCGGGTCGGCCTGACGGCCATCCAGAGCGTGGGCGTGACAGTCAACGTGGACGCCGTCCGCGCCGAGTTCCAGGGCCTCCTCGCCCAGACCAACGCCGCGAACGAACGCGCCGCAACGGCGCTCGATCAGATTCTCCGGCAGAACTTCGCCGACGGGGAAGGCCGGCTGCCCCGGACGCTGGAGCGCTTCCTCGGCGACAAGGGCCAGCTGCGTGGATTCGTGGAGGATCTGTTCGACGAAGGTCGGCGCGACAGCGCCATCGGGCGGATGAAGCTGCTCCTGGGCAACTACTTCGAGGGCGACAACTCTCGCCTGGCGCAGCTGCTCGATCCGACGCGTCTCGGCTCGCCGCTGCATCAGTTCCGCGTGGAGATGGCGGAGGGTTTCACTCGCATCGGCGAGCGGCTGGCCGCTCTCGAAGCAGCGGGGTCGGCGCGCGCCCAGGAGCGGGCCAGGTCGACGGCCAAGGGCGGCGACTTCGAAGAGATCGTGGACGATTTGCTCGGCACGATCGCGCGCGGATCGGGCGACGTGTTCGAGCGAACTGGCACCGAGACCGGCGCCTCGATGGGCTCCAAGAAGGGCGACTTCGTGCTGACGCTCAACTCGGAGGCCACCGCCGGCGCCGAGCTACGCGTCGTGGTCGAATGCAAGGACCGCTACGTCTCGGGCCGCGGCATGCGGGATGAACTGCGCGAGGCCAAGGCCAATCGCGACGCTGCCGTCGCGCTGGTCGTCTTCACCACCGCCCATGCCCCCGCCGGAATCGCGCCCTTCGACGTGCGCGCCGGCGACGTCTATTGCGTGATCGACCCCGCCGCGCCGGACGCGACAACGCTCGAGGCATCGGTTCGGCTGGCGCGGCTGCTCGCCATGCAGACCCTCCGCGAGCGCGACATCGAGCTGGACGCCGCGGCAGTAGCGGCCGCCCTCAATGGCGTGCGCGAACAGCTCGAAATGATCCGCGCCCTCAAGCAAACGCTCACGTCGATCGGTACCAGCGCCCGCGACGTGCACGCCGGCCTGGACAAGCTGCGCGACGGCATCCTCGCCCGCCTCGTGGAGGCGGAGGCGGAGCTTCGCCGAAGCTAGGCCCGATTCTCGCCCGCTACGGACTCGCCACGCGGCACACTCGGCCGTCTGGTGACCTACCCATGCCGCTCATGCCGCGGCCGGGACTATGCTCGGCTTTCGCGGGTCCGCGAACGGACGCGAGAAAGCGAGGTAATGCGCGATGGCTCGAGCGATGTGGAAGGGGGCAATCGAGTTCGGTCTGGTCACGATTCCGGTCAAGCTCTACCTGGCGACCGAGTCGAAGGGCGTGAGCTTTCACATGCTTCACGACGAGTGCCACGGCCGGATCCAGATGAAGACCTACTGCCCCACCGACGATGTCTTCATCGAGCGCGGCGACACCGTGCGCGGTTTCGAGCTGGCACCGGCGCAGTACGTCGTGGTCACTGACGACGATCTCGCAGCTGTGCCGCTCAAGACGGTCCGCTCGATCCAGATCGAGCAGTTCGTCCCGGTCGCGGAAGATAGCCAGACGACCCACTTCATCAAGCAGGCCTATTACCTGGAGCCCGAACCGGTCGCGCGGCGGGCGTTCTTCCTGCTGAAGCAGGTTCTGGCGGAGCGAGGCCTGCGCGCGATCGCCAAGATCGTCATGAAGGACCGCGAACAGCTTGCTTCTCTCGATCCGTTCGCCTCAACGATGCTCCTCTCCACCCTTCACTGGCCCGACGAGATCCGCTCCGTGGGCGACCTGACGCTGCCCGAAAGCGACGTGGAGATCAAGCCGGCCGAGCGCGTCATGGCCGAACAGCTGGTCGCCGCGATGACAGGCGAATTCGACCCTGCCGCATACCGCGACGAATACCGCGAAGCGCTGCTCGGGATTATCGAAGCCAAGGCGGCCGGAGCCGAGATCGCCGAACCGGCGGCGGCACCTGCGGCCAAGCTCACCGACCTGATGGCTGCGCTCGAAGCGAGCGTCGCGGCCGCCAAGGCCAGCCGGGCGGAGCGCAATGCGGGTGCGCTCGCCCCCTCGCCGATCGGCGGTCCCAGGAAGGGCACGCGCCGGACCGCGGCCGTGGCGGCGGAGCCGGAGGCGCAGGGAGCGCCCGCCGAGCTCGTGCCGGCCCGTCGCCGCAAGTCTGCCTGACGCTTCGGCGAGGCGCCCACCGCGTAAGCTTCGCGGCATGACCCGTCACGCCTGGCCGCTCTTCGATCTGCGACTCCGCACGCCGCGGCTCGAGCTTCGGCTTCCCACGGACGACGACCTGCTTGCCCTGGCTCGAGTCGCCCGGGAAGGCGTAATCGATGAGGGTCGCACGGCCTTTCTCGTGCCCTGGCACGATCTTCCCTCGCCCGCTTTCGAGCGCCAGTTCCTGCTCCATTGTTGGAGCGTTCGAGGCCGGTGGAGCCCCGAGCGATGGTCGCTCGGACTGGCCGTGATCCTGGACGGGCAGCCGACCGGAATGCAGGACCTCATGGCAAGCGACTTTGCCGTCAGGCGGGTCGTGAGCAGCGGCAGCTGGCTCGGGCTCCCCTTTCACGGCCACGGCTACGGCACGGAGATGCGGGCCGCGGTGCTGGCCCTGGCCTTTGAAGGGCTCGGGGCTCGGATCGCGGAGTCGGGCTATTTCGAGGGCAACGCCCCGTCTGCTCGAGTTTCGGAGAAGCTCGGCTACGTCGCGAACGGCGAGGAGACGTACGCGGTGGCCGGCAAAGCCGTGGTCGAGCACAAGGTCCAGGTGACCCGCGAAACCTGGCGCCGCGACGTCGTGCCGGTCACGATCGAAGGGCTGGAACCATGCCTCAAGCTGTTCGGCGTCGGCGAATTGCCGCCCGACGAATGGGTGCGCTTCTAGCCGGAACGCGTCCTGCCCCGAACGCTTGGCACCCGCCGCAGTACCGCATGACGAGCGGCCGCGGCGGTGACGACCATCGGGCGTGGCGCCCCGCTTTTAGCCGGCGAGGAGCGCAGTTTCGACCTGTTGGCCCAAGTCGACCCAAGCCCGTGCGATGGTGCGCGTCCGGAGATACATGTCGAGCATCTCGACCAAGCAGGACCGGCAGCGGCGGTCGGATTCGTACCCGCGAACGCGCAACTTCGACTGTCAGGACGTTCGTGGGTCGCGTCTGCATCTCCGCACGCGCAGCTTTGACGTAGCTAAAGCCGCTAAGGCACGGCGCAGGTCGAACGTGTGTCTCTCCACGCGCACAGCGGCAAGAGCGGCCGTCGCCGAGCCCGTGAGCGAGGAGAGCCGTGCCCAACGAAGGCCTGGACGGCCCGCGAGGCGACCTACCTTTCGCCCGCACGTCTCCCGACTAGCCACCATGCGAACGGGAAGACGCCCGCCGCAATCGCCAGTTTGATCGCGTCGCCGATCACGAACGGAGTCAACCCCGTGGCGATCGCGTCCGCGGGCCCCTTGTGGAGCGAGAGGGCCAGCCACGGCACGCCGATGGCGTAGATCACGACCTCGCCCAGGATCATCGCGCCGATGGCGCCGCCCATGTGGCGATCCCAGCCCATCTCCGCCAGCCAGCCAACCAGGGCCGCGGCGAACAGGAAGCTGACCAGGTACCCGCCTACGGGGGAGAGGCTGAGTCCGCCCGACCCGAAGCTCGCGATCGTCCCGAAACCGTGGGCCTGATGCGCATACACCGGCAGGAACAAACCGAGGACCAGGTAGAGCGCGACGGAGAGCAGACCGCGTCGCAGACCCAGGGCCCCGCCGACGACGAGCACTGAGAGCGTCTGGCCAGTGATCGGGATCGGGTTGGGCGGGATGGCGATCGCAACATTCGCGGTCAGGGCGATGAAGACCGCTCCGATCGATATCAGAGCGATGTGGCGAAGCCTCGAACTCATCCGTTCGCCGACGCGAACCGGGACGAGAAAGTCGCCGATCGTGATTCCCTTTTCGGCGGCGGGGAGGCGATTCAAATGTCGAGTCGCGAGCATGCGTGGTCTTTCCTGTGGTGGCACGGACATGACCTGGACCTCCTCCGGCCCAAGAGCAGCGAGTGTAGCAAACGGACCGGCTATCCCGGCGGCCGGGCCGCCCGGAGCGCTGGCCTACTCGTATTTGACGGCGCGGACGATCGAGAATCGGCTGGCCAGACCAGCCGGATAGATGGATGCCGTAACGCTGATGAGCACACCGAAGAACACGGCGAGGGCGATCGACGCCCAGGGCGGATCGACGACCAGCCCAAAGCTCCCACTCGACCAGACCACCAAGAGCGCCCCCACGGCTACTCCGATCAGAGCGCCGACCGCCGCACCCGCGATGCCCAGGATTCCGGCCTCGATCACGACCATGCCCCAGACCTGGCGACTGGTCATGCCGGTGGCGCGCAGGACGCCGATCTCGCGGACCCGCTCGAGAACGCTCATCGAGAACGTGTTTACCATGCCGAGCCCTGCGATCAGGACGGCAGTGAGGGCGAGAGCGTCGAGCAGCCGGAAGATTCGATCGAGAGCGTCCCCGACAGTGCCCTGGATTCGAGTCAGGTCCGCCGGCTCGAGAGCGTATTGCGTGGCGAGCGAATCGACGGCAGCGGCAGCGGTCGAATCCTGGCCGGCGTCATAACGAACGGCGAAGAAATCGGCCCCGGCCGCGCCGAACGAGGCGGCATCCGGCCAGCCGATCAGGATTGCCTCCTGGGATTCGCTCGGGATGGAGTGAGCCACGATGCCCACCACCCGCAGCCGCGTGGGAGTGGGGCCGGTGGCGAACGAGAGCGTGTCGCCCACGCGGATGCCGCTCTCCTGGGCGAGCGATTGCGGAACGATCACGCTTCCTCCGGCATCCAGAGCCGCCAGCGCCGCATCCCGGCTACCTCCATCAGAGACGAAGACGAGGCGCCCGTCGTCGAGATAGTTCTTGCCGTCGATCGCGGCCGCTTCCTGGCGTACACCCTCGAATGGCACGCCGAACATCCCGATCGGCGATATCGATTTCACTCCGGGGACTGCGGCCAGCTGATCGGGGATCTGGCCGGTCGGGGCAATGGGGCGTATCGATGTCAGGAGCTCGCTGCCGGGGATCGTCTCCACGAGCCACGAGGCGCCGATCTTGCGCATACCCTGCGCTGCCGTTCCCAGAGCCACGACCATTGCCAGACCCACCACCAGCGCTCCCGCGGTGAGGACCGTCCGGCTGCGGTCACGGGCAAGCGAGCTGCGTGCCAGGCGCTCCTCGCTACGAAAGATCCGGAACGGGATGCCGGCAATCCGCAACATCGGCCTGAGGATCAGCGGCACGATGAGCACCGCTCCGAGGAGGATGCCGTAGACGACGAGCGGTCCCCAGACCGTCGAGCCGCTGGCGGAGAGCGGGCTCCCGCCGCCCTGACTTGCCGAGCCGCTCGGCCAGATGGCCAGAGCCAGAATCGCGAGGATCGCGAAGACCACGACCAGCCAGCGCAGCCGGGCCGAGCCCGCGGCCGTTTCGCTTGGTCCTCGGCGCAATGCCTCCACGGGCGAGATGCGACCCGCGCGCCAGGCCGGTTCCAGCGAGGCTGCGAGAGTGACCATCACGCCGATCGCCAACGCCATCAGGGCCAAACCCGCGGAGACATCCGGCGCACCCAACAGTACGGGACCAGTGGAATTGACCCATGACAGGGTCAGCGCGGCCATGCCGACGCCCACGGCTACGCCCACCAGGGAACCGGCCACCCCGAGCGCGAGGGCCTGCAGCAGGACGAAGCTCATGACTTGCGAACGGGTCGTGCCCGCGGCCCGCAGCAGCCCGACCTCACGAGACCTTTCCGCAACGGTCATCGACAGCGTGTTGAAGATGAGGAACGCGCCCGTGAAGAGAACGACTGCCGCCACCAGGAGCAGAGTGCCGCGGAACCCTTCGGTCTCGGAGCGCAACGATGCGGCCAGGTCCGACGACCGCGACAACAGGTACGGCTCGCTGGAGATGCTGGCTTCGAGCTGGCCCATCAGCTCGTCGGTAGTCGTCCCGGAGCGAATGCCCAGGTCGACGCGGGTCACACCCGTAGAGCCGAACAGGGTCTGCGCCTCGGCGAGTGGAACGAAGACGAGGCGACCGGCAGCGTCGGGGAGCGGTCCGTCCCCGGACACGATCCCGACGATCTCGAACGCGACGGGCCCCGCCACGCCGCCGTTGAGTTTGATGGAGTCGCCGACATGGAGACGCTCCGAGGACGCGAGGGTCTGGGTGACCAGAGCGCTCTGACCCGCGTCGGCCCGAAGAGCCACGCCGGCCGCGAGCGACATGTCGTGGAGCTGCGGTTCCGCCACGGGATCGATGCCGAGCACCGTCACAGGCGCCGGAAGTGCCGCGGACGCACTCTGGTTGGGATTGGCAGCGAGGTAAGTCTTGCGCTCCAATGCGGGAGCGGCGACCGAGACGCCGGCCACTTTGGAGATCGCCTGCACGGTTCCCGGCGAGAACCCCTGCTCCTCGAGCGCATCCACCCGTAGCGCTGCATGGCCGATTTCGTCGGCGGCGGCCCGGTCCACGGCCGCGTCCATGGTCG
>OCZT010006125.1_pt1 | contig 11931 bp, 8 predicted proteins | sample 1539031 | NCBI WGS metagenome assembly OCZT01 (sample SAMEA3539308, study PRJEB22396) | soil metagenome | biome: tundra; feature: field; material: soil | place: USA | collected 2010-05 | depth 0.15 m
TGGGCGTGGTGATTCCGCCGTGGAATTTTCCCGGCGCCATCATGGGCGGCATGACTCTGGCGTCCATTGTGAGTGGCAACACCATCATTTTGAAGCCATCGAGCGACTCGCCCACCATCGCCGCGAAATTCTTCGAGATCCTGCAAGAAGCCGGCCTTCCCGACGGTGTAGTCAACTTCTGCCCCGGCCATGGGAACAGCTTCGGCAATGCCATCGTCGAACATCCCAAAACGCGCTACATCGCGTTCACCGGATCGAAGGAAGTGGGCCTGCACATCAACCAGCGCGCCGCCGTGCAGCAGTCCGGCCAGATTTGGATCAAGCGCACCATCCTGGAGATGGGCGGCAAGGACTCCATCGTGGTGGACACCGACGCCGATCTCGACGCCGCGGTCGAGGGCGTGGCCTCCGCAGCGTTTGGATTCAGCGGGCAGAAGTGCTCGGCGTGCTCGCGCGCCATTGTCGATGAGCGCGTGTACGACAAATTCCTGCAACGCCTGAAGGAGCGCGTGGAAAAGATCACGGTTGGCGACCCCACGCAAAACCCGGGGATGGGCCCGGTAGTGAACGAGAAATCGATGCGGTCGATTCTGGGCTACATCGAGAAGGGCATCGCGGAAGGTGGGCGCCTGATTACTGGCGGCGCGCGCGCCACCGAAGCGGGCGATGGCTTCTTCATCCAGCCCACTGTGATTGCCGATGTCGATCCCATGGCGACGATTTCGCAGCAGGAAATCTTCGGGCCGGTGCTCGCAGTGATCAAATCGCGCGGCTTCGAACACGGCCTCGAAATCGCCAACAACACCGAATTCGGCCTGACCGGCGCGGTCTATACCACGTCGGAAGACAAGATCGAGGCGGCCAAAGAGCAGTTCCACGTCGGCAATCTGTACATCAATCGCAAGTGCACAGGAGCGATGGTGGGCGCGCATCCGTTTGGCGGCTTCAACATGTCGGGCACCGACTCGAAAGCCGGCGGCCCGGACTACCTTTTGCTGTTCACTCAGGCAAAGTCAATTGGAGAGAAGATCAGAAGATAGGGGCTAGGGGCTAGGGGCCGGGGAGAAAATCTCCGGCCATTTTATTGTCGAGGGATGGGCAGTCGACCGGAGAATCACGCCGCGGGAACAACCGCAGATCCTTCGACTGCGCGCCCGCCCGACCCGCAAAAAAGGCGGGTCGGAAAGTCTTTGCGGGCACTCCGCTCAGGATGACAGTGAGCACACCCGCAGACGCTCACGCGCAGGATTCATTCCGGCCGGATACTGATCGCCGCCATCACGCGTCCGGTTTTGCCGAACTCGGCGCGGTGCGAGAAGAAACGCGTCGTGTCGCACGCCGTACATCCGTCGATAATGCTGATGTGCTCTGCGGGTATGCCGGCGTCCTCGAGTTGACGACGGTTGGCCTCGACCAGGTCGAGGTGCAATTCGGGGCCAAGCTCGCTGTGACCGGGAGCTCTCGCTGTCAGGAACAACATGGGATAGCGGACGTGAATGGCGTTAGCGTCGAAGACCTCTTCGAAGAGATCGCCGCTATAGGGGAATTGCGAGTCGAACTCAGCCCGCAACTCGGGGCCAACCTGATAACAGCAGCGCCGGATGGACGGCCCGATAACAGCGCGCAGATCATGCGGCACGCTGCCAAACTGCCTCCGCATTTCGCCCACGCCCTTCTCCACGACGCGGGCCACGGTGCCGCGCCATCCCGCATGGAATGCGCCAATAACGCGGCGCTTCACGTCAGCTACCAGCACAGGAACGCAATCGGCGGTCTTGATCGCCAGCAGCAATCCCGGTGTGTCAGTGATGATCCCGTCCCCCGCGAGAGGCCCGCGCGGCGGCGCGCCCACCCGATGAACCACCGCCGAGTGCATCTGCTTCATTTGCACCAGCGGCCACGTGCCGCCGGAGCCTTCGGTCGACGCACCCAGAGCTTCGAGAAACAGCCTGCGGTTATGTGCGACATTCTCCTTGGTGTCCGCGGGGGTGAGGCCGAGGTTCAAGGTTCGTCCGCCGTAACAAGTGGAAACTCCGCCCCGTCGTGTGCTGAATCCATGCACCAGCCACGGCACGCCCGCGAGGCTTGGTGCGCGCAAAATCTCGATCGCACTCCCGGTTGCGGATGCGGGTTTACCCGGCCGAGATTTCTGTCGCGGGGGATGAGGATTGGGGGTAGGGCGCGCGGGCACGGCTCTATTCTAGAGGAGATTCGCAGTTGCTGTGCCCGCGCGGTCCCACCGTGATCCTGGCAGCAATTAGGGGTCCTTCGACTCGCTGCGCTCGCTCAGGAGGACAGACAGAAAAGCAGATCCTTCGACTACGCGCCCGCCCGCCCCGCAAAAGCAGCGGGCCGGAAATCCTTTGCGGGCGCTCCGCTGAGGATGACAATTCAATGTTCATGAATGATGCAGCTTAAGAGACTGTGTCTGCGTCCCGGCGGGTCGTTTTGATGAACTGGAGTCAGCTTCAGCGCTTCTAGAAATCTCGCTCACAGCCCAGCCGAGAAGTTTTTCAGCTACGGTTCATCCCATCAGGATGCCGCCGTTGACCTTCAGCACCTCGCCGGTAATGTAGCCGGCCTCTTCCGACGCCAGAAATTTCACCGCATGCGCTACGTCGAGATCGGTTCCGCCATGTCCCAGCGGAATGTTCTTCAGGATATTCTCTTTCAATTCGGGGGAAAGTGCGGCGGTCATGGCGGTCTCGATGAATCCCGGCGCAACCGCGTTGACGGTGATGTTGCGCGAACCCACCTCGCGCGCAACCGCCATCGTCAAGCCAATCAATCCCGCCTTCGACGAGGAATAGTTGGCCTGCCCCACCTGCCCAATTTGGCCGAAGATGCTGGTGATGTTGATAATTCGCCCCCAGCGCTGCTTCAGCATGGAGCCGATCACCGCCTGAATCAGCAGAAACGGGGCGGTGAGGTTGGTGTTGATGACGTCGTCCCAATCGGCGCGCTTCATGCGCATGATCAACTGATCGCGCGTGACCCCGGCGTTGTTCACCAGGATGTCGATCTTGCCGAAGCGCGCGATAGCGGCCTTCACTCCGGCCTTGATCTCCTCTTCCTGGATGACGTCCATCTTAAAGACCGCGGCCTCGCCGCCCTTGCCACCGATCTCCTGGGCCAGTTGCTCCAGCTTTTCCTGATTGCGCGCACACAGCGCGACCTTGGCGCCCGCCTCCGCAAGAACCAGCGCGCAAGCGCGTCCGATCCCCTGCGACGCTCCGGTGACGAGCGCGACCCGGCCTTCTACTCCTGCCATGAAGCCTCCCTGTTAAGGCAAAGCAGGATTATAACCATCACTGCTGAACTCCAGAGGAATTCGCTGTTCGTCCGGAGGAACGCCGAGAGATGGGCAGGAATTTCCGACCGCAGGGCGATCAGTTCGTCAGTCCATTACCGCAGACGCTCCGGCGCCCAGAATAAAACCTTCAGCTCCCGTGAAAAATAGACAAGCTCCGGCTGCGGGGGAAGCTGGACACCCGCTGGTTGAGCCATGGTGTTGTGCTCGACTTCAACCGTGGCCTGTTGCAAGTCCCACGGCAGATGGTGAATCTCGCCTCGGTACAACCGTTTGCGACTGAACGCATAAAGGCAATAACGCTCGGTGAGGAAGTGCTCGATCGAGCCTGGCCGTGCGTGGAACCTGTCCGACGCCGGGCCGTAGGAGCAGCGGAGTTCCGCGGGCTTGGGTCCGTGCTGCCGCTTCGAAACGTATTCGAGCCTCGGCCCGCCTTGCCCTTTCACCTGCATGGAAGCCTGCCAATAAGGCAGACGGTAGAAGACGCGTGCGCCCCAGACCGCCGACAAGTTGCTGGCATCGAGGCTGAAGAAATATGCGCCCGGCTTGCCGCCGTAGGTGACGTAGGTCCGCACGTTGATCTCGGAAAGATGTGAGAGCCACGGCAGGGATGGAACTCCCGGCGGGCGCAGATGATTGATCCAGAAGGGCGTAACCGTGACCCACGCGCGTTGCTTGTAGGTGTCGAGGGTCAACACATCCGGGACCAGCGGACGAAGCGCTTCCGGCGCAACTGCGTAATGCAGGAAGAGCAAGTCATTCCAGCGCTGCGTCATGATCCACGGCGCCATGGGCGCGGGCCAGGGGCGATGCGCGGTGGCAAAGAGAATGGAATCGGCGCCCACCCATTGCGTCCGGCTCTCCTCTTGTCCGGACAGGCTGTCGGTAGTGGACGAGGGAGTACGCAAGTGAGTGGTCACGGCTGGCCGGCAAAGCCCTGGTTCAGGGCGATCGAAGCATCCAGCGGCTGCGCCTGATACTGCCGGTGGAGAACGTCAACCACCGCCCGCCCCACAAAACGCGCCTGCGCTCTGCTATGCAGGTGGACTGGCAGGGTGAAGTGCCGGTTGCCGACAAATTCCATACCGCATATGATTCACGGCAATGTCATTAAGTTCCAAACCCAACGACGAAACTCGCGACGTTCCCCATCACGAGCCCAGCACTGAAGTCTATGCCGTTCATGGGGCCGACCCGGAAGTGCTGGCCTATGGCATGGCAAAGTATTCGCGCTCAGCACTTTCCATGCGAGAGTCGCTGGCCGAACTGAATGAGCAAAAAGCCGAAAAGTTCCTCAACACTTTCTATTTTCAGTATGGACATCGCAGCATCGCTGATTTGGCGCACGTGGCGTTCGCCGTCGAGCGACTGTCGATTCTCGCTGCGACCATAGCGGTCGACGAACCGCGTTGGGACGGACAGGAACGTTCCACCCGCTATCAGGACTTTCAGAAGAGCGGATATTTTGTTCCCGATTTTGCCGAGGATGCCGGCGCACGCGCCCTCTACCGCGAGACCATTGATCTGCTCTTCACCGAATATCGTCACTTCTCAGACGAGATGTTTCGCTACTTGCGGGAGCGCACCCCCAAGCCGGTTGAGATGAAGCCGGACGCCTACGAGCGCACACTGCGCGCCCGCGCCTTCGACATTTCGCGCTACCTCCTGCCGCTGGCGACGAACACTTCGCTGGGCCAGATCGTCAGCGCGCGCACTCTGGAGACCCAGGTGTCGCGATTGTTGTCGGACCCGCACGCCGAGGTCCGGAGACTGGGAGAGCTGCTGAAACAGGCTGCACGCGATGCCTCTTACAACGTGAGCCACGCCAGCGCGCGCGAACTGGTGCAAAAGATCCAGCGCGAGTGTCCGGCGGTTGCCGAACGCGCCAGTGAATTTCTTCTGCGGGATGTCCGGGTAGCGCCGACGTTGATGAAGTACGCCGAACCCAGTTCCTACGAGATCGAAACTCGTTGCGATTTGACCGCAGCGGCGGCGGAACTGCTTGCAGGGGTGGCCATCGAGCCCGCGCCTTTGGTTGATCTGCTGGACGACGATCCCCTGGAGATCGAACTGGCGACGACGTTGCTCTACCAATACTCGCACCATTCGTATCGGCAGATTCGCCAGGTTGTAGAGGCTCTTCCGGAAGCGCAGCGCCGCGAGGTGATCGACCTCGGTCTTCGCCATCGCGGCCGTCACGACGAGGTTTCGCGAGCCTATTGTGCCGGTCAGCAATTCCGCTTCGACATCCTGATGGACATCGGCGGCTTCCGCGATATGCACCGCCACCGCCGCTGCGTGCAGATCGTCCAGGACTACACGCCTGCGCACGGCTACGACATGCCGCCGGAGATCGATTCGGCTGGTCTGACCGACCGCTACGATTCCGTGATGGAGCGCGCGCGGGATGTTGTGGCTCAGTTGGCCGCGCGCGATGCTGCCGGCGCAGAGGAGCAGTCGCAATACATCATCCCGCTGGCTTTTCGCAAGCGCACGCTGTTCAAGATGGACCTTTCTGAGGCGATCTACATCAGCGAACTGCGCACCGGAGCAGCCGGTCACTTCTCCTATCGCAACGTTGCGTATGCGATGTATGAGGCGGTGGCGCAGCGTTATCCCGCGCTGGCGAAGTACTTCCGCGTCACCGACGTCCGCGAGCCCGTGGATTTATTGAAACGTTGATCCGCCGCCTTGTGCCATTGTTAGCGGCCATCGCGGCTGGGGGATGCGGCCCTTGGTAAGTGGCCTCGTAGTTTGTCAGCAAATTCGTTTGCGCATAAAGGCTTGCTGAAGTAGTAGCCTTGAATCTCGTGGCAGTCATGCGCCCGCAAAAAAGATACCTGTTCTTCGGTCTCAACGCCTTCCGCAAGGACCTTCAGACCAAGGCTTTTTGCCATGCTAATGATTGTGCTTGTGATCACGGCACCGTTCGGGTCTACGGCGATATCTCGCACGAAGGAACGATCGATTTTCAGCTTGTAGACTGGGAATTGTCGCAAGTAGCTGAGGCTGGAATACCCGGTTCCGAAATCGTCAATGGATAGCTTCAATCCCATCTCTTTTAGTTGTTGCAACATGATAAGCATGACATCTGCGTTACTCAGTAAGAGGCTTTCTGTAAGCTCCAATTCGAGGTATTGAGTAGCGAGACCGGCCTCCCTCAGCACCGTTTGGACAAGTCGCAGGAAGCCTTTATGGCGGAATTGGACCGCTGACACATTCACCGCAACGGGCACTGCGGGAAGGCCTTCATCCTGCCATTGCCGAGCCTGGGCGCACGCGGTTTTGAGCACCCATTCGCCCATTGGCCCGATGAGGCCGCTACTCTCTGCCAGCGGGATGAACGTGTTGGGCAATACGAGTCCCAGTTCCGGATGCTTCCAGCGGATAAGCGCCTCGCACCCTATGATCTCGCCTGTGGCCAGGTCCATTTGGGGCTGATATACCAGGAAGAATTCTTTCTTCTCCACCGCCAGTCGCAAGCTGCGCTCCAGGGTCATTCGTTCCAGGAGCTGAACATTCATCTGCTGGGTGAATAATTGGAAGTTATTGCGCCCATTCTCCTTGGCCTTATACATGGCCAGATCTGCATTCTTGAGCAGAGCATCGACCTCTTCCCCATTGTCCGGAAAAATACTGATGCCCAGGCTGCACGTAACGTTGAGGACATGGCCCTGGATGACAATCTCGGCAGCCATTGAATTGACGATGCGTTCCGCGACCACTACCGCATTGGCGGTTTCGTTTACGGCAGTCACCAAGACAAGAAACTCGTCGCCGCCTAAGCGAGCTACCGTGTCTTGTTCGCGCGTCCATCGCTTAAGACGCTCTGCCACTTCTTGCAGTAATAGGTCACCAATCGAGTGCCCAAGCAAGTCGTTAATGGTCTTAAAGTTATCCAGATCAAGGAACAACAAAGCGACTTTCTCGCGATGCCGGCGAGCGCTGGGCAGTGCCATCAGGATGCGATCGCGAAGCAGGGTCCGATTGGGCAAGCCCGTAAGGGCATCGTAGTACGCCAGAAATTGGGCCCGTTCCTCGGCAGCTTTGCGCTCCGTGATGTCCTCGACCGTGCCTTCGTGAAGCACTACCTTGCCCTCGGCGTCACTCACGGCCCGCACGTTTGCCGACAGCCACTTCTTGCCGCCATCTTTGCTATAGACTTCCAATTCGACACTGTGCACCGCGCGGTCTTTTTCCAGCACGCGTGCCAATTCTTGCATCGCGTTGGGATCGACAAATAGCTGGCGTCCCACATTCGAGACTTCCGCCAGTAGCCGTTCGGGAGAATCGTAGCCCAGCATCCGTGCCAATGCGCGATTGATACTCACGGGACGACCGTCGGGAGTGGTCTGGAAGATTCCAATGACGGCGTCTTCAAAAATAGAGCGATACTTCTCTTCTGCTCGACGCAGCGCATCTTCGGCCTGCTTCCGCTTGGTAACGTCGTGTGGTGCGACTAACTCGGCTTGGATCCCCTGAAAATCCAGGTCATGACTGACAATCTCGACATCGAGAATCGCGCCGTCCTTCCTGCGATGCCTCCAAAGTTCGGCTTCCTGAAGGCCGTGAATGGGTTGCGCCGTGGCCTTCAACAGTCTGGGAATATCTTCCTCCGGCCTTATATCTGCGATGGTCATCGCCAGAAACTCTTGCTTTGAAAAACCATATTGTCGAATCGCCGCTTCATTCACCGCCAGAAATTTAAGAGTTTTGCAGTCGAAAACCCACATGGGGAGGGGATTGCTCTCAAATAGGAGCCGGTACTGCAGTTCTGCTTGACGCAACTTATCTTCGGCAATCTTTCGCGAAGTGATGTCCTGTTTGATAGCAACATAATGGGTGATCTCGCCATTGCCGATGTGCACTGGCGTGATCGTCATCTCCTCCGTGTAAAGGCTTCCATCTTTGCGCCGGTTAGTAAGCTCCCCCTGCCAGATGTTCCCTGACGTGATGGTCGCCCACATATTTGTATAAAACGCACTGTCCTGCTCACCCGACTTCAAGAGCCGGAGATTTTTGCCCAGAACTTCTTCCGCACTGTACCCGGTTAGTTGTGAGAATGCCTCGTTAGTCCACAGGATTGTGCCTCTGTTGTCGGTAATCACGATGGAGTTCGCAGCCGCTTGCAGCGCCGCAGCCTGCAATAGCAGACGTTCGTCCGCAGCCTTACTCTCATCGAGATCCATTCCTATCCCGACCATCCGCACCGGGCGCCCTGTCTTGTCGTGAAACACGCGACCGGTTACGGACCGCCAGTGCACGCTACCGTCCGGCCAGAGCATGCGATACGGAACGTCGGGGTTCTTGTTGTCATGAACAGCGGCCTCGACTGCCTCTTGTATCGCCTTTCGATCATCGGGATGTACCGAGTCCATGAATATTTCAAGGCCTGTTGGAGAGTCCTCTGGCAGCCCCATTTGTCGACTGGCGGCGGCTGACCAGACCATCTCGCCAGTCACGAGATTCCAGTCCCAGTATCCAATTTTGGCTGCGTCGAAGGCCAGGCGCATTCTTTCTTCGCTTCGCTGAAGTTGGGCCTCCATTTCTTCCTCTCGCGCCTGAGACACTCGCAGTTTCCGTTCATTTTCTTTTTGGTCGGTGCTGTCTTCGAGAATAGCCGTAATGCCGATAATCTCATTCTGCTGGTTGTGGATAGGAGCGGCCCAGAGCTTCACGTCAAGCCGCCGGCCATCTTTGCGTTGTCGACGTACCTCTTTGCCCCGGATCGTCGCGCCCTTAAGGAGGTGGAGCACATCATCTTCGAACTCTGCTCGGGTCTCTGACGGAACAGCGGGGTATGCCCGACCCAGTACTTCGCTTTCCGCCCAGCCGAACATCCGCTGAGCAGCGGGGTTCCACAGCTTGATTTTGCCTTCTCGGTCGATCTCCACGATGGCGAGGGGAGAAAACTCGACGAGTTCTCTCAGGGAATGTTCCGGACTCTTTAACATACTGACCCCGGTTCCCTGGCACGTAGGTACGCTATTCGACGAATGCGCAGATCAAATATAGCTATAGGCGGCCAGATTAACTATATCCTCCTATACAACAGCAAGGAAGTCTGTGATGGCTATCACCTACCCGTTGATCACTATAGATAGTCACGGGCAAGTGGCAACCCGGCATTTAGCGCAGCAAGTTACCTTGCGGGCGGAATTGTTACTAAAGTGCAGTAGCTTCATTGCACTTTAGTCACTTGACAAACTATTCCTCCGGCCTACGCTCTTAACTAGGGCTCGTACTGTGGTTATACCCGCCCGGACGGCGACGAAGGATGCTACAACTCGCGACCCTAGACTCGCCGGTAATCGTCCCTTGACTGTCATGGCACAATGGCCCGGGACTGTTGTTCGCTTTTTATTCGCTTTTACGAGCTGTCCGGATGTATAATTCACCGTCGGGACCCATGCGCCGCTCATCGCGAGACTCCAGTTACTTTACGGCGCCTGCCTCACTGACCCATCGCACTTCATCTCAAGCGGCCCGCCCGGATTCTTGCTGCGCCGGGACGGAGCAGCCAAGGAGCGGCATTCATGGCGGACGAGAAAACTGAAAAGAGCCGGGCGATTGACTTGGCTATGTCTCAAATCGAAAAGCAATTCGGCAAGGGCTCCATCATGCGGTTGGGAAGCAAGGGAGCCGTCGTTCCCATCTCCGTGATTTCTACGGGAGCGATTTCGTTTGATGCCGCGCTCGGCATTGGCGGCTTTCCGCGCGGACGCGTGGTCGAGATCTTCGGGCCGGAATCCTCCGGCAAAACCACCATTGCGCTGCAAGTGATTGCCGAGGCGCAGCGGCAAGGTGGCATGGCGGCCTTCGTGGACGCCGAGCATGCACTCGACCCGATCTACGCCGCCAAGTTGGGCGTGGATGTGGATAATCTGCTGGTCTCGCAACCCGACTACGGCGAGCAGGCACTGGAGATCGCCGAGGCCCTGGTGCGATCGGGCGCAATCGACGTGCTGGTGGTGGATTCGGTCGCCGCGCTGGTTCCCAAGGCGGAACTCGACGGCGAGATGGGCGACACCCACGTCGGCCTGCAGGCTCGCTTGATGTCGCAGGCACTCCGCAAACTGACCGGCATTGTCGCCAAGTCGCACACATGTTTCGTCTTCATCAACCAGATCCGCGAAAAGATTGGCGTCATGTTCGGCAACCCGGAGACCACCTCCGGCGGGCGCGCCCTGAAGTTCTACTCTTCGGTTCGTATCGACATCCGGCGCATCGGCGCGATCAAAGATGGTGACCAGGTCGTTGGCTCGCGCACCCGGGTAAAAATCGTGAAGAACAAGACCGCCGCGCCGTTCCGCGAAGCCGAGTTCGACATGATGTATGGCGAAGGTATCTCGCGCGAAGGCGACTTGCTCGACCTGGCGGTCACTGGAAGCCTGGTGGAGAAGTCGGGTTCGTGGTTCAGCTACAAGGGCGAACGCATCGGCCAGGGCCGCGAGAACGCCAAGCAGTTCCTGAAGGAAAACAAGGACATCGCCGCGAAGATCGAGACCGACGTACGCAAGTCGCTCGGCCTGATCTCGGTGGAGGACAAGGCGCAAGCGGCGGCGGCTAATGCAGAAGCCGCACCGCATGCGACTCCCAAACCTCCCGCCGGGCGCAAGTAAGGCATCGTGGACGAGGGGCCCTCTTCCCGAGGGCCCTCCCGCGGCACTTTAACGCAAGCGGTTGACCCCGCATGGCATTGAGCCTAAAATGGGATTACGCGCTCCTGCTGTGACGAACCTTTCTCTTGCAAAGCACATCTCATGAGATGTAGGCTTTGAGCAGCTACACGGGCTCCCGAAAGGGAGTTACTAAATGGTATACAGGGTAAAATCCGATTTCCTCTTTGCACAGCCATCCTTTGCGTCGGGCGTCGCTCGCACTCTCGACCTGTTTGGGGAGTTCGACCAATACAATATGAGTGCAACTCCCGCCGAGGCCGATGCGAAGGCGATTGCCTCCGATTGGTTTGTAGTTGGGCAAGACCTCGCTGAGGCCATTGAGCAGGAAGAGTCTCAGAGTAGCGCTGCATAATCCTCGTAAGCGGAAGACGCTTCCAAAAACGAAATCCCCCTTCCACCACCACCTCAATTACGCGATTCGAGGCGTCTGCGTTCTCTGGTCCGCTGCCTCACCCGGACATTCTCGCCCGGTACAACGAAGTCGTTCCAAATGGAGCGGAACGCATCTTTGCGGCTTTCGAGAGACAGGGCGTGCATCGAGAGTCCATCGAGATGTGCGTGGTAAAGGGAAACGTCCGCAGCCAAGCTCAGGGACGTTGGTTCGGCTTCATTGTTGCCATGACAGCCATCGCTGGCGGAATTTATCTAATCGCGATCGGCAGGGGAGTATGGGGATTACCAACCATCGTAAGCAGCTTGGCTGCTTTGGTCGGTGTCTTTTACTATGGAAAACGGCAACAGAAGAAGGAACTCACAGAGAAATCTACTGCACTTGAAAAACGCCGGTCGTAGCCCCAGTGGAAATCAGCCTGACCCACTACTCTCTTTCCCCGATTGCCTCCAGACCCAACCCAGAATAAAATCATCCGGCATAGACTCCCGCCTTCCGAGGTCTCTTGAAGGATATCGTCGCCATCTATCCCGGATCGTTCGACCCGG
>OCZT010006127.1_pt1 | contig 11928 bp, 14 predicted proteins | sample 1539031 | NCBI WGS metagenome assembly OCZT01 (sample SAMEA3539308, study PRJEB22396) | soil metagenome | biome: tundra; feature: field; material: soil | place: USA | collected 2010-05 | depth 0.15 m
CCCTCGGGTCCACCTTGGTGCACTGGCCCGCCGCCACCAGAGTCTTCTCCGCGAAGGCCCCGATCCCCAACGCCGCAGACAGAGGCGTCCCGTCGGTCAACGTCATCTTCTCTGATGCGTTGTGAGTGGCAAAGCAGTACCAGGGCCGACCCCGCTGGCAAGCGCGACACTCGCCGCACACCGCGCGCCAATTCAGCACGACGAAATCGCCGGGCTCGACTGATGTGACGCCGGGCCCGACCGTTTCTACTACTCCCGCGGCCTCATGGCCAAGGAGGAACGGAAACTCGTCGTTAATTCCGCCCTCGCGGTAGTGCAGATCGGTATGGCAGACACCGCACGCCTGAATGCGCACGACAACTTCACCAGGCCCCGGATCCGGCACCACGATTGTGAGCAGCGACACCGGCTCCCCCTTGGCCATTGCGACGACTCCTTGGACCTCCGATGTCATTGCTTGCTCCTTGTCGATTTTGGCCTGATTTTACAGCTAACTTCCTCAGGATTGCTGGTCTTCTCATAATCATGACGTAGCCCAGAGAAAATGGACACTCTCATATCTCCCTTCTTTTGTGTAGTCGTTTTGTTAGGCCGCCCAACAATATTGACGTGGTCGCATTCGTGACCTTCGTCGTTGGCCGGCCGAGGTAGGCGAGGCATCGAACGAACCACTGGGGATGCTCGAGCCCCCCTCTCGCCCACGCCGAAGACGCGGTTGCTGTTACCCACTCAGACCAGATCGTGCCCGCAGCACTTTCTAGTCTCAGTCGCGCGAGAGCGCTTTTCCGTCGGCGTCCAGGTAGTCCCTCCACGACCGCTTCGGCGTCCAGCCGAGCATCCGGCGAGCCTTCTCGCTGGAGATACCCGACGCATCCGGACGCGAGGTGGGTCGTAGTTCGATCTTGTCCCCGTAGTACTGGTGCAGAATTTCGCCGAAGTTCCGGCCCCCGACGTTGTCCGGCGACGCGATGTAGAAGACCTCGTGTCCGGGGAGCTCCGACTCGGTGGCCAACACGATCGCGTCGGCAAGGTCGTAGACGTCGATATAACTCCACAGGTTGGGGCTGAGCACCGCGGCATCACGCACCTGGGGGCCGAGGTTCTGCTCGCAGTTGTCTTCGTTCTGAACCCAACTCGGGCGGAGCGAGATGCACCGGATGTCCGAGCGTTCGACGGCGGCGTTCATCAGTTGCTCACCGAAGTGCTTGGACAGGGCGTACGGATCCTGCGGGTGCACCGGGTGAAGTTCGTCGACTGGCGCATAGTCCGGAAGAAATTCGCGTTCGGGAAAGAAGAATCCGGGCACGGTTTCGCTCGAGATATTCACGAGACGCTTCACCCCGAAACGGACGGCCGCCTCGAGAACGTTGAACGTCGCCATCAAGTTGGTACGGAACACCACTTGCGGCGGGTTGCCGGTCGGCTCCGGGATCGCGGCGGCATGCACGACAGCGTCGGCCCCACGGATGACGGCGAATGCCTCGCCGGTATCGGTGAGATCGGCCATTTGGTACCGAGCCGCTTCCTCTGGCTCTCGTTCGAATCCCGGCCGGGTCAGATCGGTCGCGAGCACCTCGTGACCCGCTTCAAGCAGTGCCTGGGTCGCAGCACGACCGACCTTGCCGTGGGCACCCGTAATGACTACCTTCATGTTTCCTCCTTGTTTACTTGAGACATCAACGCTGGACGCGCCGTTGGACATCGGTCAATAGCGTTGGCGTTGGCTGCGCCGCATGTTCAGTGCGACTTCGATTGCACGTAATCCTCCATAACTCTTCCATAACTCGCACGATCTCAGGACGTGCCGTGGCGTCTCACTAGGTCCGTTGCAATTGAAGTCCAACTGCACCAAGAAGCGTCGATCGTCCCACTGCACTGTCAACGGAAAATCGATTAGCGTCACCGAGATGGCGACGTTGATTAGAAACTATTCGAACCGTTGGCCAACCGAAAATCCATCCTTCCATGCGAGTCGCCTAGCACCCCGGACATCACCCTCTCAAGGTGGAGGCACGGGTTCGAATCCCGTTGGGGGTGCCAAATGACCTTGACCCCATTCGTGCCACCACGCTCATGGCAATTCAGCCTAGGGGCTATGAAAGGATTTGGCGAGCGCGTGTTGTTACTTTCGCTGGATGTGGACAATCATCTAAGCGGTCCGGCCGAACGAGTCCTGTCTCCGTATCGAACCGACGACATCAAAATCGAGAGTGTGAATTGAGACAGGTTTCACGGAGGCAACGCACTTTCAATTTTGCAAGTTTGCTTTAGCCCCATCGTTGGGGTTAGCAGAATGGAGAAATTTCTGAGTGATGGAACGACAATTCGCTCGATCTTGCATGGTTCACTTGCGTACGGAAGGATGAGACGCGTGAGGTTCATTAAGGTCTGCGTGTTGATCGTGGTGCCGCTTGTCTTGCTGGCGACACTCCTGGTGTTCGTCACGCGTGCGAGTCCCTTCAAGTTGTACATCGTGCATAACGGGTCGATGAGTCCAACAATTGCGTCGGGCAGCGCCGTCATCGTGTGGAAGGGTCAGTACCAGCTTGGCCAGATCATTACCTTTACTGAGAACGGGCAGACGGTGACGCACCGTCTAATCTCCATTAACGCCCAGGGCCTGACCACCACCAAGGGCGATGCGAACGCCACCGTCGACCCCTGGCACGTTCCCAAGAAGCAGATCATTGGTGGAGTCGTGATGGCCCCACGGTACTTGGGCGACGTGATTACCTTTGTCAGGAAACCTGTGGGACTCGGTTCAATCTTTTTAGTGATCCTCGTGATAATGATGATCTGGAAACACACAAAGGCACCGCCATCGGACTCTGAACTCGACAAGAAACACGCCCGACGAAGGGCGCGAAAATCTGCCAAGGGGATTCTCGCGGATCAACCTAATGGAATCACCGCGGTGGTGCCGCCCGTAGTCCTGGTCGGCGGAGGCGAAATGCAAGCGGAGCCGGCGTGGGGCATCGTTACGCATGACGAGAGGCGATCAGATCTTGCTGTAACCCTCATCGACGAAGCCGAGCAGCCCCCCGTTCCATTACCCGACGACAACCTCGCACCTCACGTGGGGCATGAGATATCCGAGGGGAGTCCCGCCATTGAACGGGTGGAAGTTCATGCCGCGCAACCCGCCGTTTTGCTCATTGAAGAAGTTGAGATGACCACTCAGCTTGAATACGACGACTCTCCCTCACCTCAAATGATGCTTGAACCGCCTGAGTGGATCGTCCCCACTCGGCCGGTTGAAGTAGTTGCGGTAGAGCCCGCAGCGACCCATGTCGACGACGAAAAGATAGCGGAGACTGCCACAGCGCATGAAGTCGATGTCGAAGAAATAAGGCGGGCGCGGATGGCCAAGCTCTTTGGAGTCGTCCAAAAATAACACTGACGTCGTCTCGCAATTGAAGTCAAAATGAGATAGCAATAGGTCCCTGACGGTGGTCTGAAATCTCAAATTGAGTGCGACATGATCTGAAGCCACCCCACCATTTGGTTCCATGGAAAGACTGTTGGGGTCCGAATTGGGGGAGTGCAAAGTTCTGCGCAATTCCGTCATTTGATGATCATTGCACTTCAATATCGAGTTGAACTAACCCTGCGAAAAGTGACTCCATAATTCGCTAACGAGTTCACCGAAGAGATCCGGAGGTAAGTCGTCTCCGAGTCCAGGAATTAATTTGAGCCGCGCTCCAGGAATCGCCCAGCAGTCGCTATCCCTCCTGATGAAGCGACAAGCACGTCGGATTCACCGTGTATGACGAGAGTCGGGGCTTGAACTCCAGCCAGAGCGTCGGTTCGATCCGGCTGCGACACGATCGCGTCTATCTGGCGATCAGAACCCGATGGGTGGAATGCCCGGTCGTAGTCAGCCGCCGCATGAATGCGCACGGCCTCTTCGTCCAGAGAGAAACCCGGCGAACCGATGACTCGCCAAACCGCGAGACTGCCTTCGGTGGCTTCGGCACGCGAGTTGGCGGCTGGTCCAAACAGCACTGCGAGTGCTTCCGGTTGAGCTTGACCCACTGCGGAGTTCCGAGTACTCGACGAGATCGATGTGAGAGTTCGAATTCGTTGCGGGTACTCGATGGCGAGTGTCTGAGCGATCATGCCGCCCATCGAGTATCCGACCACGTAGGCTGATTCAAGACCCAAGAAGTCCAGAAGTCCAGAAGTCCAGAAGTCCTATCGTGTCCGCGGCCATGTCCGACATGGGATAGGCCGAGGGCGCGCTTTGCTCTCCATCGGAACCCGTGTCATCCTCCTGACCACTATCGAACCACGTAGATAGGCCTATGTCGCGATTTTCAAAGCAAATGACGAACAAACCGCTCTTCGCCAGGGCCTGCAGAAAAACCGGATTCCATTCGGTGAGTTGACAACTAAATCCGGTTATGAATAAGTAGGGTGGAGATTCTGGGTTACCAATCGTCTCGTACTCAATCGTGATTCCGTTTGCAGATGCACTCGGCATCAGCGAACGATAATGCACGGGCTGTTAAACCGCTGGGACAACCGCCGACAAGGAATGCTCTCACTATGGCAGGCCAACCGCCGGCTGAGTTCTAATCCCCTCTGGGAAGTTAGGAAAGACAAAGATTCCAATTGTTTATCAATGCCAATCCCGCTAGTTGATGAAATCGGCCAGGGCATCGAGCCATCTCACCCACTCGATGACAGGAGTTTGAACTACAACCGCCGTGGGGTGCTCAATGACCTAGACCCCTTTCATGCGATCTCGCGAATCCCCAATCAGCACGTTGCCTGGTCAAAGTGAATCTTCCTCGGCGCTCCGGAGGCTCCAAGAAGCCCGGGCTGATCCACCTTGGCCGTAATCTAGTTTCGGCTCTTATCAAGTGTTCGGGGCTGTGATTGAATTGCCGATTGAGTATTTCGGCGATCCTCGTCTTCTACCCATTTTGCGTGGTGGTGGAGCGCCCATGACCGCTTCACCCTTCCGAACACCATCCCGGGTAGAGCCGGACGAGTCGCGGGATTCACCACTGCCATGAAGACATGCACCGCTAACAAGATCAACGCGATAATCACGGCGGTTAAATGAGGACCCGAAGCATCTCCGTCGGTATGCCAAGAGTTAATACCCGTGATGATGATTGCCGTAAGTGATGCCAACATCATCCACGCAAGTCCTTTCTGGCCGAGATTGAATTTTCCCCACTTGACTCCAGTTCGATGAAAGGGTCGGGAAACGATTCGGGCGACGAATTCAACGTCACTTCTCTCGGGGAGGAACGCATCTCGCACGAATCGCAAGACCGCCATTGTGTTGCCAAATATCAGGGCGACAACGAAACCACCGCCGATCGCGATGACCGCTGCAACGTGTAGGTGAAACAGATTGCCATTCTCCATTTCTGATCCCATGGCGAGTCCCGAGAGTAGGGCCGTGGCAAATGCGGCGACGGTCCACCAATGTAAGAGGCGTTCGGTCAGACCAAATCGAAAAATGGAATTCAAGTCTCGAGGTACCAACGGGGCGGGGTCTTGATGTTGCCCGCTTTCAGTCACACTCGAATGTAGAGATTCCTTCATGTTCAAAACCCCAATCGGTGAAGTGGTTCAATACGAAGAGTAAGGTCGATTACCCCGAGGACCAAGAGGCGAAGGTCATAAAGCGGCTTACGTCGTCACGTAAAGCTCTGAAAAATGCTCTTGGCCTCCACGATCCTTAAGTTGCACACGGCCCAAGGACAGTGAAATGTAACTCTCACGTGGCGACGATTCAATTCTCGCCGTGACTGCAATATCAAGGCTTCTTCCTGGCTGAAGCTCGCCGCAACTGGCGGCTCGTCCGGTCCAACCAGTCAAGGACGAAGTTCTGACTATTTATCGCAAGGGGTGCCAATTAGCTTGAAACACCCGTTTGAGAGTTACGCCTGGTATTGGATTAAGCCGACCATCGAATTCGTTGGATGTGAGACGGAGAGGTGCCACGAAGGTCCTCCAAGTGAAATGCCAAGTCTTCGACTGGTCGAGTTAGACCGACTTCAACGAGGGGTCATCCTCGTAAGCAAGCAATTGAGACACGACGGGAAAGATCACTCAGCGTCGTCGCACTTCGATTCGGTGCACTCAGTTATGGATTCTGAAGGCGGCATTAGAACTGCACCATAGGGCACAATGGCACTACTTTTTCGCGATCCACGATCTTACAATTCGTCTGCAAATGGAAATTTTGGAGATTCGATGGGATCGGAGCCCTCCAATGAGGAGACTGGGGATTGCACTCGTCGGTTTGTCCGTCGTCGCGTCGATACTGTCGGGCCCCAGCGGGTCCTCGGTAGTTCCTTCCGCGCCCCTCCAACATGCCATTGCAGCCGTGCGTACCGCAAGAATCTTGAGCCCCATCACTCGCTGGGTGTCGGTCGGTGTAAGCACTCTATGGGTGTCTTCGGGAGCTACCCGATCGGTTGATCGCCTGACGACCTCTCCTCCCGCCGCAGTACGCCAGTGGATCGCCGCGATGACGGTCAGTCAGAAGCGGTGGCTAGTGGGAAAAGTCGAGACGCAGGTGCTCTACGGCACTACGGTGGCCGTCATCACAACCATCGCCGGCTGGACACGAGTGGTCGTAGCGAGCCAGCCGACGCTTCGTGACACACGTGGGTATCCGGGATGGATTCCAACCTGGCAACTGTCGTCACACCATCCCACGTCAACCTCGGAAACTGCCGTCGTGTCTTCGCCATCGACTTGGCTATTCAAGACTGTCTCGCTCGCGCCAAGTTCCAATCAAGTGATGGAGGTTTCCTACGGTACGCAACTTCCCGTAGTCAAAGTGAATCCGAACTCGGTAGTGGTGGTCCTGCTTGACGGGCGAAAGGTATACGTGCCTCGCAGCGCCGTCTCGCTTCGCGCCACCCGATCGGCCATGAAGCCCTCTCACCAACAAGTGATCATCGAAGCGAGCAAGTTCCTCGGTCTGTCGTACCTGTGGGGAGGCACTTCCGGCTTCGCCTTCGACTGTTCGGGCTTTACTTATTCCGTATTCCGATTCCTTGGCGTGACTATTCCCCGAGATGCTGCACCTCAAGCTACCAAAGGAGAGCCAGTGTCTCGACGGAACCTTCGAGCGGGGGACCTCGTATTCTTTCGTAATGCGTCGGGAGCCATCGTCCACGTAGCGATCTTCATCGGGTCGCCCGGTGGTGTCCCTTCAGTCATCCATTCACCCGACACCGGACTCACCATCATGATCACACCGTTATCAGCGTGGACCAATGCCTCCTTCGCTGGGGCACGGCGGTACATTCAACGTTAAGACCTATCTGAGTCCAGCGCCAACCCTTCGGCGCGCTGCCTAATTCCTAAGAGCATCTTTCGCTCCATCACCAGGCTGCCTGGCACCATCACGTAACGATAGAAGGCCCGAGATAGACACGAAGATCCAGGTGCGGCTATCCGGTTCCGGCTGATGAGCCGGGTTCCGGAATCTTCGGCCAGAAGGGTGAACCCCCAGACCCAGTTGCCATCATCTGACCGCAGGACCAAAGCGGATTGTAAGTTGGCAGCCGCTACCCGTAATTTCGGACCATTCTTTCCAAGTCTCTGCGCGTCGCCGATCTTGATGTCCTGGAATTGCGGAAGGACCACGTCCACACTGTGCATATCCAGTCCGAACAGGTTCTCAATCCAGTCGTAGGTGTAAACACCTCCCCGGCCCGATCCCATCTGGGCCAGCCACGGCCAAACTGCTTGCGTGGGAGCAGCGATTGAAATGGCACGAGTTGTGACTATGTCGGGATTCTCAAGTAGTTCATCGCCGAGAAGATAATCTGCTGCCTCTTCAGACGTGGCACCCCAAGTGAGGCAGAAGCGCTCCCATCGTGGAAAAGACACCACTACCAGACTGCCCCAAATGGCTAGACATCCAGTTGTAATGACACCATTGCGAAAGGGAGTGGAAGCGGACTTGCGTGAGTGTCGAAAGAGTGCCATACAACTATTGATACACAGTCTGAACAGTGGAACCAGAGGAGAATGCCCCTAATGGTTCAGATCCAAAATGACCGGTGATTCTGAGCCTTGTTCTAATCCCCTCTGGGACGTAACTTCGCGATGCCTTTACCTTTGATTTTCAACCTTCTTCGTCTGACTGGATGAATCGATCAAGAGTTTCGAGCCACCGCAGCCATTCATCTACTGGAGTTTGAACTGCAACCCCTGTGGGGTAGCGGCTGTTAGAACGAAACTCCCTCTTGGACCAATTGGACGACCTCGCCAAACGAGACACGTACAAAGAAGGTGACGGTTGCCCTAGATGTAACTAAGGGTCGCTGAAGAAACAGTTTGCTCCGTTTCCAAAGTACCGTCGCCGAATCCTTACAAGGCTCATTTTGGTGCATCCCGTGCAACATTACACGCCTACTGCTACTATGTTCAATAGATGAGTCTGTATGTGGTAATTGCGACAAGGAGCAAGGCATGGAAATTGACACTCGTGAAGTTGAGCTAATCGATAACCCTTTAGAAAGAGCACTGGCTGCCGATACCCTTCTCAGTCAAGCAGAGCGAATGGTCGTGCACTTAAAGGTTCTTCGCTCCAGCGCTATGAGAGACCACGCTCGACAAGTAGGCGGATATCAAGCAGCGGAAGATCTGAACATGAACCGGTCCAGCATGTACCGAGCGATTCGAAAAGGAGTTTCATCGGTGGCCGTCGAGCGCGACGATGACTACTGGCAACGTCAAGCTGCGGCTCTCGATCAGCGATTGGTTACTAATGGGACCAAAAAGATCGCTGTTCACATATGGTGGAATCTCCAAGTCCAATCAGGTCTTGGGAATCGGACTCCGATGCAAGCTTGGAATGCGGGTGACCGTGAAGCTGTGTTGGCTCTCGTTCCGTGAGGTGTGACGCTGGCCCTCACTCTTTTCTAATCCCCTCTGGGAGATAGAGGCGCAACGCGAACACCTTTGATTATCAACGGTTTTCGTCGGTTTGGATGAATCGCGCGAGAGTTTCCAACCATCGCAACCATTCATTCATAGGAGTTTGGACTACAACCCCTGTGGGGTGCCAATCGATTCCGAAAGTCAGCGGCACAAGCACGTTGGAATCCCTCAGCTAATTCGCTCATTGCCTTAACTTCTTCCCAGATTTAGACGGCAAGCATCGTCGTCAGAATCGAGTGCCGCACCGATTACGTCGCGAAGGCGCTGTCGAACGGTCGTGCTCATCATCACTACATCCGTCGATCGCGTCCTTATGGTGTTCAATCTCATCGATATTGGCCCATCGCACGGACGATGACCTACCTACTCACTATGTTCCCCGAGCTCCCGATACCCTCACGCAACTGCGCCATGACATCAGCCGACCAAGTTCCATGGTGTTATCCTCCGCCTGACGTTGTTGTTCGTCCCTAGGGGACGTGCACTCGCTTGATTGTGTGGCGTTTGACGAGGAGGAGTAGCCAATGTTGTTGTTCACCAAGAATTCCATCAAGCCCGAGCCGCTAGATGTCGGCGAAGGAGTCTTCCACCTAGTCGACCTCGTGTCCCAGGCTCAGAACGCCCCGGTGTCGGCCGGGGTCGCTGAGATCTGGAAGTCGGCACCGGTCGATTTCGATTATGACAACGACTGCGCGGTCTGCTTCATGATCGAGGGCGAAATAACCCTGACCGAAGGCGGAGAGAAGCACAACTTCTTGCCAGGTGACGTGGTCTATATCCCTCAGCAGGAGGGCCTCGTCGTACTGTGGGAGACGGACTCTTACGGGAAGTTCGCCTACGTGACCTACCCGCACTGGCGGTAACGGATCGGGGAGGCGACCACGCTAGGATCACCTCCGTATCATCACGTTTGATAGCAGGGCTCCGCTCAGCGAACAGTGTTCGATCCCGCGTCGAGGTGCGCCACAAGATCAGTAACCTTCGCGCAGGCGACAATTCCGAGTTGCGCGAAGTCCTCGGTAACGTCGCGAGTTTCGAGGTCGAGGAACTATTTCGACACTCGCGTCAATCTTGACTCTCAGAACTCCGTTTCTAATCTCCCTTGGCTGAGTCGGCGAACGTCTTCCCCCTTTCTAAGCAGGGCTTTTCCAAGTTCTTGAGCGACTCTGCCAATTCATCGACCGCCAATAACCAAGCGATTTCGTTGTTTCGAACTTTCTCGAGTTTGGGGTGCTACGTAGCCTTCATCCCATTGACTGGACAACTTGGGCTCGAACGAGTCAGAAAGTCAGGGCGGTTGGAAGGAATTTTGTCCTCACGAAATCCGGCTTGATTCAGGTAGCGGCATCAATTGAGGTTGTCTTGATCCCTCCACAGGCGTATATTGAAATATGTAGGGATTGGAGGATTATGAGCAAGTTCAAGCTCTCCCGTTGGGTGCACGCGACCGACAGACAAGGGCGTAGTGAAGCCGAGATTCACAAGGCCTCTCGACACGTTCGTCATCGTGGTCACCAGTACTGGTCTCGTAACCGCTGACACGATCGACAGCTCCTTGGTCGTTGGGGGCTGCTGAAGGATTGCTTGTCAAACTGACCTGTCCACGATTTCTTTACCTCGTTCAGGGCGGAGCGATGCGCCATCGGATCGTGATTGGCGGAGGCGGCATCGCGGGCATTAGCGTCGCCGCCAGGCTGCGGCGGACCGGTAAAGAGGATGTCGCGATCATCGAGCCGGCCAGCCTGCACTACTACCAGCCACTGTGGACCCTCGTGGGAGGAGGGTTCGCCTCCCTCGAGCGCACGCGACGCCTCGAAGCTTCCGCCATGCCATAGGGGGTGCGCTGGGTTCAGGATGCTACGGTCGAGCTCGACCCCGACGCCCGATTCGTCGCAACTGCGGGAGGTGCTCGCATCGGATACGACGTTGTCAACGCGACCTTCGTCTTTAATCGCAGCCACTAAGCGGGAAGGTTTACGACTGCCGAGACAAGAGCGGGCTTGAGGTTGATGCCATAGTCCAACTTGCAGATAGACGCTGGGGAGCATTTGAGGTGAAACTCGGCGGTGAGAAACTTATCGACGCAGGGGCAACTTCTCTGCGTAAATTCGTCGATGTTGTTGACACGACCAAGACGGGCGCGCCTTCGGTGCTCGGCGTCATTTGCGTTTCCGGGTACGTCCGCGAGGACGGCATCGCGGTCATTCCAATTCGTTCAATTGCACCGTAGTTAATCGTAGGCACAGCGGCTATACCGTAGTGGCGGCAAAGAATGCAGTCGCGGCGGTCATGGTGCACGTGAATCACAAGCCGTACCAAACGACTCAAGCGGCACCCACCTTCGCCAAACTCGCGAAGATGCCACTCACTGGTAGGAAGGCCATCTCGGACGACACTGCACCATGAACTCCTCGAGTGCATTCAGCGTCGAAGTCATACGGACTTCTTGATCAGATCGGCACCACCGTCAAGATCTGCCCACGTGTCCGCGTGAGCGGCGAACCGGTCAGCCACGCGTCGTTAGGTAGGCCTCGCCGATCGCCTTCAGGCGCCGGTGCGCGCCATCGAGGGGATTGATGCCGGGGACATACTCCTTCTTCACTTTGGCGACGACCGTGTAGTTGGTGTCCACGACGTTGGCGACCGGCGTCTTAGCGGCCTGGGAGACGAATTGGTAAGCGTCCATGATCGAAAGCCCCGTCAACTCGGCGACCCAGTGGGTCATTTGGGCGTGGCTGATGCGAAAGGCGTCCTCGAGGGGCTTGGTGGAACCGGTGGTCATGATCTCATCGTCACTCTCAATGCGCGGCCAGAGCACCGGGGACACGTTCTTGATGACGTCGATGACCATGACCGTATCCATCGCGGTTTCGACCGCCACTCCGCAGGTCTCGCCTTCGCCTTGGCGGGCATGACCATCACCGAAACTGAACAGCGCTCCCTCGACATTCACCCCGAGGTAGCAGGTGACGCCACTTCGCATCTCGGGAGTGTCCATGTTGC
>OCZT010006128.1_pt1 | contig 11928 bp, 13 predicted proteins | sample 1539031 | NCBI WGS metagenome assembly OCZT01 (sample SAMEA3539308, study PRJEB22396) | soil metagenome | biome: tundra; feature: field; material: soil | place: USA | collected 2010-05 | depth 0.15 m
GACGGCATACGAGATCTTGGCGTGACTGGAGTTCAGACGTGTGCTCTGCCGATCTGTGAAGGACGGTCTGGCGGTTGACGACTTTTTGGTAGAGCGGGTGCGGCGTCCGGTAGCGGACGATGACCTTGACGGATTTATTGCCCGAGCGGCTCGAGACAAAACCGATCTGGGTCTTGCGCTTGCGACGCTGGCCGGGTGTGGCGGGAGAGGACATGGCGGTGGTTTGCGTTGGGACCGGGCGCGATCAGGCGGCCGCGGGCGCGGAGGGTTTCTTTTGTTTTTGGATGGTCATGAGGCGCGCGATGTCCTTGCGGAGCGTGCGGATCTCGTGGGTCTTCTCGACCTGGCCGGTCTGTTTGCGCAGCCGGAGCTGAAGGAGTTGCTCGCGCGTCTCGCGGAGCTTGGTGATGATCTCATCGGCCGAGAGATCGCGGATTTCTTTGGAAGTCATGACGTGGCGTGTTGAAAGATGCTCAGGCGACCATGCCTTCGCGCACGATGAAACGGCAGTGGAACGGCAGCTTCGCGTCGGCGAGGCGGAAGGCCTCCTTCGCGATGACGAGCGGCACGCCGGCAAGTTCGAAAAGGACGGCGCCGGGCTTGATGACGGCGACGTAATATTCGACCGGTCCCTTGCCCTGGCCCATGCGGACTTCGGCGGGTTTCTTCGTGATCGGCTTGTGCGGGAACACGCGGATCCAGAGCTTGCCCTTGCGCTTGAGGTGGCGCGAGATCGTGACACGCGCGGCCTCGATTTGCTGGCCGCTCATGGGGCCGCGGGTGAGGGATTGCAGGCCGAATTCGCCGAAGGCGAGCGTGTTGCCGCGCTTGGCGTTGCCGGCGCGGGAGCCTTTTTGCGACTTGCGATATTTTGTGCGTGCGGGAGCGATAGCAGCCATGGCGTTCTAAAGGGTTCAGTTGTTGTCGGACTCTTTTTTGCAGATCCAGCATTTGACGCCGATTTTGCCGTAAAGGGTGAGCGCCTCGGCGAAACCGTAGTCGATGTTCTCGCGAAGGGTGTGCAACGGCACGCGGCCCTTGCGCTGCCATTCGCGGCGGGCGATGTCCGTGCCGCCGAGGCGGCCGGAGCACTGGATGCGGATGCCCTCGGCACCGAGCGCCATGGCCATCTCGACGGCCTTCTTCATGGCGCGGCGGAATGCGATGCGGCGCTCGAGCTGGAGCGCGACGTTCTCCGCGACGAGCGCGGCCTCGATCTCGGGCTTTTTCACTTCCTGGATGTCCAGGAGGATCTCCTTGCCGGTGAGCTTCGAGAGTTCTTCCTTAATCTTTTCAATCTCCTGGCCCTTGCGACCGATAACGATGCCGGGGCGGGCGGTGAAAATCTTGACGCGGACACGGTTCGAGGCGCGCTCGATAAATATGCGCGGCACGGAGGCCTGCTTGAGCTTCTCCATCAGCTTCGTGCGGATGATCTGATCCTCAAGGAGCAGCTTGGGAAACTCCTTCTTGTTCGCATACCAGCGGGACTGCCAGTTGCGGCGGACGGCGAGACGGAACCCGATCGGATTGGTTTTTTGGCCCATGGAGATAAATCAGGAGTTGGTGTTGCCGTCGGAGAGGACGATGCGGATGTGTGACATCTTTTTGCGGCGGGGCATCGCGGTGCCGCGGGCGCCGGCCTTGAAACGCTTCAGCACCGGGCCGCACTCGATGAGCGCGAACTTGATGGTGAGGCTGTCGGCGGAGAGATTGTTGTTGTTCTCCGCGTTTGCGATGGCGCTCTTCAGTGTCTTGGCGATCAGCTTGGCCGACTTGCGCGGAATGAGCGCGAGGTAATCGACGGCTTCCGTCGCCTTGCGGCCTTGGATGATGCGGGACACATCGCGCATTTTCTTGGGCGACATTCTGGCGTAGCGAGTGAGGGCTTGGACTTCCATGGTGGTGGTGGGATTCCGATTTGATCTCGGCGATAGCAGCGTGACACAGAGTCGCGCCCTACCCTTTTGGTTGGTTCGGTGATTTAGGTTTTGAGAATCTTGATGGCGGCGAGATCGCCGGCGTGGATCGACTGGCTGGGCGCGAGGCTGAGGATGAGGGCGGCGCTGCAGGCGGGACGGAGCTCGACGAGCAAAATTTCGGCGATGTCCGCGCGGCCGCGGGTGACGCGGCACACCATGCCCTGGCGCAGGCCGGCATCGAAACCGTGATCGAGCATAACCAGATCCGCGACGCGGGTCGGCTGGACCGCGACGACCGCGAGCGCGCCCGACGCGGACGCAGCGCGCGCCGTGAACGGCGTGGCGGCGACGAGCGCGATAAGGCTGGACTGGAGGAGGCGGCGGAGCATCGGGAGAACTTAGATTTCCTTGCGCGTCATGCCGCCGTGCGCCTTGAAGATGCGGGTCGGGGCAAACTCGCCGAGTTTGTGGCCGACCATGTTTTCGGTCACGTAAACGGCGGTGAAGATCTTGCCGTTGTGGACGCTGAACGTGTGACCGACGAAGTCGGGGGTAATCGTCGAGCGGCGGGACCAGGTTTGGATGGGTTTCTTGGCGCCGGACTTCACGGCCTTCTCGATTTTCTCGAGCAGGTGATAGTCAACGAAGAAACCTTTTTTGATGGAACGTGCCATGGTGCGAAAAGGGCCGGGTTACTTTTTACCACGCGGCTTGCGGCCGTTGTGGTGGACAATGATCATGCTGTTCGAGAGCTTCGAGCGGCGGCGCGTGACAAAGCCCTTGGCGAGCTGGCCCCACGGCGAAACCAAGTGCTGGCGACCGCCACCACCCTTGGACTTGCCCTGACCGCCACCATTGGGGTGATCGACGGGGTTCATCGCCATGCCGCGAACATGCGGACGCCGGCCAAGCCAGCGGGCACGGCCGGCTTTGCCGAGCGACTGCTGGTTGTGGTCGCCGTTGCCGACTTCGCCGATGGTGGCGCGGCAACGCGCATGCACGCGGCGGAGTTCGCCGGAAGGCATCTTCAGCGTCGCGGAGTCGCCTTCGATGGCAACGAGCTCGAGGCTGGTGCCCGCGCAACGCCCAATCTTCGCACCGCGGCCGGGAACGAGCTCGACGCAATGGACGCGCGTGGAGGGCGGGATCAGCGAGAGCGGGAAGTTGTTGCCGATGTTGAAATCGTTCGTCGTCGCCTTGTCCGAGGCAATAATCATGTCACCGGCCTTCAGGCCCTTCGGCGCGATGATGTAGTTTTTCTCGCCGTTCGTGTAGGCGATAAGCGCGATGTTGGCCGAACGGTTCGGATCATACTCGATGGCCTGCACCTTGGCGGGCATGTCGAGGATGTCGCGCCGGAAGTCGACGATGCGGTAGAGTTGCTTGTGACCGCCGCCGCGGTGGCGGGAGGTGACGCGGCCGTAGACGTTGCGGCCACCACTCTTGTGCTTGTGCGTGGTGAGCGCGCGCTGCGGACGCTCCTTCGAGAGACCGGCCTCCATGTTGAGGGAGGTGAAGCGGCCGGAAGGCGTGAGCGGGCGGAAGGAATGGATAGGCATGGTGGAGTTTCTCCGAGATGTGGGGGCGCTCGTCAGACGAGCTCGATCTTGTCGCCGGCCTTGAGCGTCACGATGGCCTTCTTGTAATCCGAGCCGATGCTCGGCCGGCCCTGGCGGCTCTTTTTGTTTTTGCCGCGGGTGTGCATCACGTTGACGCGGCGGACGGTGACCTTGAAGGTCCGCTCGACGGCCTCGGCGATGGCGTGCTTGTTCGCGTATTTGAACACCTCGAACGTGTATTGGCCGAGCTCGGAGCTGAGCTTGCTGGCCTTTTCGGTGAGGCGGACGAGTTTGAGCACTTGGTCGGCTTGCATCAGTTTTTCCCTCCGTTGACGCGGGCGAGGATCGCCTCGAGCGCCTTGGTGCTGACGATGATTTTCTTGTAGTGCGCGAGATCGTGGGTGTTGAGCTTCGCGGCTTCCTGAAGGGAAACGCGTTCGAGATTGCGGATCGCGCGCTGCGTCGCGGGCGCGAACGGCGCGTCGACGAGCAGCACTTTGCCCTGGGGCGCGACGCGCTCGACGACTTGGTTCGCGAGCTTCGTCTTGGGCTGTGCGAACTCGAATTGCTCGATCACGGCGAGTTCGCCGGCGCTGGCGCGATCAAAGAGCGCGCGGCTGAACGCGAGCGATTTCACCTTGCCGTTGATTTTCTTCGAGTAGTCGCGGGGCTTCGGGCCAAACACGACACCACCACCGCCCCAGAGCGGTGAACGGATGGAGCCGGCGCGGGCGCGGCCGGTGCCCTTCTGGCGCCACGGCTTCTTGCCGCCGCCGCGGACTTCGCCACGAGTCTTCGTGGAGTGCGTGCCCTGGCGGTTATTGGCGTTGATGGCGACGATGACTTCCTTCACGGCCTGCAGGCCTTTGTCGCCTTCGAAGGTCGGAAGACCGGCGAATTCTTTTTCGCTGCTGGTCTTTCCGTCGGAACTAAAAACGGTGAGTTTCATGGGTGCGGGTCTCCGGATTATTTCTTGGCGGCCGGCGCGGCAGCGGGAGCGGTGGCGGGTTTCGCAGGAGCGGCCGGCTTGGCGGGTTTCGCGCCGGCGGCGGGAGCCGGAGCGGCCACGACCGGGAGGGCGCGCTGGCCCTTGATGGCAAAGCGGACGACGACGTCGTCGCCGTTGGCGCCGGGGATCGCACCCTTTACGAGGATGAGATTCTTGTCGGCAATGATTTTCACGACGCGCAGGTTCTGCATCGTGCGCGCCTCGCTGCCCATGTGGCCGGGCATGCGCTGATTTTTCCACACGCGGCCGGGGGTCTGGCGCATGCCGACTGAACCGATACGGCGGTGAAACATCGAGCCGTGGGCGGCGGGACCGCCGGCGACGCGGAAGCGTTTCACGACTCCTTGGAAGCCCTTGCCCTTGGTGATGCCGCTGACATCGACGAGCATGCCTTCCTTGAAGGACGCAACAGTGACGACGTCGCCAACCTTGAGCGTGGGCGCGGCGTCGAGGCGGACTTCGCTGAGCACGCGGGGCGCGACATCGAGGCCGGCTTTTTTCGCGTGGGCGAGTTCGGCCGCGCTGGTATTTTTCGTTTTCTTGGTCGAAAAACCGATTTGCACGGCGTAGTAGCCGTCGGTTTCGACAGTCTTGACCTGGACCACTGCACAGGGTCCGGCTTCGACCACGGTGACGGGGATCAGGACGTTTTGGGCGTCGTAGACCTGCGTCATGCCGATCTTCTTGCCGAGAAGGGATGAGATCATGGCTAAGCGGTAGGTGGAGGTTTCCGTTTGAGACCTACATTAGTCGCAGCCTGGCGGTGCCACGGGGGCACACAGGCAACTGCTAACGATGGACTGAAAAAGGTTTGGGTTAGACGTTGATGGTAATATCTACGCCAGAGGGAAGGTTGAGTTTCTTGAGTTCGTCCACCGTCTGGGCGGTGGGCTCGATGATGTCGATGAGGCGCTTGTGAGTGCGCGTCTCGAACTGCTCCATGGACTTTTTGTCCACGTGCGGGGAGCGATTGACGGAAAGTTTCTCGATGCGGGTGGGCAGCGGGATGGGGCCGGACACGCGGGCGCCGGAGCGTTTGGCCGTCTCGACGATATCGAGGGCGGACTGATCGATTACGCGATAGTCGAAGCCCTGGAGTTTGATGCGAATGCGCTGGCCTTTCATGGTGAAAAAAGAACGAGGGTTTAGGTGCGGGCGGGCCCCTTGGCGTTGAGCTCGACGATTTTGGCGAGCAGGGAATTCGGCACCTGCTCGAAGTGCGAGGGCGTGACCGATGCGGAAGCGCGACCCTTCGAGAGCGAGCGGATGTCGGTGATGTAGCCGAAAAGCGTCTCGAGCGGCACGCGGGCATCGATGATGCACGCGCCGTTCTTGTTCTCCATGCCGTTGATCGTGCCGCGGCGGCGGTTGATGTCGCCGATGAGGTCGCCCTGGTAATCCTCGGGCGTGGTGACTTCGACGCCCATGATGGGCTCGAGCATGATCGGGTGGGCCTTCTTCATCGCGTCCTTAAACGCGAAGATGCCAGCCATCTTGAACGCGAGTTCCGAGGAGTCCACCTCATGGAACGAGCCGTCAACAATGCGCACGATGACATCGACGACCGGAAAGCCGGCGACAGTGCCGTTGTTGCAGGCTTCCTCGACCCCTGCGATAGAAGGCTTGATGAACTCCTTCGGGATCGAGCCACCCACCGTTTCGTTGAGAATCTCGATGCCCTTGCCCTTCACGTTCGGCTCGAGCTTGAGGAGGACGTGGCCATACTGGCCCTTGCCACCGGACTGGCGGATGAACTTGCCCTCGCCATCGGCGTGCTTGAGGACGGTTTCGCGATAGGCGATCTGCGGCTTGCCTGCGGTGGCCTCGACCTTGAACTCGCGCTTCATGCGGTCGCGGATGATGTCGAGGTGAAGCTCGCCCATGCCGGCGAGAATCGTCTGGCCTGAGTCGGGGTCGGTTTTGACCTTGAGCGTCGGATCCTCGGCGACGAGGCGCTGGAGTGCGGTGCCCATTTTTTCCTGGTCAGCCTTCGAGTTCGGCTCGATGGACATCGAGATGACGGGCTCCGGGAAGGACGGCGGCTCAAGGCGGATGTCGAAATCCTCGTCACACAATGTGTCGCCGGTGATGACATCTTTAACCCCGACGAGCGCGCAGATGTCGCCCGAGTAAGCCAAATCGATTTCTTCGCGATCCATCGCGTGCATGAGCACCAGGCGGGACACGCGCTCGGAGCGGCGGGTGCGCGGATTGTAGAGCGACATGCCCTTGGGCAGTTTCCCGGTATAAACGCGGAAGAAAACAATCTTACCAACGAACGGATCGGTCCAGAGTTTGAACGCGAGCCCAGCAAGCTTGCCCTTGTCGTCGACCACGGCCTCGACTTCCTTGCCGTCGCTATCATGGCCCTTCATCGGCGGAACGTCGATGGGGCTCGGCAGATAATTCACCACGCAATCGAGGAGGCGCTGCACGCCCTTCTTCTTGAACGCCGAGCCGGGGACGACCCCGGTGAACTGTAGTGAAATCGTCGCCTTGCGGACGCCGAGCATCAGCTCGTCGACAGAGATCTCTTCGCCGCCGAGATATTTTTCCGCGATGGTGTCGTCAAAATCCGAGACCGCCTCGATGAGCTTGTCACGGTATTCCTTCGCCTGCTCTGCCATCGCCGCGGGAATCGGCATCGTCTTTGGATTCATGCCAAGCTGATCGTTCGGATCTTCCTCGAAGGAATAAGCGAGGTTCTGAACGAGATCGATGAGGCCGGTGAAATTTTCCTCCTTGCCGATCGGCAGGAAAATCGGGTGCGCGTTGGCCTTCAATTTATCGCGCATCTCGGAGACGGCGCGGAAAAAGTCGGCGCCCGTGCGATCCATTTTATTGATGAACGCGATGCGCGGCACCTTGTATTTGTTGGCCTGGCGCCAGACGGTCTCGGACTGCGGTTGGACGCCGGCGACGGCGCAGAACACCGCGACCGCACCGTCGAGCACGCGGAGTGAACGCTCTACCTCGGCCGTAAAGTCCACGTGGCCGGGCGTGTCGATGATGTTGATGCGTTGCTTGATGCCCTTCCACGGGCCACAGGAGGCGTTCCACGCGCAGGAAATCGCGGCCGCGGTGATCGTGATACCTCGCTCGCGTTCTTGCTCCATCCAGTCGGTCACCGTGGTGCCCTCGTGGACTTCACCCATCTTGTGGACGGCACCGGAGTAGAAAAGAATGCGCTCGGTCGTCGTGGTCTTGCCGGCGTCGATGTGCGCGGCGATGCCGATGTTGCGCGTCCATTCGAGCGGAAACGGACGGTTCTTGGCGTTGACCGGAGAGATCTTCGCCTTGTCGGTGACGACAGTAATGGCAGGTGCGGCGACAGCGGACATGGGCAGCGGCTGGACTGGTTACCAGCGGAGGTGGGCGAAGGCGCGATTGGCCTGGGCCATCTTGTGCGTGTCTTCCTTCTTCTTCACAACGGAGCCCGTGTTGTTGTAGGCATCGATGATTTCCGCAGCGAGGGCGTCCTTCATCGGAATGCCTTTGCGGCCGTCCGCGGCCGCAACAATCCAGCGGAGCGCCAGTGACTCCTGGCGTTCGAACGAAATTTCCACGGGCACCTGATAAGTGGCTCCACCGACACGGCGGCTCTTCACCTCGAGGCGCGGGCGCGCGTTTTCGAGCGCACCGAGCAGGAGATCAACCGGATCGCCCTTCTCGAGTTTCTCGGAGACTTTTTCGAATGCGCCGTAGACGATGCGCTGGGCAAGGTTCTTCTTGCCGCTTTTCATGATAACGTTGACGAGATGCGCGACGAGCGGGCTCTTGTAGCGGATATCGGGAGCGGCTTGGCGCTTCTCAGCTCTGTGACGGCGTGACATGGCGAAATGGTGTTAGGAAAGAACGGGTTTTACTTGGCAGCCTTCGGGCGCTTGACGCCATACTTGGAGCGGGAGCGGCGGCGTTTCTCGACACCGGTCGCGTCAAGGGTGCCGCGGACGATGTGATAACGGACGCCGGGGAGATCCTTAACGCGGCCGCCGCGCACGAGCACGATGGAGTGCTCCTGGAGATTGTGGCCTTCGTCGGGAATGTAGGAGATGACTTCGTTGCCATTCGTGAGACGGACCTTCGCAACTTTGCGGATAGCGGAGTTCGGCTTCTTCGGCGTGCGGGTCATCACCTGCACGCAGACGCCTCGGCGGAAAGGGTTGCCCCCCAAAGCCGGAGACTTCGACTTGGTGCGCATCTTGCGACGGCCTTTGCGCACGAGTTGGTTGATGGTCGGCATACGAGAGAGTTGAAAGTTAGAGAGTTAGAATTGGAGAAAAGAGGATGACGCTACCTTGCGCCGAAAGCTCGGCAAGAACTTTTTGGCGTAAACTAGCTATGCTCGCGACAACCGGCTTTGAAACCGGCGCCGCGAAAAGGAAAAAGCGTTCATCGGTTGAACCGACAACGCGCGGAAAGTGGGAGAAAAGAGGGTTAAACTCTACGGCTGGCGCGGAGAACTCAAGCAGATTTCCGGTTGTGGCGCAGAAAACTTCCATCCGCCTCCTTTTTTGAAAAAAAACGCCCGGTCAAATGACCGGGCGTAAAACTCCATGGAGCTAAGCTCTACATGATGTTTTGGCGGGAGGAATGCGAAACGTGATCATGCCTCCAACCCGTGACAAGGTGAAGTTATTCACAAGTTACCCTCCCCTGTTGACAAAAAAAGAAACCGCGGACATCGAAGTCCGCGGTTTCGAAAAGTTGACGACGTCGTTCGCTCAACTCGCACTCGCCTCGGCAGGTTTCGGCTCGTCGGAAATCTCGGCGCCAAAGGGCAGGCTGATCTTGAGCTGCTTGTATTTCGGCAGCCCCGTGCCCGCCGGAATCAGATGGCCCATGATCACGTTTTCCTTGAAGCCCTTCAACAGATCGACCTTGCCGAGCGTCGAGGCGTCGGTGAGGACGCGCGTCGTCTCCTGGAAACTCGCCGCCGAGATGAAGCTCTCGGTTTCGAGCGACGCCTTCGTGATGCCGAGGAGGATCGGTTCGGCCTCGGCGGGTTTGCCGCCGGCCTCCTCAATGCGCTTGTTCTGGGCTAGGAAGCTGGCGCGATCGACTTGTTCGCCCCAGAAGTTTTCCGTGTCGCCCGGATCGGTGATGCGGACTTTGCGGAGCATCTGGCGGATGATAATCTCGATGTGCTTGTCGTTAATCGTCACACCTTGGAGACGATAGACTTCCTGCACCTGCGAAATCAGGAAATCGTAGAGCGCGGACGGCCCGAGGATTTCGAGGATCTCATGCGGGTCGGCGGCGCCTTCGGTGAGGTGCTGGCCTTTGTGCACGACGTCGCCGGGTTGCACGATAATGTGCCGGCCGGTGGCGATCAGATGCTCTTCCTCCTGCTGGGTCTCCTCATTTTTCACGACGAGTTTCCGCTTGCCACGGACGGTGCCTTCGAAGCCGACGATACCGTCGATGCGCGACATCTCCGCGGCTTCCTTTGGGCGGCGGGCTTCGAACAACTCGGCGACCCGCGGGAGACCACCCGTGATGTCCTTGGTCTTCGACGCTTGCCGCGGTGTTTTTGCGAGCAGCGCACCGGGCTGGATGATGTCGCCTTCGTTGACGGCAATCTGCGCGCCAACCGGAATCGAGTAGGCGGCAAGTGGCTTGTTCTTGCCGTCACGGACTTCGACCTGCGGGTTAAGGTCTTCCTTATGCTCGATGACGACCGTGGCGATGCGGCCCGACGAATGATCGAGTTCGCGCTTCACGGTGACACCGGGGATCATGTCCTTGAAGTGCAGTGTGCCGCCCTTCTCGGAGAGCACCGGGATGTTGTAAGGATCCCATTGCGCGATGAGTTTTCCCACCTTTGCCCCGTGCTGATCCTTGAGATCCTTTTCGGTGATTTTCTGGCCGTCCTTTACGTTCAGAAACGAGCCGACGATAATATTGTAGGACTCGATTTCCTTGTCCTCGTCATCGAGGATTTGAATGGAGCCCGTCTTGTTGAGCACGATCGGAACGCCATCGGCGGTTTCGACGAGGCGAAGGCCGCGATACTTGATCGTGCCGGCGGCGCGCACGCGAATCTCGGGGGTCTTGAAACTGCCGGTCGCCACGCCACCGATGTGGAACGTGCGCATCGTCAGCTGCGTGCCGGGCTCACCAATCGACTGCGCGGCAATGATGCCAACGGAATCGCCGATTTTGGCGACCTTGCTGGTGGCCGGATTGATGCCGTAGGACTTCGCATCAATGCCACCCTTGGCAATCGAGGTGAGCGGCGACATGACCTTGACGCGTTCGATGCCGAGCTCGTCGATTTTGGCGGCGATTTCTTCGGTGATAAGTTCACCGGACTCGACAAGGATTTCGCTCGGGTTGATCGGGTTGTGGACATCGTCGCTCGCGAATCGGCCGATGATGCGCTCCTTGAGTCCGACGATTTCGTCGTCGCCTTCCATGATCGCCTTTTTCCACACGCCGTCGCGCGAACCGCTGTCGTCTTCCGCGATGATGACGTCCATCGCCACGTCGCATAGCTTGCGGGTGAGATAGCCGGCATCGGCGGTTTTTAGCGCGGTATCGGCGAGGCCCTTGCGGGCGCCGTGCGTCGAGATGAAGTATTCGAGCACCGTCAGGCCCTCGCGGAACGAGGACAGAATGGGGCGCTCGATAATCTCGCCGGAGGGTTTGGCCATCAGGCCGCGGGTGCCGCAAAGTTGGCGCACCTGCTGTTTGTTACCGCGCGCGCCCGAGTCCATCATGATGTAGACTGGGTTCACCTCGGTCTTGCCATCGTTGGCCTCGAGCTTCGCGAAAACCTCCTTGGCAATCCTGTCGGTCGCGCCAGTCCAGATGTCGACCACCTTGTTGTAGCGCTCGCCGTCGGTGATGATGCCCTTGTTGAACTGGACTTCGACCTCGGCAATCTTCTTGCGGGACTCAGCGACGATTTCTTTTTTCGAGTCCGGGATAATCATGTCGTCGATGCCGATCGAGATGCCGGCTTGGAACGCCGTCGTGAAACCGAGCTCCTTCAACTTGTCGAGTGTCTCGACCGTGATCAAGTTGCCCGCGATCTTGTAGGTGTTGAGAATCAGATCACCGAGTTTGCTCTTCGGCACGGGAAAGTTGACGAAGCCGAGACCGGCCGGCCAGATCTGGTTGAAGATCACGCGGCCAACGGTCGTGCGGAGAATCTTGCGCTTCGTGTCGCCATAGACGGTCTCGCGGCCGTAGTCGAGATTCGGCACATCGACCCAATCGTGCATCTTGAACGCGCCGTCCGCCTTCGCGTAGAGCACTTCCTGCAGGCCGCTGAGGAGTGGCACGCGGACGCCCTTGGCGGGCTTCATGCGCGGCTCGATAGTGAGGTAATACGCGCCGAGGACAATGTCCTGCGACGGCGTGAGGATCGGCTTGCCGGAGGACGGCGAGAAGATGTTCGACGTCGCCATCATGAGGAGTTTGCACTCCATGA
>OCZT010006129.1_pt1 | contig 11925 bp, 10 predicted proteins | sample 1539031 | NCBI WGS metagenome assembly OCZT01 (sample SAMEA3539308, study PRJEB22396) | soil metagenome | biome: tundra; feature: field; material: soil | place: USA | collected 2010-05 | depth 0.15 m
GAAGACCGAAGACCGAAGACCGAAGACCGAAGACCGAAGACCGAAGACCGAAGACGGAAGACGGAGAAAGACGTAAGGCAGAGGGAGCTGACCGCGCTCACGCTCTGCCTTACGTCTTCGGTCTTCGGTCTTCCGTCTTCTACATCGTACTCCGCCCCATCCCGTACTTCAGCATCGACGGATGCCAGCTGATCGTCAGGCTCATCCACCCGACGTTGTAGTTCTGGTAGAAGCTGGAAAGGTTGATGTGGTTGGCGGTCGTGCCGATCGCCGGCGTCAAAGTCTGCGTGCGCCAGTCGTTCTGATTGTACGACTCGATGTTGTAGCGCATCGTCAGCGCCCAATCCGGGTTATAGATGTACCGGAGATAGAGCGACATCGGATGTAGCTGCTGCGTGACCGCCGGGAAGTCGGTCGCCGTGGCCGAGACGCGCTGCGACGCGCTGCCGCCCGCAGGCGTGATCGGGTTGGCGTTCGCGACGATGAACGTCGCGTCCGACATCGAGATGCTCCCGCCGGCCTCCCACTTGCCGGGGTCCAGCACCGCGGTAAAGCCCGCGTAGGTGTTGTTGATGTGGTCCGTATTGTTGTTCAGCCAGATCCACGTCGGGTTCTTCAGCGTGGAGTCGGCGCTGCCGGTGCGGTACAACTGCTTCAGCAGGTCGTTGTAGTCCTCCCTCGAGTAGCCGACGTTGAGCGAGAAGCGCGCGCTCGGCGTCCACTCGATCGTGCCGCCGGCCATCACGCTCTTGTCGCTCTGCACGCCGTACGTCGAGTTCGGGTAGCCGTCGTGGCCCACCTGCCACGTGAACGACACGTTCACCTGGTCGGTGGGGGAGAACTCCGCCTCGAACGCGGTCCGTTCGCGGTTGCGGTCCGCCTCGTCGAACCGGCGGAAGTCTGGGTTCTCACCCGTGGTCGTGATGTGATATCCGCTGCCGCGGCGCGAGCCGTTGGTGTACGACGCGCGCAGCGTGACCCAGTCGAGCCCGGTGTAATCCACGCTCACCTTGGGAGTGGTCTCGTTGGTCGTCACCACGTTGCGCTCGGTCGAATCGCGCGTCATGGTCTGCCACGCCACGCCGGCGGAGAGGTTGAGCGCGCGCAGCAGCCGGTAGTTCGCGCCCACCGAGTAGTCGGTGGTGGAGTGCGGCGCATAGTTAGTCGTGGTTCCGGCGGAAAGACTCCGGTCGCTGATCACCAGCGTGTCCACCGTGACCGAATCGGTGTTGTTCTTGTACTGGAAGCTGCGGAAGCGCGCCGTCAGCCCGAGGTCCTTGAGGGGGTGGCTCGAGAGCGACGCGTTGAATACCGTCGTCGTGACGCGCCCATCGAGGCTCGCCCGCGACGGGAGGTAGTTGGGATCGTTGAAGTAGAAGCTGTTGGTGGTCGGCGGAATGAACGGCTCGTTCTGCGCCCACCACGAGTACGTGCCGCTCGCGACCACGCGCGTGCGGAGCGGGAAGTTCCCCGCGACGAACGCCGACGCCGTTTGCGCCGAGTTGTTGGGTGCGAGCGCCAGCCGGCCGACAGCCGCGCCGGTGGTTTTCGTGTCCGCGATCTGTTGCGGATTCATCGAGCTCATGGAATTGAACGCGTTCTGGAACATCGAGAGATCGTACGACGCGCTCGCCTGGAACCGCGGCTGCGTGTACGACTGCGTGAGCCGGAAGTCCTGCGTGGTCTGGTCGATCGGCTCGGGGGTCTCCCTCGTGTTGTTCGACGATCCGCCGAACGCCATCCCGATCGGCCGGTCGCCGGTCTTCGAGACGTGCGTGTACTCGACCTTCGTGTCCCACGCCGGCGACGGGGTCAGGGCGAGCGACACCTTCAGCGGGTCCCAGATGGTGCGGACCGGCGCGAGGTACGGCGCTCCCCGCCACGCGTTGGAGTCCGGGCGCGGCGACGGCAGCGCGTAGAGGTTGCCGTTGCCGAACGTGCCGAGCGAGCGCGCGTCGGTGGAGAAGGTGTGCGGGATGCCGTCGTACCGGATCTGCATGTCGTACGACCCGGGCCGGCTGAAGCGCGCCCAGAAACTCTGGTCGAGCTGCAGCACGTTGCGTCCGGAGATCTGGTATGTGCCCATACTGTCCTTGGGCATGTACGACAGGATGAACTGCGGAATCACGAGGCCGGTCCTGATGTCCCGGTACTCGAGGAGCTTGCCGAGCTGCTGTTCGTTTGGTGCGGGTACGGTCAGGCGGTCGAAGTCCTGTCCGCCGACTTCGGCGGCGACGGAAATGGAGCTGGCCGGCTTGGCCACCTTCGTGGTGTCCTGCGCCTGCACTGTGGTCGGCCGCGCCAGCGCGACTGCGCCGGCGGCGAGCAGCATGGCCGCGCCACATGAGATGAGTTTCATGGTGTCTCTCCTGGTGGGCTGCATGCTACCGGTTCAAGTACCGGCCGCTGGGATGGTTCGAGCCATGGATCTGGACGTGGCAGGTGGAGCACTGGCGGTTGAACACGAACTGCACGTCGGCGGGGAGCGTCAAGCCACGTGGCGCGATGGGATGCCCGCTGCTGGCGTGGCACTGCTGGCAGAGCCGCGGGCGCGTGACCTTGAGCATCTTCTCGTGCGGCGTGCCGTGCACGTCGTGGCAGTTCGCGCAGTTCTCGGTCACCGGCGCGTGCTCCCACAGGTACGGCCCGCGCTTCTCGGTGTGGCAGGTGAAGCAGGTCTCGTTCACCGACGACGCCACCAGGAGCTTCTCGTTGGGGGAGCCGTGCGGATTATGGCACGACGTGCACTCCATCTTCCCCTGCACGAGCGGCATGTGCGAGTAGTGGGTCAGCTTGGCGACCTGCGTCGCGTGGCAGCGCTGGCACGTTTGCATCACGCTCGGCTTCGCCAGGCTTCCGGTCTCCGACCCCGGGTGCATCACGTTGTGGCAGTCGGTGCAGGCCACGTCGCGGTTCTCGTGCGTGCTCCCTTTCCAGAGCATGCGCGCCGTCTTCTCGTGGCACTGCAGGCAGGCGGCGTTGCGTTCCGCCACCGGCGTCTTGGTCTTCTTGCTGAAATAGATGAGCGCGCCACGCTCGTCGCCGCCCGACTCGGCGTGCTGCTTGCCGGGCCCGTGGCAGCTCTCGCACCCGAGCTGTTCCTTCGCGTCCCTGGGGTTCCTGAGGAGGACCTTTCCCATGGGGGTGGCCATGAAGTCCCCCACGTCCTTCTTGTGGCAATCGATGCAGGCGGCGCTGCCGGCGTATCCCGCCGGCGCGGCCGCCTTTGCGGCCTGTTGGGCCGCAACGGTCTTGGAGGCAACGAGCAGCGCAAGGGCTGCGAGAAGCCAGCGTAGGTGTCGCATGGGTCGGTTATTAATCCTTCGCCGCCCAAACGACGGACGGCGCAAGCGGGTGTGGGCCGCTGATGCGTTTGGTGACAGGTACTTCGGTACTGGTACATCGGTCCAGCTTCTAGCATCCAGCTTCTAGCATCCAGCTTCTAGCATCCAGCTTCTAGCGTCCAGCATCTAGCGTCCAGCATCTAGCTTCCAGCTTCTAGCGTCCAGCTACCAACATCCAGCTCCTGCGCTCTACGGCTTTGACTTCGAGCCGAGTTCCCGCACGTACTTCGCGACCGCCATCATTTCGGCGGGCTTCATCTTGTCCTTGAACGAGACCATGTCTTCGTTCTTGCCCTTGGTGAGGACCTTCACCACGGAGTCGTCGCTGCGCGCGGCGATGAATGCGGCGTCGAACGTGGCGATCTTCGGGAACTTGGCCTGCATCGTTTTCGGCGCCTTGCCGAGCACGCCATGGCACTTCTTGCAGTTCTCGTCGTAGAGCGCCTTTCCATCGGGCGCCTGCGCGGCTGCACGGCCGGCTGCGGCTGCGCTGGTGAGCACGAGGGCGATCATCATCGAACGGATCTTCATGGTCTATTTCTCCTTTGGCTTTGCTGGCTCAGGGAACGTGTCGACGAACTGCTCCTTCGCGGTCTCCCAGTTCTTGCCGCGGAGGGAGGACAGGTATCGAGAGAGCTCCTCGATTTCCTGGTGGGAAAGGACCGGCGGGCCGAACGCCGGCATCTTCGAGCCGGTGTGGAACCGTGACGGGTCCTCGATGAAGCTGTGCATCCACGCCGACGAGTGGCGGAGGCCGACGTCGGTGAGTTCGGGCGCGTTCTTGGCGTCGCCCTTCCGGTCCGCGCCGCCCTTGCCGGCGACGACGTGGCAACCGCCGCACTGCTGGCGCTCGAACAGCGCGCGGCCGGCGCGCTCCGACGAGTTGAGGACGCGCCCGACTTCGGGCGCGACGGCCGTCGGCTTCGGCTCCTTGATCGCGGCGCCGAGGAGCAGCGCCATGGAGCCGAGCAGGAAGAAGAGCGAGAACCGCGCCACCGGACGCTTGCCGAGCGAACGCGCGCTGCGCCGGTCGTAGAAGGGCAGCAGCACGAGCGCGAGCCCGAGCGCACCCGGCACGCCGACCGCGACGACGCTCTCCATCGATCCCGGCACCAGCTTGAGCAGCTGGAAGAACGGGAGGAAGTACCACTCCGGCCGCGGGACGTACGACGAATCCGACGGGTCGGCGGGGAGCTCCAGCCCCGCGCCGACGAACGCGGCGAACAGGAAGATCAGGATGACGATCACCATCGCGATGATCGCGTCCTTCACGACGATGTCGGGCCAGAAGCGCACGCCGGCGCCTTTGCTGGCGGCGTAGTGCTCTCGGTAATAGTGGTGATACTCGGGATTGTTGGTCTTGGGCGGAGCGTTCTTCTCGAGCACGCCGGTCCGCGGCGCGATGCCCTGACGGACCACCAGCGTGAGGTGAAGGAGCGCGATGCCCGCGAGCAACGCCGGCAGAAGCAGCACGTGCAGCGCGTAGAACCGCGACAGCGTCGCGACGCCGAGCTGGGTGCCGCCGCGCAGCAGCTTCACGAGTATCGCGCCCACTATGGGAGTGGTGCCCGCGATGTTCGTCCCCACCTGCGTGGCCCAGTATGCCTTCTGGTCCCACGGCAGCAGGTAGCCGGTGAATCCGAAGCCCAGCACGATGCCGAGCAGCGCGACGCCCAGCAGCCAGTTGATCTCGCGGGGATACTTGTAGGCGCCCATCGTGAACACGCGGATGGCGTGCGCGACGACGAGCACGACCATGGCCGAGGCGCCCCAGTGATGGATGCCGCGGAGGACCGCGCCGCTCGCGACGCTGTGCTCCAGATAGCGGATGCTGTCGTACGCATGGTCGGGCGACGGCGCGTAATACATCGCGAGTATCGTGCCGGTCACCGCTTGCACCATGAACACGGCGAGCGTCGCGCTGCCGAGCGTATGCCACCAGGTCAGGCCGCCCGGCATCTTGCGATCGAGCAGCGTCTGGCGGATGCCGAGGAGGTCGATGCGCTCGTCGATCCACTTCGTGATTCGGTCCATGGCGCTACGCCTCGATCCGTTCGGAGACGCCGAGGCGGTAATCCTTGTAGTTCACCCACACCGCGCTGTCGCGGATCTCGACCTGGAGCTCGTCGAGAGGGCGGGGCGGCGGACCGGCGAGGACTTCGCCGGTCTTGGGGTCGAATTGCCCGCGATGACACGGGCAGAAGAAATGCTTGAGGTCCTTGTCGTAGACATAGCTGCAGCCGAGATGGGTGCAGTGCCCGTTGTATGCCTTGAACTTGTCGCCGTCATCCGTGTACAGCCAGACGCCGTTGAGCGCGCGGCTCTCGACCCATGCATCCTGCAGCTGCTGCACGAAGTTCACGCGCACCGGCACGCCGACGTCGAGGAGCGCGATGTCGTCGGCGACCTTCACCCAGCCGTCCACGTGAGGCTGCGGCAGGCTCGGCGACGCGAACGCGCGCACGACTGGAAAACCGACGATCACCGCGGTCACCGCGCCGCTCGCGGCACTGACCTTCGCGAGAAAGTCCCGCCGGCTGTCTGCGGGATGCGCCGAATCGCCACCCGTTTCAGTGTGTTTTACCTGGTCATCCATGAGAGATGAGTCTCCATTTCGTGACGTGTCCGTGGCATCGGGACTTAACCTGATTTTTTGTAGGCTATCACCTGACGCATACGGCACTCAGCCTACTCGATCGGCTGGATTCCCTTCCGCTGTGCGTCGGCGTTTTTCCCCATGCGATGACGCCATTCGTCGATTTCCGCATGATTCCCCGACAATAATACGGGGGGAACCTTGAAACCGCGGTACTCGGGCGGGCGCGTGTAGCTCGGCGCCGAAATTCCGCGGCCGAAAAACGAGTCGGAGCGGGCGCTGTCCATGTCGCTCATCGCGCCTGGCAAGAGCCTGACCGTCGCGTCGATCACCGCGAGCGCGGCGGGCTCGCCGCCGCTCAGCACGAAGTCCCCGAGCGAGAGCTCCTCGGTCGCCAGATGGTCGGCGACGCGCTGGTCGACATCCTTGTAGTGCCCGCACAGCACGGTGAATTCGTCGAGCTGCGCGAAGCGCTCCGCGTCGGCGTGCGCGAACCGGCGGCCACGCGGCGAGAGCAGGACGATCGGCGGCTTCGCGCCGATGGCCTCGACGGCCTCGAAGAACGGCGCGGGCTTCATGACCATGCCGGCGCCGCCGCCGTAGGGCGCGTCGTCCACGGTGCGATGCTTGTCGTGCGTGTAGTCGCGAAGGTCGACGAGCTGGTACCGCACGAGCCCCGCCGCCGCGGCGCGCGCCGGAATCGAGAGTCCGAGCGGGCCCTCGAAGAACTCCGGGAAGATCGACACCACGCGGATGGTCAGCATCGCGCTCACGCACCGCCGGAAAAGAGTTCGTCGGGGATCGCGACGGTCAGCGTGCGCGCCGCGCGATCCACGCGGCGCACGAACCGTTCATTGAACGGGAGCGTGACGTCGCCCCGTGTCGTTCGCACGTCGAGGAGGACGCCCTGCGGGACAGGGTACCACGCGCGCACGTCGCCGAGTTCGGCGCCGTTTTCGTCGAGCACACGCATGCCGCCGAGCTCGTGCAGGAAGAGCTCGCCCTCTTCGGGCTCGGAGAGCTCCTCGAGCGGCACGAGCAGGTGGCGGCCGTTCCAGCGTTCGGCTTCGGTGCGGTCGGAGACCGCGTCGAGCGTGACGAGCAGGCCGCCCTTGAACGGGCGGCTGGCTCGCACCTCGAGCGTTCGCGTGGTGCCGGTCTCCGGATCGCGCCAGAGTTGGCCGTCGGCCGTCCCCTGAAACACGCGCGCGCCGGGAGCGAAGATCAGCTCCGGCGAATCGGTCATCAATTCGACGACCAACTCGCCGCGCACGCCGTGAGCACGGCGCACGCGGCCGACCAGCGCGTAGTCGTGCGTGGCGCTCAGCCTTCCTTGAGCGGCACGGCCGCGGCGCTCTTCTTGACGGCGAGACGCGATTCGTGGCGAGTCTTCAGCACGCCGGCCTTGCGAAGCAGCGACCGGACGGTATCGCTCGGCAGGGCGCCCTTGTCCATCCAGTAGTTGGCGCGCGCGATGTCGAGGTTCAGCGCCAGCTCGCCACTGCGAGGAGCGTACTGGCCGATGATCTCGATGAATTTTCCCTCGCGCGGGCTGCGGGAATCGGCGACGACGATGCGATACGTCGGCGCCTTCTTGCGGCCGGTGCGACGGAGGCGGATGCGGACTGCCATGTTCTTTCCTCGCTGAAACGGTGATGGTGCTGAACCGGGCTCATCGCGCCACCGGAATTTCCGGTGCGCACCCGGGGTAACTCGAGGAGGCTAGATGCTAGAAGTTGGATGTTAGAAAACTGCAGTTATCTAAATTCCAGCATCTAGCATCTAGCACCTGTTTTCAGGGAAGTCCTCCAAACATCCCCGGTGGCATTCTGCCTCCGGAGGCTCCGGACATTTTTTTCATCATCTTTTGCATATCCCTGAACTGGTCCAGCAGCCGGTTCACCTCGCTGATCGGCCGGCCGCTCCCCTTCGCAACGCGAAGCCTGCGCGAACCGTTCAGCAGATCCGGCTTCTTGCGCTCCGCGTTCGTCATCGACAGCACGATCGCCTCGACCCACTTGATGCGGCGCGGATCGGCGTTCGCCTGCTTGAGCATCTTCGTGTTCACGCCCGGCAGCATCTTGAGGACCCCCTCGAGCGGGCCGAGCTTCTGGATCTGTTTCATCGCCGCGAGGAAGTCGTTCAGATCCATCCCTTCCCTGCGCACCTTCTTCTCGAGCTTCTTCGTGGCCTCGGCGTCGAACGACTCCTGCGCCTTCTCGACGAGCGAGATGATGTCGCCCTGCTGGAGGATCCGGCCGGCCATGCGGTCCGGGTGGAACTCCTCGAGCGCGTCGGTCTTCTCGCCGGTGCCGATGTACTTGATCGGCTTCTTCGTGACGCCATAGATGGAGAGCGCCGCGCCGCCGCGCGCGTCGCCGTCGAGCTTGGTGAGGATCACGCCGGTGACGCCCAGCGCGGCGTCGAATCCCTGCGCGATCTTCACCGCTTCCTGGCCGGTCATGCCATCGGCCACGAGCAGTATCTCATCGGGATGCACCGCGTCCTTCAGGCGGCGCAGTTCGTTCATCATCTCCTCGTCGATCTGCAAGCGGCCCGCGGTGTCGAGAATGACCACGCGATCGCGTTCGCGGCGTGACTGCTCGAGCCCCGCCCGCGCGATCTTCACGACATCCTGCGTGGAACGATCCGCGAACACGGGGATGCCGAGCTCGGCTCCGAGCGTCTCGAGCTGGTCGATCGCCGCCGGACGGTACACGTCAACGGCGATCATCCGAACCTGCCTCCCTTCCGTCTTCAATTTCCGCGCGAGCTTCGCCGCGGTCGTCGTCTTTCCCGATCCCTGCAGCCCCACCATCATCACGACGGTCGGCGGCACGCTGGAGAGCTTGAGCCCTTCGCGCCGTTCGCCGAGCATCACGGTGAGTTCGTCGAAGACGATCTTCACCAGCTGCTGCGCGGGGCTGACCGTTCGCAGCTGCGACACGCCGACGGCCTTCGCACTCACGCGCTCGAGGAACTCGCCGGTGAGCTGGAAGTTGACGTCGGCCTCGAGCAGCACCCGACGCACCTCGCGAAGGCCGTCCTTGATGTCGGCTTCGGAGAGCGTGCCGCGACCGCGGAGCTTCGCGAACGCGGCTTCGAGGCTGGAGGAGAGCTGGTCGAACATGAGCCTTACAACCTATCGGATTACGTGGCGTTATCCAAGGGGAACGACGGGCGTTTTTCCCAACAGCGAGTGAAGCCGTTAACCACTAACTGTTGGTTGGTTCTTGGTAAACGAATTGGTTCACCAACAACCAACCAACGGTTAGTGGTTAACGCGTCCACCCGCAGTGGTTTTTTTCCGCGCTGGTCGCCACGTTCGCGCAGGACTACGTTAAGTCAACGTGACCGCGCCCCAGTTGCCGTCCGAGCTGCCGCTCCTGGCGCTCCGCTCCACGATCGTCTTTCCCCACGGCACCATCGCCGTGCAGATGGGCGCCCCCGAGAACCTGGCGCTCCTGCGCGCGCATCCCGGGCCCGGCGCGCTGGTGCTCGTCGCCGTGGCACTCGGCGACGATGCGCAGGATCCGGCGCGCCTCGAGGGCCGCGTGGGCGTGTTCGCGCGAGTGAAGGACCGTAGCAGCTCGGGCGCGGAGACGATCCAGGTGACGCTCGAGGGCCTCGCCCGCGTGCGCATCGGCGCGATCTCCCGGCGCTCGCCGTTTCCCGTGGCGCAGGTCGAGCCGGTGGAGGAGATCGCGGCGCCGCGCGACCTGGCCCGCACGCTCATCGACCGCATCGTCGTCAGGGCCGAAGCGCTGGTCGAGCGCAACGAGCAGTTCCCCGCCGAAGTTCCCGGTCTGCTGCGCCGCGTGGCCGCCGACGTTTCGCGCTTCACCGATCTCGCCGCCTCGCACGGCAACCTGCGCATCGCCGAGCGCGACGAAGTGCTGCAGCGGCTCGACGTCGTCGCCCGGCTCGAATTCGTCTCCCTGCGATGGGAAAAGGAAGTCGCTCGCGCGACGGTGCTCGAAGAAGTCCGCCAGCAGACCGAGGTGAAAGTCGAGCAGCATCATCGCGAGTTCTATCTCCGGCAGCAGCTGCAGGCCATTCGCGACGAACTGGGCGAGCGCGACCCGACGGAGAGCGATGCGCAGGAGCTGCTGCGCCAGATCGAAGCGGCCGACCTCCCCGAGCGCGTCGCCCAGGAAGCGCGCCGCGAGACCGAGCGGCTGCGCGCGCTCTCCCCGGCGTCGAGCGAATACCAGGTCCTGCGGAACTACGTCGAATGGGTGCTCGCGCTGCCGTGGCACGCGCGCTCGGGAGACGAGGACATCGCCCTCGAGAAGGTCGAGGCCGCGCTCGACACGCGGCACTACGGCCTCGAGGAGGCGAAGGAACGCATCCTCGAGTACCTCTCGGTGCGACAGCTGCTCAAGCAGAGCGGCGGCCCCTCGCACGGTCCGATCCTCTGCTTCGTCGGACCGCCGGGCACCGGCAAGACCTCGCTCGGCGAGGCGATCGCGGAGTCGATCGGTCGCGCGTTCTATCGCATCTCGGTCGGCGGCGTGCGCGACGAGGCCGAGATTCGCGGGCACCGCCGCACCTACGTGGGATCGCTGCCCGGGCTCATCCTGCAGGCGCTGCGCCGCGTGCAGGTGTGCGACCCGGTGCTGATGATCGACGAGATCGACAAGATGCAGGGCGGAGGCCCGAGCGGCGATCCGCTCGCGGCGATGCTCGAGGTGCTCGATCCGCAGCAGAACGCGTCGTTCGTGGACCACTTCCTGAACCTGCCGTTCGACCTGCGGCCGGTGCTGTTCATCTGCACGGCGAACAACCTGTTCGACGTTCCGCCGGCGCTGCGCGACCGCATGGAGGTCATCCGCATCGCGGGCTACACCGTCGAGGAGAAGGTGGAGATCGCATGGCGCTACCTGCTGCCGCGCCTCGTGACCGAGCACGGCATCACGGACCTCGACCTCCAATTCACCGACGAGGCGCTCTCGACGATCTCGAGCCGGTACTCGCGCGAGGCAGGGCTGCGCGGCTTCGAGCGGAACCTCTCCGCGCTCATGCGCCGTCGCGCGCGCCGCAAGGCGCAGGGCGAGCAGGGCGCCTGGATCGTGGACGCCGCCCGCATCGAGGAGGTCCTCGGCTCGCCGCGCTACGCGACGGACGAAGCGGAGATCGAGCCGGAGATCGGGACGGTCACCGGGCTCGCGTGGACCGCGGCCGGCGGCGAGCTGATGACGATCGAGGCGCTGCGCATGCCCGGGAGCGGCAAGCTGACCGTGACCGGACAGCTCGGCGACGTCATGCGTGAATCCGTGGACGCCGCGTGCTCGTACGTACGATCACGGGCGCGGGCGATGCGGATCGTGGACGCGGAGATGAAGGCGACCGATCTCCACATCCATTTCCCCGCGGGGTCGGTGCCCAAGGACGGGCCGAGCGCCGGCGTGGCGGTCACGCTGGCGATCGCCAGCGTGATGAGCCGGCGCGCCGTGCGCCGGGACGTGGCGGTCACGGGCGAGGTGACGCTGCGCGGACGGGTGCTCGAAATCGGAGGCGTGAAGGAAAAGGTGCTTGCCGCGTATCGGTCGGGACTGCGCCATGTGGTGCTGCCGCAGGCGAACGAGAAGGATCTGCGCGAAGTTCCCGCCGCGATCCGGGAGCGCGTGCGATTCTCGTTCGTGTCCACCATGGATGAGGTCATCGAGGCGCTGCTTCTGCCCGAGGCAACGGCGCAGTTCGCGGATGCGGCGCCGGAAGCTGGTAGCTGGAAGCTGGAAGCTGGTGGAGCCACGGCCGGCGACGCGGAAGAGTCGCCGCCCCAAAAACCGTAGGCCGTTCGGCATCCAGCATCCAGCATCTAGCATCTAGCATCTATGGATCTCACCCGCCTCGCCCTCGACGTGCTGCTCGGCTCGGTCTCGGGCGGCGTTACGAGCTGGGTTGCCGTCGTCCTGATCTTCCGGCCATACGAACAGACGTTCGGCCTGCACGGCGCCATTCCCAAGAACAAGGCGCGGCTCG
>OCZT010006130.1_pt1 | contig 11925 bp, 9 predicted proteins | sample 1539031 | NCBI WGS metagenome assembly OCZT01 (sample SAMEA3539308, study PRJEB22396) | soil metagenome | biome: tundra; feature: field; material: soil | place: USA | collected 2010-05 | depth 0.15 m
CCGGTCTGCAGCACGTTGATCAGGTTCTTCGAGAAGTCCTGGCGGATCTGCACGATCGACAGGTTCGAACCGAGCGCGGAGGCTTCCGAGCGCAGCGTGGTGCTGGCCGCGGTCAGCGCGGTCAAAGCGTTGTTGGCCGAGTTGCTGTCCAGGAAGTCGGTGCCCGCGGTCAGGGTCGAAAGATCGAGGCCGGCGGTATTGAAGGTGACGCCCCTGATGCTCAGCGTCGACTTTCCAGTTTCGTTGAACGTGAACTTCAGGGTGTCGCCGTTCAACAGGTTCATGCCGTTGAAGGACGAGTCCTGCGACGTGGTGTTGATCTGCTGCAGTACGTTATTATACTGCGCTACCAAAGAGTCTCGTGTTGCCTGCGAGTTCGGGTCGGCGACCGCGGCCAAACCGGCCAAACCGTTGAACGCCTGGCCGACTCCAGCAGCCGAACCGGTGATCGCGCCGATCTGCGCCGAAGCCGCATCGTTTGTCGTCGTGATGTTGATCTTGCCGGTCGTGTCGATGCTGGCCTGCAGGTTGTTCGCCGCCAGCGCGGTGTTGAGCTGGTTGAGCGTCGAGACGCCACCGGCGCCGAAGGTGATGTTGGTCGCGGTGCCGCCGCCGGTGGCGCCGATCGTCAGCGTCTCGCCGCTGAGCGCGGGGTTCAGGCCGTTGTTGGTCGCCACGCCGACGCCAGTCACGCCGGTGGCCCCGCCAGTCAAGACCTGGGCGGTGGTTGTGACGCTGGAGTTTGCACCCGTTGTGCCCGAAGTGAACACCAAGTTGCCGCCTGAAACCGAAGCGACGGTGGACCCGTACTGGAAGTTGACGAGGTTGGCGACATCAGATGCGCTCAGGCTGCTAGCGTTGAGCGTAGTACCATTTTGCGCGTTGTACGCCGCAACATGTCCGGTGTCGAGCAGGATGTTCCCGACCGCACCACCATTGACCTGGACACTGAAGGCCAGGGAGCCCGCACTCACATTGACGGTCGTGAAGACACCGGCGGTGACCGAAGCAGCAGTGCCCGGCCCCAGCAGGTTCTGCGCGGTTGCGCCGGTGATGGCGGTAGAGGTGACATTGGACTTGGTCGTATAGCCGACGGGGGCCTGAAGCACCTGGTTGGCGATCGACTGCGCGCTCGCGACCAGGCGCTGCAGCGAGGTGATGCCGGTGTTGGCGGCCTGCAGAACCTGCACGCCGTTGCCGATGCCGTCGAGCAGATTGTTGATGTCGCTGGCCCGGTTATTGAGGCCCTGCGCCGTGAAATAGCTGGTCGGATTGTCGAGAGCCGAGTTGACCTTGTTGCCAGTAGCGAGGTTGTTTTGGGTGGTCGCGAGCAGCGAAGCGGTCGACTGCAGCGAGAGCAGGTTCTGGCGAACCGACGCGGAGAGAACTATACCGGACATGTTTTTTCCTTCTAGAGTTGGACGCCAATTCTTTGACCTGGTCAACCTAACGCGGCAGAACTTAACAATCGTTGAATACGGAAGGGCGGATGAATACGGAGATTTTGCCTAACCGATGTCGATCTTTGATTGGTTACCACCGTGCTAATGAAAACAGATTGAGAGGACCGGTTCTCAATAGTCACGCTCAAAGCTAAAGTTGCCGCTTGTGGTTTCGGAAAGCGTCGTTGGCTTTGCTACGCTAGGTTATTTTGCTTAATGCGCCGTAAAACCCAAGGGTTCACTCCCTCTCATCGAGCTATGGCAGCGTAGAGTACTGCAACTAGGCTTTGTTTCGGCGTGCATGAAGTTCGAGCGTCGGCTCCCGTTGGGCTTAGCCGCGACTAACCATAAACGTCTTCTTTAGGACTGGCGGCGACATTGGCCAGCGGGTTGCGTATCACGCCCGCCTTTTCTGGAAAGCCGTCGCCGATCTCAACCCGGCGGCGGCTTTTTCATGCCGCCTAGTGTCCGCGACCTAGCTCTTCGGAAAGGGAATGACGGAGCAGACGTGCAGGCCATAAGGGCGGCACTGGCGAGCACGGTCCTGACTAAAGGCGCGGGCTTCGTCTTCGGCGACAGTCTGTTATTGATGGCTTGAAGAGGACCTGATCAAATCGTGAATTCACGATGAGATCACGGTAGGCCCAGACCGCGAACATACATACTCGTTCCACCGATGCATGACCGTCCGCCGCTGTTCCAGCCGAGTGGATCGAAGATAGGCCCGTTGCGTGCGATCACGGTGCTTGAGATGGGCCAACGCTAGATCGACAAGCCTCTCGCGATCTTCAATGTCAGTGTGATCGACAACCCAGTCTGTAAAGGTCGATCTAAACCCGTGCACGTCAGCATCGCCCTTGTAGAGCGTGCGCAACGTATGCATCGGGCTTTTCTCGCCGACATGACCGTCAGCATCGCCGGGGAAGATGTAATCGTCAGGCGCGCCCGGCTCTCCTATGACCTTCAGCATCTGAGATGTCAGCGGCACGGCGTGCGGCCTGCCCTGCCCCTTGGATTTCATACGTGATCCGGGCAATGTCCAGACCATGTTCTCGATATCGATCTCATTCCACTTCGCGCCAACTGCCTCTTTCGCGCGGACGGCAGTCAGCACAATGAAGCTGAGCGCCCGTGCGGACGGCGTTATGTCGCCGCCCTGTCCTGTCGGGATGGTTTGAAGATCGCGGAAGAACTTCGGCACATCGGCGGAAGGCATCGCAGGGTGGGGCACAACCACGTTGTTGGCTTGATCCAGTTTGGGCCAAGGCAGATGAGCCAGCGGGCCGTTAGCAGCGGCCGGGTTGTCGCCGGCCCTGATCTCGCGAGCGATGGCGAACGCCATGACGTTTTGAGTGTGACTGCGGACCCGTTCGGCCAGCTTGGGCTTGCCCTCAAACAACCGGAGATGCGCCGCGATGTCCTGCGACGTGATCTTGACTACGTGCATCTTGGCTAACTCGCCGCGTTCGATCAAGTTGCGCCGGTAGGCGTCTGCCTCCGCGTCGCCGCGCCAGCCCGCTGCCTTACCGGGCACGCGCTCTCCGTCACGGTCATAGCCGTCAAGGTACTCTGCGACCAACACCGAGAACAGCGGCCCGGCGGCCTCTATAGCCTCTTCCTTGGCCTCGTCATCGTCCCGTTTCACGGCAAAGCGCTTAGCTGCCAAGACGGCCTTGGAATAGCTGTTGAGATCGGCGACAGTGCCAAGCGACTTCGACCGGAACGAGATGCCGTCCCGATACTGCTGGACCCAATAGCCCTTGCCGCTCGGGCGGGTGATCAGGAACAGGCTGTTCCCAAAGGAATGCTTGCCGGGGCTCTTCAAGGCATCCTGAATACGTTCGGCCGGCGTCATCGAATACTCCCGTTGTTACCCACATCTGTTACCCACATATGACAGCCTGCCAATGCCCGGTCAAGCCCGCCCTTGCGAATAAGCCTTACAAATCAATGGCGCAGACAGGCGGGGGCAGGCATACATGCCCCATAAGGCGGCTGGTCGTGCCAGGGCGACGCATTGCCGGCCCGGCGTGCCGCAATTGGCTGTATTCTGAGCCGGCTGATCCTGCTCACGGCCGGAAATGAACCTAAACTGGCTGAATTGTTCGCCCGCGCCGAGCTCAGGCGCGGCAGCTGCGCTGCATCAGCCACGTCAGCCACATCGGCGGATTGGGTCACCGGCGCGGAAAACCCCCGGCTGCGCGGCACGATCTGACCGAGCGCGCCTCCCAAGATGCTGGTTTTCATGCAACTTTTTTGCAGACCGCCGCATTATTGTGACGCGGTGTGGCCCGATTGACCTTGTGACGGTATACCCCCGGCAGCTAAAGTGACCTCCAATCGGATATGGCGATCTGCCAGCCCCATGAGGACGTGATGACTTTCAAACTCCCTGCCCTGAACAAACTTGCCCTGGTGCTGGCGGCGGGCGCTGTGATGGCAATCGGCCTTTCGGCCACCCCGGCCGACGCGGCCGGCAAGCGGAAATACTACGATGCCAATAGCACCGCTTATGGTCCGGGCGGTCCCAATGTGTCGTACCAGTCGGGACCGCGCACCCGGGTCTACGTCACCAAGCGCTCCTGGCTCGACGCCGGCGTTGAAGTATTGCCGGGCGACCGCAAGTTCACCGACTACGCCTTCCCGCCGTCGCCGCGATCCTTCGGGAACGAAAACAACAACCGCCCGCTCGACCGGCAGCCGCTGAACCCGGCGTCGGACATGGGCGGATATCCGCAGCGCTTCCCGCTGTATTGATTTCCGCGAACTGAATTAACGTCGTCATGGCCGGGCTTGTCCCGGCCATCTACGTCTTAATGTGCCCTCAAAGAAAAAAGGAAGACACGGATGCCCGCGACAAGCGCGGGCATGACGGTTTTCGTTACGCGTGCAGCTAGCCGCAGGGTGGGACGACGGTGGAAAAAGCTTGCACCTACCCGTGCAGCGCCTGCAACTCTTTGAGGATTGCTTCGCCCATCTGCGTTGTACTGACCGCGGTGGTGCCCTCGGATTTGATATCCGCGGTGCGCAGGCCGCTGGCGAGCACCGCCGCGATCGCAGCATCAACCTTGTCCGCCAAGGCGCCCATCTCGAACGAATAGCGCAGCGCCATCCCGAATGATGCGATCATCGCGATCGGATTGGCCAATCCCTTGCCGGCAATGTCGGGCGCCGAGCCGTGCACCGGCTCGTACAGCGCCTTGCGCTTCCTGGTCTTGACGTCGATCTCGCCGAGCGAGGCCGATGGCAGCATGCCGAGCGAGCCCGTCAGCATCGCCGCGATATCAGAGAGCATGTCGCCGAACAGATTGTCGGTGACGATGACGTCGAACTGCTTCGGCCATTTCACCAGATTCATGCCGCCGGAATCGGCCAGTTGATGCTCGAGCTGCACGTCCTTGTATTCGCGCGCATGCAGCTGCGTGACCACCTCGTTCCAGAGCACGCCGGTTTTCATGACGTTGCGCTTTTCCATTGAGGTCAGCTTGTTGCGGCGCTTGCGCGCCAGATCGAACGCGACGCGGGCAATGCGCTCGATTTCATAGGTGTCGTAGACCTGGGTATCGATGGCGCGCTTCTGGCCGTTGCCGAGATCGGTGATGGTTTTCGGTTCGCCGAAATATACCCCGCCGGTAAGCTCGCGCACGATCATGATGTCGAGGCCCTCGACCACCTCGCGCTTCAGGCTCGATGCGTCCGCAAGCGCGGGGTAGCACACCGCCGGCCGCAGATTGGCGAACAGGCCGAGATCCTTGCGCAGCCGCAGCAACCCTGCCTCGGGCCGCACGTCATAGGGGATGCTGTCCCATTTCGGGCCGCCCACCGCGCCGAAGATCACCGCGTCGGCGGACTTTGCCTTCGCCATGCAGTCCTCGGTGATGCTGACCTTGTGCGCGTCATAGGCCGAACCGCCGACCAGCCCCTGCTCGGTCTCGAAATGCGCAATGCCTTGCGCGTTCAGCCAGTCGATCAGGCGTTTCACCTCCGCCATCACTTCGGGGCCGATGCCGTCGCCGGGGAGAAGCAGCAGTTTATGGGTCGCCATGGGAGGGTCCTTGTTATGTATTTCTTACTCGTCATTCCGGACGCCGAGCCAACGGGTCCGGCCTTCGGCCGGCCCGATGAGGCGAGGCGATCCGGGATCTCAGCCCCGCTCCAATCAGCGAGGTGCAAAACGATCAATGATTCCGGGTTCGCGCCGGAGCCCGTCATCGGGCCGCGCTTCGCGCGGACCCGTTGAACGCGCCCCGGAATGACGGTCGATGCGGAGTGCTAGATCGGCATTGCGCTGATGGCAAGACACCATTGCTGGCCGCGCGCCTGTGCAACCGCCCCTTGGCCTGCCAGAATGCAGCTCAGCCGGAGTAACCCCTTGCACGCCCCCGACCGTCCCTCGCTCTACGTGCATCCCGCGCGTCTGATCCTCATCCTGTCGCTGACACCTACCGTCGGTCTCGGCATCGGCCGCTTCGCCTATTCGCTGGTGCTGCCGGACATGCGCGACACGCTTGGCTGGTCGTATTCCGCCGCGGGCTTCATGAACACCATCAATGCGGCGGGTTATCTTGCCGGTGCGTTGATGGCGTCGAGACTGGCGAAGCGATTTGGGCTGTCGGCCGCGGCGCGCTGGGGAACGCTGGCCTGCGTCGCATCGCTGGCGCTGTGCGCCATGTCAGGCAATTTCGTCGTTCTGAGTTTTGCGCGGTTGCTCGCCGGCCTGGGTGCCGCGGCCGGATTCGTCGCCAGCGGCGCGCTGGCGGCGAGGATTGCGCAATCGCGCCCGGCACGGGCGAACTTTCTGCTGAGCCTGTTCTACGCCGGACCCGGGCTCGGCATCCTGTCGTCCGGCCTGATCGCGCCATTCGTGCTGCAGGCTTTCGGGCCGGGATCGTGGTGGATCGTCTGGTGGGCGATGACGCTGCTCTCGGTTCTCATGACCATTCCGCTGCTGCTGGCGCCGATCGATACAAAGGCTGACTTCGCCGATGCGGCGCCAGCGACCTTCGCCATCGGACCGGTACTGATCTATCTCGCCGGCTATTTTCTGTTCGGCGCCGGATACATCGCCTACATGACCTTCATGATTGCGTATGTGCGCGACGCCGGCGGCGGCGCCGCGGCGCAGAGCGCGTTCTGGTGCCTGATCGGCTTGAGCGCGTTCGCGACGCCGTGGGTGTGGCGCGGCGTGCTCGCGCTCGACCGCGGTGGCGTCAGTACTGCGATCATTCTCGGCGTCAACGCGGCAGGCGCGGCGCTGCCGCTGTTCGGGCATTCCGCGGTGCTGCTGGCGATATCGGCTTTGGTGTTCGGGGTTGCGTTCTTCGCCGTGGTGGGATCGACCACCGCCTTCGTGCGCCACAACTATCCGCCGGTCGCATGGCCGAAAGGAATTGCGGCGATGACGATCGCCTTTGGAATAGGCCAGACGCTGGGGCCGATCGCGGTCGGCGCCATCACCGACGCGATGGGCAGCCTGTCCTATGCGCTCAACGTCTCGGCGGCGATGCTGGCGGTGGGGGCGATTGCGGCGGCGTTTCAGCCAAGGCTGGTGCGAAAGTCTTAGGGTGGGCACGCGGAGTTTTTCATCGGGCGCGCATTCGCGCGACCCTTTAGCTTTACCCACCCTTGCTACGCACCTACGCGTAGGGTCGCTCAACTCCCGCTGAACGAATTATATCCCTGGTCTTCCCAGTAGCCGCCCTTGTAGTCGTTGGTGACTTCCATCGAGATCACGTATTTCGGATTCTTGAAACCGAGCTTGGTCGGCACCCTGATCTTCATCGGAAAGCCATAGGCCCGCGGCAGGATTTCGTCGGCGAATTTGAACGTCATCTGGGTCTGCGGATGCAGCGCCGTGCGCATATCGAGCGGGCTGTTGTAGCCCTCGGTATCGGCGCACTGGAACCAGCAATATTTCGCGCGGGTATCGGCGCCGACCAGTTTGAGGAAATCGCGGAGCGGCGTGCCGGTCCAGCTTCCGATCGCGCTCCAGCCCTCGACGCAGATATGGCGGGTGACCTGCTTGACCTGCGGCAGCTTGTAGAGCTCCTCCAGCGTCCATGATTTCTTGTTGTCGACAAGACCGCGCACCTCGAACTTCCAGTCCTTGCCGTCGATGGTGGGCGCGTCCTCGAGATCGTAATAGGCGTTGAACGGGAATGGCTTGGTGATCGCGCTTTCCGGAAAGGTCGGCGCCAGCGCATCGGGGTTGAAGATCAGCGCCTGCACGGCATCATTGAATTTCGAGACCTTCTTCAGCATGTCCTCGGCGGAAAAGCTGTCGGACACGTTGCAACCCGTCAAAAGCGTCAGCGCGCCGAAGCTGGCGCCACCGGCGATAAAGCGCCGGCGCGCGAGATCCGGCATCACCTTCACCGCGTCCCTGACCAGCAGTTGCTTGTCGACGCCGGGGATCAGAAGCGAGCGAAGTCGGCCCATGATGTATCCTCCTCGAGATCTTGCTCTAGCGGCCGATGATCATGGCGCGCAGGGCTTTGGGCACCAGCACCGCCAACGCGACATGAACCACCAGGAATGCGACGATCGCCGACATGCAAATGAAGTGGACATAACGCGCCACATCATAGCCGCCGAACAGCGCCGTCAGCCACTGCAACTGCACCGGCTTCCAGATCGAAAGCCCCGACAGCACGATGACGATGCCGACCACGATGATGCCGGCATATAATAGCTTCTGCACATAATTATATCTGGTCAGGTCGGCATGCGACAGCCTGCCGGTCAGCGCGGCCTTGGCATCTGAAATCACGCCCGCCGGCGTGATCGGCAGCAGCTTCCTGGCGAAGCGACCGGTCGCAATGCCCAGCGTGAGATAGACGAGACCATTGACCATCAACAGCCACATCGCCGCGAAATGCCACAGCAGCGCGCCGCCGAGCCAGTCGCCAAGGGTGATGCTCTTTGAAAATTTCAAGAAATCGAACAGCGGCGAGGCGTTGTAGATCTGCCATCCCGACGTGACCATCAGGATCATCGCCGCCGCATTGATCCAGTGCACGGTCCGCACCCACGCCGGCTGAATGACCTTCGTTGTGGTGAATGCTGTGCGCTGGTCGCTGGCTGCAAGGCTGGACATGGTTGTTCCATCGCTGAAAGTCGATACCCCGACTATACGCCGGGAACCGGTGCTTCGTTACTGCAATACAGGCTATCAGATCGATGCCCGCAGGGCATGGCGGTCACAAAAAAGCGAGCCGGGTCGCCCCGGCCCGCGGTACGCATCCTGTTGGGGACCAGATCAGGACGCGTGACGTCAGGACGCCGACATCAGGACGGTGTCGACCACATGGATCACGCCGTTCGACTGATTGACGTTCGGGATCGTGACGGTCGAAGAACCGCCCTTGGCGTCGACGATCATGACCTTGCCGCCCGAGGCGTGCACGGTCAGTTCTTCGCCTTCAACGGTCTTGAGCTTCTTGCCGTCGGTCAGGCTGGAGGCTTCGAGCCGGCCGGGAACCACATGATAAGTCAGGATCTTGGTCAGGGTCGCCTTGTTTTCGGGCTTCACCAGGGTGTCGACCGTGCCGGCCGGCAGCTTGCCAAAGGCGGCGTTGGTCGGTGCGAAAACGGTGAACGGGCCCTTGCCTTCCAGGGTCTCGACCAGGCCGGCGGCCTTCACCGCCGCGACCAGCGTGGTGTGATCCTTGGAGTTGACGGCGTTCTGGATGATGTTCTTCGACGGGAACATCGCGGCGCCGCCGACCATGACGGTCTTCTCGCCGGACATTTCGCTTTTCATCATCTTGTCTTGCGCGCTGACGGGCGCAACGACGGCGGCGGTCAAAACCAGCGCACCAAAGGCGGCGGCGGACAACAATGCAATATGCTTGGACATGGCTTCGTCTCCCGATGGATTGAGTGACCGGCGGACCTCCGACGGCAATGAGGGGCAACAACGACGCCGCCGCTTGATGGTCAGACTGCGTCGCCGTTGCGCCGAGTTACGGGAGGTTTTGGAGCCGGTTTCGAAGAATAATTTATCGTGATGCTTGAAACTATTTCCGGCGCAGGCCGTGTATCCTCAGCGTCGTCCCTGCGAACGCAGGGACCCACACGCCGTCTCGGCTTGGACTCTGAGGTAAAGGCCTATGCGCATCACAAATGCCGGTGGTTATGGGTCCCCGCGTGCGCGGGGACGACTCTGAGAGACTTTAATCCCGATTATTTGCCGTCGCCACGAAGCCCCTGTTCCACGTCGGGCTGATCAGGATCTCGTTCACGCAGACCCGCGGCGGCATGCTGGCGACGAATGCGATGGTGCGGCCGATATCTTCGGACTGCAGCATCCTGGCCTGCTCTGCCTCCGATGGCACCACCGGACGCAGTTTCAGGATCGGCGTCGCCACCTCGCCGGGAGACAGGCAGCAGGCGCGCAAGCCGTTGACGCATTCGTCCATGTTGAACGAATGGGTCAGCGCCAGCACCGCGTGCTTGGTGGTGGTATAGGCCGGGCCCGGCATCTTCGACACATGGCGGCCGGCCCAGGACGCGACGTTGATGATGCAGCCGTCCTTTTGCGCCCGCATCGCCGGCAGCACCGCGCGCATGCAATACAGCACGCCGTTGAGATTGATCTCCACGAGTCTGTTCCAGCCCTCCAGCTCCATGTCGGCCCAGCTGCGTTTCGGCACATTGATGCCGGCGCTGTTCACCAGGAGATCGATGCGGCCATGTTTTGTCAGAATTTGCTCCGCGGCCTTGGCCACGTCATCGGACTTGCTGACATCGAGCGCGATCGCCTCGGCCTTGCCGCCGCTCCTGGTAATCTTCGCCACCACGGCATCCAGCGCGTCTTTCCGGCGTCCCGAAACCACCACCGTCCAGCCATCCGCCGCCAGCGCTTCCGCGCCGGCCTCGCCGATGCCGCTGCCGCCGCCGGTCACCCAGGCCACGCGTTTCCCGTTATTTGACATGCAGACTGTCTCCGTTGCTTTGTGAAGGGCGTCTTTGCTATTGAACCCCTTGAGATATGCAGCCGATCGGACGCCGCCGCCCCGGAATGATGCATGAACGCGCCCAAGAAGAACATCAAGAAAACCATCATGAACGCCAATCTGTTTTCCCGCCTGTTCGACGGCCTCGACGACCCGGCCCGCCTCGCGATCGAAACAACAGACGGGCAGCGCATCAGCTATGGCGACCTGATTTCCCGCGCCGGCCAAATGGCCAATCTGCTGGTCTCCCGCGGCGTCAAGCCCGGCGACCGCGTCGCCGCGCAAACCGAAAAATCGGTGCCGGGCCTGGTGCTGTATCTCGCCGCGGTGCGGGCGGGTGCGGTGTATCTGCCGCTCAACACCGCCTACACGCTGAACGAACTTGAATATTTCATCACCGACGCCGAACCGTCGCTGGTGGTGTGCGACCCCTCGAGGGCGGAAGGCATCGGCGCGATCGCAGCCAAGGTCGGCGCCAGGGTCGAGACTCTCGGCGCCGACGGCAAGGGGTCGCTGACCGACGCAGCCGCCAGAGCGAAACCGGAATTCGAAACCGTCGCGCGCGCCGACGACGACCTCGCCGCGATCCTCTATACGTCGGGCACCACCGGACGTTCCAAGGGCGCGATGCTGACGCACGATAATCTCGCGTCGAATTCGCTCTCTTTGGTCGACTATTGGCGCTTCACCGACAAGGACGTGCTGATCCACGCGCTGCCGATCTATCACACCCACGGATTGTTCGTGGCGAGCAACGTCACGCTGTTCGCGCGCGCATCGATGATCTTCCTGCCGAAATTCGATCCCGAGCTGATCATCAAGTTGATGGCGCGCGCCACCGTGCTGATGGGCGTGCCAACGTTCTACACGCGCCTCTTGCAAAGCCCGGCGCTGACGCGCGAATCCACCAAACATATGCGGCTGTTTGTTTCCGGCTCGGCGCCGCTGCTCGCCGATACCCATCGCGAATGGGCCGCGCGCACCGGCCATGCCGTGCTCGAGCGCTACGGCATGACCGAAACCAACATGAACACGTCGAATCCCTATGACGGCGATCGCGTTCCCGGCGCGGTCGGCCATGCGCTGCCCGGCGTCACCGTGCGCGTCACCGATCCGGAAACCGGAAAAGAGCTGGCGCGCGAAAGCATCGGCATGATCGAGGTCAAGGGCCCGAACGTCTTCAAGGGCTACTGGCGGATGCCGGAAAAGACCAAAGCGGAATTCCGCGACGACGGCTTCTTCATCACCGGCGATCTCGGCAAGATCGACGCCAACGGCTACGTGCACATTCTCGGCCGCGGCAAGGATCTGGTGATCTCCGGCGGCTTCAATGTCTATCCAAAGGAAATCGAGAGCGAGATCGACGCCATGCCGGGCGTGGTCGAATCCGCCGTGATCGGCGTCCCGCATGCCGACTTCGGCGAGGGCGTCACCGCCGTCGTGGTCTGCGACAAGGGCGCCAAGGTCGATGAAACCTCGGTGCTGAAGGCGCTCGACGGCCGGCTTGCGAAATTCAAGATGCCGAA
>OCZT010006131.1_pt1 | contig 11924 bp, 9 predicted proteins | sample 1539031 | NCBI WGS metagenome assembly OCZT01 (sample SAMEA3539308, study PRJEB22396) | soil metagenome | biome: tundra; feature: field; material: soil | place: USA | collected 2010-05 | depth 0.15 m
AGATATTGGCGTGACTGGAGTTCAGACGTGTGCTCTTCCGATCTAGGTTTTCTCCGGCACAATCGCCAGTTTCGCCTGCGTGCGGGAATTGAAGTGGCCAAACGTGAGCGAGGTGGACCGCAGCTCGTCGGCGATGACCTCGCCGCGAAAATTGAGTGTGAAGTCACCCAGGTCACGCCGTCCGTCCACCGCGGCGCCGTTGACCCACGTAGTGTGCTGAAAGGGATGCACCGGCCCCAGCGGGGCGAACCGGTTGAACGCATAGTCGTCCTTGTTTCGCCGGTGGTAAACGCCGGCCTCGAGGAAGTCCCCCGCGCCCAAATCGATCCGGTGGTTGATCGCAAAGAGCAGGGCCTGCAGATTTTCCGACTCGGGCGAATTGAACGGGGTGTAAAGATTGGGCCAGCCGAAGAATTTCGCCTGGTAGCCGGCGAGCAGATCGGTCTGCGACGTTGCCGAGGCGAGCTGCACCCGCGCGGCCACCCGGTCGAAATGATTGTCGCCGAATGGAATCGTGCCGTCGGCATCGGAATGCGCCCAGTCCACGTCCGCGGCGACGCGCCGGCCGAGTACCGTGGCTTCGCTGGCGTAGCCTTGATAAAATTCCTCGCGGTTCAGCCCGTAGTTGCCCGCCGCCAGTGCCACCATGCCCCCGGTCTGCACCGGCCTCCAGCCGTAGCTGATGGCCCCAACCGTGGAGGCCGAGGTCGCCATCGCCTGCTCCGCGCCCGTCAAGATCAGCGGCGCCCCCAGCATCGCCGGGGCGATGGGAATATCGGCGTAATAGTGGCCGGTCTGCGGATCGATCACCGACACCGCCCCGATCCGAAAGCCGGTGTCTTCAAAAATGTCCCCACGAATCGTGATGTCCGCCTGCGCCTCCGTGAGGTTGCGCGCCTCGACATCCACCTGCGGTTCAAAGCGCAGGACCGAGACCGGCGTGGCGAACGTGCCCGTGGGCGACTGGTTGGCCACCCGCGGGGAATAGACGGTGATTTCCGGCAGGCTGACCGGCGCCAGTTGGGCGCAAAGCGACCCGGAGAAAAGGAAAACGCCGAGCAAAATCCGAGAATTCATCGGCTCAGCGCTAGCAGGCCAGTTCCGGAAAACAAGCCCGAGTTAGCCCAAGCGTGCAATTACCTTAACAAGGGCCGGGACCAACCGTGCCTGCAGACAAAAAACCGGTCGCGAGGACCGGTTGGTAAGGTGTCGCGGAACGCGTCAGGCGTCGCCGTCGTTGCCAATGGCTTCGACCGGGCAGCCCTCCAGAGCCTCCATGCAAAGGGCGATCTCCTCCTCCGTGGTCGGCTGCTTGTGCACAAACGAGTAGCCTCCCTCGTCGTGGCGCGTGAAAAATCCCGGCGCGGTTTCTCGGCAAAGATCGCAGTCGATGCATTGCTGATCGACGTAAAATTTGCCCCCGATGTTTTCCGTCCACTTGTCTGTTTTGTTGGCCATGGCTCGCTCGACCAAAGCGTAATTGGACCCCCTGTCAAGCGGGGGGAACGGGCTCCGGTGTCCGCGGTCGTTTTACCCGATGGTTACAGGAATTTGCGGGAGGCGGCTTGTGTTTGGTCCCCATCCTTCCATCGTGCCTCACGATGCTTTCGGATCGCTCTTACATGCGCGACAATTACCCCCGGGAACGGGCGTCGGTGCTCGCATGGCTGATTTCCGCGATTGTCGCCGGATTCGTGCTGCAACTCGTGTTTGAGCGCATCTTGGAAATACCGGGCGCGATGGAGCACTATTTCGGTCTTTCCGCGAGCGGACTGAGGTCCGGCCGCGTCTGGACGTTGTTGAGCTATAGTTTCCTGCACGACACCCGCAACCTGCTGCACATCGTCGGCAATCTCCTCGGGCTCTACTTTCTCGGCCGGGTGCTGCTCCCCATGCTCGGCGCCACCCGTTTCTTGAGCGTGTATGCGGCGATGGTCGTCGCCGGGGGCGCCGCTTGGGCGGCGATCAACTGGCATGTGGGCGGCAGCGTGGTGGGCGCGTCGGCCGGAGTGGCCGGCCTGTTTGTCGTGTTTGCCTGCTTTTACCCGAATCAGCCGGTGACATTTTTGCTCTTCTTCATCGTGCCCGTTACGCTGAAGCCAAAATACATCGCCATTGCCGCGCTGCTCGTCGACCTCGGCGGTTGCCTCTTCTACGAGATCATGGGTATGCCCTCGCCTTTTGGCTTCGCGCATTCGGCCCACTTGGGCGGCATGGCGGCGGGCTGGATCTATTACCGCTACCTGCACGAGGCCAACTGGCACCTGCCGTCCCGCCGCGCCGATATCGAGCTGCCGCGCTGGATGAAGAAGGCGGCCAAACCGGCCGCCCCCGCGGTCTATCAGGTCAATACCGGCAATCCCGGCGACCTCCGCGCCGAGGTGGATCGCATTCTCGACAAGATCAACAGCCAGGGCTTTGGCGCGCTGAGTGCGGACGAAAAACGCCTGCTCGACGAGGCCAAGGATCTCCTGAGCCGCCGCTGAACCATGGCGGCAGACCAATCATCCGGCGCGCGAACCAGTGCCGGCTCTCGCCTTGAATCTCTGCCGGGAGATGAAACATTTCCTCACTTTACCCGTCTTACCCACCCATGATTCGCATCCCTGATTTTCGGCGGCTCGGCCTCGGCACCCTTTTGCTGGCGTTGCTCGCCACCACGGCTCTGGCCCGCACGGACCAGAAATTTACGAGCTCCCCCACGCTCAGCACCGAGGCCCGCACCCTCGTGCAGTTGCTGGAGCAGGCGCACCTCAACCGCGATGCCGTCCACAGCGGCGACTACGCCGAGGTCATCCCGAACTACATGAGCGATCTCGACGGCCAGCGGCTGTTCTTCCTCGCGAGCGACAGGGCGGCCTTTGGCAGCCAGTTCGGGAAAAACGTTTATTGGAACATCAGCGCGCTCGGCAACATCGACGCCGCCTACGATATCTTTGCCGTTTACGAGACCCGCACCTCGACGCGCATCAACTGGATCTTCGACGAGCTGAAGCAGGACATCGATCTCACCGCCAACGAAAGCTACCGCGCCGATCGCACCAAGGCCGAGTGGCCCGCCAACCCGGCGGCCGCCGACGCCCTGTGGCGGCAGCGGGTCAAATTTGAGCTCATCGCCGAGCTCATGAACAAGAAGACGCTCGACGAGGCCAGGCAGGCGGTCCGCAAGCGCTACGAACGGATGCTCAAGAATCTGGGCGAGATCGAGGGCACCGACCTGGCCGAGCTTTTTCTTTCCAATGTCGCCCGGCTGTACGACCCCCACTCGACCTATTTCAGCGCCAGCACGTTTGAGGACTTTGGCATTCAGATGAAGCTCCAGCTCGTCGGCATCGGCGCGGTGCTGGGCGTCGAGGACGACTATTGCATCGTGAAGGAGATCGTCCCGGGCGGTCCCGCCGACCTCAGCAAACAGCTTAAACCGAACGACAAGATTATCTCCGTCGCCCAGTCCGGCACGGAGCCCGTGGAAATCATCGGCATGAAGCTCCGCCGGATCGTGGACCAAATCCGCGGCGACAAGGGCACGCAGGTCACGCTGACGATTCAACCCGCCGATGCGACCGATCCCTCCACGCGCAAGGTGGTCACGATCACCCGGGATATCGTGAAGCTCAACTCCGCCCGCGCGCACGCGGCAGTCTTTCAAGTGCCCGGCGCCGACGGCCAGACCGTTCCCCTTGGCGTCATCACCCTGCCCGGGTTCTACGGCCCGGCCGACAGCAACGAGCCCGACGCGGAACAGACCAGCGCGTCGAAGGACGTCGCCCGCCTGATAGGCCAGCTCAAGGCCGCGGGCATCAAGGGCCTCGTGCTCGACCTGCGGCACAACGGCGGGGGTTTCCTGACCGAGGCCATCGATCTCACCGGTCTTTTCATCCGCCAGGGTCCCATCGTGCAGGTCAAGGATTCCGCCGGTGAAATCCAGGTCGACCGCGATACCAACACCACTGTGGTCTACGATGGCCCGCTCGCGGTGCTGGTCGATCGCTTCAGTGCGTCCGCCTCGGAAATCGTCACGGGCGCCCTGCAAAATTACGGTCGCGCCATCGTCATCGGCGACAGCTCGACGCACGGCAAGGGCTCCGTGCAAACCGTGCTCGAGATGAAGAACCTCGTCCCGCAGCTCGCCCGCTCGCCCATCAAGACCGGCGCCACCAAGTTTACCGTCCAGAAATATTACCTGCCAAACGGCTCGTCCACGCAGCTGAAGGGCGTGGTGCCCGACATTGTGCTCCCGTCGATTGATGACTTCCTGCCCATCGGCGAGGCGTCCCTGCCCCACGCGCTCGCGTGGGATGAGATCCCGACCAGCAAGTTCGATGGCCACCTGCTCGACACCAAGATCCTGCAGCCGCTGCGCCAGGCGAGCGTCGCCCGGCAAGCCAAGCTCGATGAGTTCCTCTACCTGCGGAAGGGCGTCGACTGGTTCAAGATGCGCCAGAATCAGAAACTGATCTCGCTCAACCTCGAGGTGCGCCGGCAGCAGAAGGTGACCGACGACGCGTTCCGCAAGTCCTTCGATGCCGAAAAGGCCCTGCTCGCGAAGAACGACTTCCCCTACCGCGAATTCCGCCTCGGGCCGCCGCTCCCGCCCAAGATCAAGCCGGCCAAAAAGCCCGACAACAGCGCGGCGCTGGACGGCGAGGACGATGAGACCTTGAGCACCGACGAGAATGATGCCTATGCCAAGGTCGACGTGCCGCTGCGCGAGAGCCTGCGCGTGGTGAACGACGCCGTCGTGCTGGGCCAGGACCAGCAGTATTGGGCCAGCAACCACGCTCCCCTGACAGCGCAGCTCGAGCGCAAGGGCTGAGCGGCGCGCTCAGTCGCGCCACGCGAGCAGAAAGCGATCGCGCCCGGTCAAATCCGGGAGCGACTCCGTCCGCTTGAAGCCCGCGTCCACCGCCAGCCTCGCCAGCTCGGCGTGCTGCGCGATGCCCGTCTCCAGCGCCAGCCATCCACCCGCCGCAAGAAACCGCGGCGCGCCGGCCAGGATCGCCCGCAAGTCCGCCAAGCCGCCCTCCGCCGCCGTCAACGCTTGGGCGGGTTCGTGGCCGTTGACCTCGGGCGCCGCTCGCGCCATTTCCTCCGCCGACAAATAGGGCGGGTTCGCCACGATCAATTCGTAGCGTCCCTCTGGCGGCAGGTCGGCATACCAATTTGACCGCAATAGCGTCACCCGCTCGGCCAGGCCGCAAGCCGCGGCATTTTCCCCCGCCAACGCGAGCGCGGCGTCACTGCTATCCACCGCGGTCACCGCGGCGGTCGGAAAATGCTGGGCGAGTGCGAGCGCGATGGCGCCGCTGCCGGTGCCCAAATCAAGGATCGTCGCGGGCGGCGAAACCTGGCGCGAAGTCACCACCTCCAGCAGGCGCTCCGTCTCGGGCCGCGGAATCAGCGCGCGCCGGTCCACTTTAAGCTTCAGCCCGAAGAAATCCGTCGTCCCCACGATGTACTGCATCGGCTCGCGCAAACCCCGCCGGCGCACCAGCGGGCGGATGAGCTCAAGCTCGGCCGCCGTGAGCGGACGCTCGAATTGCAGGTAGAGCTGCATGCGCTTGAGCGCGAGCGCATGGCCCACCAGCAGCTCGGCGTTGAGCCGCGGGGACTCGATGCCTTTCGCGGCAAAGAAATCGGTGGTTTTCTTAATGACCTCGAGGACCGTGAGCATGTCAGTCCTCGGCGTCGTTCCCGGCCCGTGCCGGCACGTAGGCCTGGCCGGTCAACGCGGCGAGTTTCTGCTCGTAGTCGGCCTTCTGCAGGGCCGCGATGATCTGCTCGATCTGGCCCTCCATGACCTGGGGCAGGTTGTAGAGCGTGAGCCCGATGCGGTGGTCCGTCACCCGGTTCTGCGGAAAACTGTAGGTGCGGATGCGTTCGCTGCGGTCGCCCGAGCCAATCTGGCTGCGACGCTCCGCGGCGTATTTCGCGTGCTCCTCGTCCTCGCGGCGCTGCAACAGCCGGGACCGCAGGACGGTCATGGCCTTGGCCTTGTTCTTCAGCTGCGAGCGCTCATCCGCACATGTCACCAAGAGCCCCGTCGGCCGGTGCAGGATCTGCACGGCGGAGTCGGTCGTGTTCACGCCCTGCCCGCCCGGGCCGCTCGCCCGGGTCACGGTGATTTCCAAATCCTGCGGGTCGATCTGCACCTCGACCTCCTCCGCCTCCGGCAGCACCGCGACCGTGACCGTCGACGTGTGCACGCGCCCGTTGGCCTCGGTCACGGGCACGCGCTGCACGCGGTGGGCCCCGCTCTCGAATTTGAGCTGCCGGTAGACATCCGTGCCGGTGATAAGAAAAATAACTTCCTTGAACCCACCGCGATCGCTCGGGCTGCTGCTCATCGGCTGGACCTTCCAACCCTGCGAATCGGCGTATTTGGCGTAGAGCCGGTAGAGCTCCGCGGCGAACAGACTCGCCTCGTCGCCGCCCGTGCCCGCGCGGATCTCCATGACCGTGTTGCGGGAATCGGTCGGGTCGGGCGGGATCATGGCCAGCAGCACCGACTGCCGGAGCTGGTCCCGACGGCGCTGCAATTCGGGCAGCTCGGCCGCGGCCAGCTGCTTGAGATCGGCGTCGCCCGCCGGATCCTTCAGGAGCGCGGCCCCCTCGGTAATTTCACGCTCGAGCCGGGCGTGCTCGCGGTACTCCGCCAGCAGCTGCCGGAGTTTTTGCTGCTCGCGGGAAATCTCCGCCGCCCGGCGCGGGTTGGCGTAAAATGACGGCGCCGCCATCTGCGCGTCGAGTTCGTCGCAGCGGCGCTCCAGCGGGGCAATGTCGGGAAGTTGATCCATGAAACAGGAAGGTAGCGGCAGGGCGGTGATTTGCGAATTGCGTGGGCCGCCGGGAGCGGCTTCGCTGCTCGGAGACTTTCGCGAGGCGGTCTGCCTAGCGGGGTTGTTCTGCCATGGCCACCACGCTCTTCACTCAAAACATCATCGCCTGCGTCTGGGATTTCGACAAGACTCTTATTCCCGGCTACATGCAGGCGCCGCTGTTCTCGCGCTACAAGGTGGATGAGGCGCGGTTCTGGAGCGAAACCAACAAACTCGTGGAGCATTACTCCCGGCGCGGCGTGCGGGTTTCCCCGGAGATCAGCTATCTCAACCACCTCCTGACCTATGTGCTGACCGGGCAGATGGGCGGATTGAGCAACAAGATCCTGCGGGCCTGCGGCGCGGACATAAAGTTTTACCCCGGGCTCCCCGCCTTCTTCGACTTGGCCAAGGCCTTCGTTACGGATCGGCCCGAGTATCGGAAGCACGAGATCACCGTCGAACATTACATCGTCAGCACCGGCCTCACCGAGATGGTCCGCGGCAGCGCGATTGAGCCCTTCGTCGACGGGATCTGGGGCTGCGAGTTCATTGAGAACCCGCTGCAGCCGGGCTTTCTCCAGCAGAAGGAATTCGACCTGGGCGCCGAGGCCGAGATCGCGCAGATCGGCATGATGATCGACAACACCACGAAGACGCGCGCGCTGTTCGAAATCAACAAGGGCACCAACAAGAACGCGGCGCTCGAGGTGAACGCGAAGATTCCGCCGGATGACCGCCGGGTGGCGTTCCAGAACATGATCTACATCGCCGACGGCCCGAGCGACATCCCGAGCTTTTCGGTGGTGAAGGAACGCGGCGGCAAGGCGTATGGCGTGTACAACCCCGACCGGCCCGACGAATTCAAGCAAAACGACAGCCTGCGCCAGAACGGCCGGATCGACCACTACGGCAAGGCGGACTACCGCGAGGGCAGCGAGACCTTCAACTGGCTCAAGCTCCAGATCCAGACGACGGCCGAGCGCATCGTGACGGATCACGAGGCCGCCGTGGCCAAGCGCGTGGCCCGCCCGCCGCGCCATCTCAACGCCACGCCGGAAGAGGAAGCCGCGCGGCGCGCCGCGAAGGCGCCCAAGCAGGCCTCCTTCCTGGAGTAGCGGGCCGTATCGGCCCGGCCCTCCCGCCCGTCGCGTCCGGCTAGTGAATGCTCGCGAGCTGCGCGCGGCGCAGCTCCTGCGCGATGTTGGTCACGCGTTCCGCGTAGTCGCGGGCGGTGGCGGGCACGGAGCCGCGCACCGTGGCGGCCAGCCCGCCGTTCCAGGCCAGCGCGATGTTATAGGGTGTCACCTCGATGCCGTGGCGCAGCAGCCCGGTCTTCAGCCATTCATAGTGCCGGATCGCCACGTCGTCCGAGGCGGGCCGCTCGAGCGCGCGCGCAAACGGCATGGTCGTGTGCATCCGCCAGGTCGCCTCGCGAAACTGGTAGGCGCCGAGTTCGCCGAAGGGACCCGGATGAACCGAGTTGTGCGGATTTTCGATCCAGTGGATGGCCTCAAGGATTTCCCAGCGCTCGGAAGCGCGGAGCGTTGACGGAATCAGGACGCCCACCGCGAGCACCAGGCCCGCGAAGAGCAGCCCGCGGCGCATCGTGATTTGGTTTTGGGTGGTCGAGTTCATGCCCCGCCAAGACCCAAGCCCCACCCCACGGTTCGCTTTTCACCCGAACTATACCCGGCATTTCGGCGGAACAATGACCGCCGTGCAAAACGCATTAGCCGGTAAAATTCTCTATCAAGCGGACTACCAACGCCGTCCAACCCGTTTGATGGCTGGCCCCCAGCCCCTGCCCCGTTTCGCCGTGAAAGTATTCGTGGAACCAGAGCAGCTCCTGCCAGTGCGGATCACTGGCAAAACGTGACTCCATACCCAGCGCCGGGCGCCGGCCGCCGCTATTGGGCAGGAAGAGTGTCACCAATCGCTGCGACAACTCGCGCGAAATCTCGACCAGGTTCAGCTGCCGGCCGCTGCCCGTGGGAAAATCCATTTTGAAGCTGTCGCCGTAAAACAGATGATAGCGCTCCAGCGCCTCGATGAGGAGGTAGTTCACCGGGAACCACACCGGCCCGCGCCAGTTGGAGTTGCCGCCGAAGACCCCGCTGTCCGACTCGCCCGGGGCATAACTCACGTGCCAGTCCTCGTCCAGCACGCGCAGTGCAAACGGATGGTCGCGATAGGCGCGCGACAACGACCGCACGCCATGCGCCGACAGGAATTCCGCCTCGTCGAACACGTAGCGCAGCACGCGCTGCAGCCGTTCGCGCGACGGAATCGCCAGCAGGTAGCGCCCGCGGCCGCCCTGCTGCTCCAGGTAGGAAATCTGCTGCGCGAGATCCTTGCGGTTCTCCAGGAACCACCGGGTGCGCTTGGCGAAACCCGGCAGCCGCGCCATCCGCTGCTCGTCAATCAGCTCCACGGCAAACAGTGGAATGATGCCCACCATCGAGCGCAGCCGCAGGGGCACCGCCCGTCCGTCGAGCAGCAGCTGGTCGTAGTAAAACCCGTCCTCCTCGTTCCACAGGCCCGTGCCGCCGAGCGTGTTCATCGCGTCGGCGATGTCGACGAAGTGCTCGAAGAACTTCGATGCGATGTCCTCGTAGGCGGGATCGCCCTCCGCGAGCTCCAGCGCCATCGACAGCATCGTGCCGCAGTAAAATGCCATCCACGCCGTGCCATCCGCCTGTTCGAGCGAACCGCCCGACGGCAGCGGCTTCGAGCGGTCAAACACGCCGATGTTATCCAACCCGAGGAATCCGCCGCTGAACAGGTGGCGGCCGGCCGGATCCTTGCGGTTCACCCACCAGGTGAAATTGAGGAGCAGCTTTTGAAACACGCGCGCCAGGAAAACCCGGTCCCGGGCGCCGCGCCGTCCGGTCATCTTGTAAACGCGCCAGCACGCCCACGCATGCACCGGCGGATTCGCATCCGAGAAATTCCACTCATAGGCCGGCAGCTGCCCGTTCGGGTGCATGTACCATTCGCGCAGGAAGAGATCGAGCTGGTCCTTGGCGAACTGCGGATCGAGCCGCGCAAACGGAATCATGTGAAACGCCGAATCCCACGCCGCGAACCAGGGGAATTCCCACTTGTCCGGCATCGAGAGGATGTCGCGCGCATACAGGTGCGGCCAGTCGTGGTTGCGTCCTCCGCGGCGGCTCGCGGGCGGCGGCGGCTGGTCCGGATCGCCCGCCAGCCAGTCTTTCACGATGTAGTGATAAAACTGCTTGGACCATAGCAGTCCCGCGTAGGCCTGCCGCGCCACATGGCGCGCATCGCGGTTCGCGCCCGCGGCCGCCTGCGCCACCGCAAAGGGCGTCGGCGTCTCGGGCCGCGCCTTGGCCGTCAGCAGTGTGTCAAAAAACTCATCCGCCTCGCGCCGCCGCAGGGCGAATACCTGCGCAAAATCTTGGCCAAATATCTCCGCCGGCCGCTCGGCCTCGGCATAGAGGCGCAGGCGCAGCACCCGCTCCTCCCCCGGGGCCAGCGTGAACGCGTGATGCGGCGCACACTTCGTTCCCGTGCGCGCCGGATTCACGGCGCCGCTCCGGCCGCCGACCACATGCTCGTGAAACGCATCCTTCACAAAGGGCGAGGCGTTTTGTCCGCCGAAGAGCCGCGCGATATTCGTCTCGTTCTCCGTGAACAGCAGCGGCGCGGAGCTGCCATCGGCGCCCGGCTCGATTTCAAAGAAAAACCGTCCCAGCTTCACGTGGTCGCACTGCACGCGGCCGTCGGCCACGGCGCGCATTTTCGGCTTCACCTCGCAGCCTTCGTGACGGCAGCCCCACGTCCACGAGTTGCGAAACCACAACGTCGGCAGCACGTGCAGCCGCGCCGGTTCCGGGCCGCGGTTGGCCACGGTGACCTGGATCAGCATGTCATTCGGCCCCGCCTTCGCATAGTCGGCGAACACGTCGAAATATCGCCCCCCGTCGAAGGCGCCCGTATCCAGCAACTCGAACTCCGGCTCGCCGCGCCCGCGGCGGTGGTTTTCCGCCCGCAGCCGGTCATAGGGAAACGCCGCCTGCGGATATTTGTAGAGCGCGCGCTGCCAGGAGTGCGTCGGCGTGGCATCGAGGTAGAAATAGCACTCCTTCACGTCCTCGCCGTGGTTGCCCTCGGGGCCGTTGAGTCCGAACAGCCGCTCCTTCAGGAACGGGTCGCGTTCGTTCCACAGGGCCAGCGCGAAGCACAGCCGGCATTCGCGGTCCGCGATGCCGAGCAGCCCGTCCTCGCCCCAGCGATAGGCCCGGCTGCGGGCGTGCTCGTGGGTGAAATAGCCCCAGCACTCCCCGTCCGGCGAGTAATCCTCGCGCACCGTGCCCCACTGCCGCTCGGCCAGGTACGGCCCCCAGCGTTTCCAGTTTTTCGCGCGGCTGGCGTCCTCGGCCAAACGGCTATGCTCGGCGGACAGGGCGGCGGGACGGGATGAGGCCATGAAATGCGTGAGTTTCGGTCAGAAAAAGGTCCGCCGCAACCCGGCGCGAGCTTTTGTAGAGGCGCAGACTTGCCCGTTCGACAAGCTCAGGGCCCCGAGCGAAGCCGAGGGGCTGCGCCCAGAATGGAAGATGGGGGCTCCGCTCAGAGCAGCTGCTTCACCGCCGCCAGCCCCGCGTTGCTCACGACCACATAATGGTGTTCGGAATCCGACCAGGAGGCGCTGCCGAATTGCTCCCGTTGCGCGAAGGTTGCCGGCCCGCCCGCCGGCATCCCCGGAAAATCCGCGCTATTGGCAATGTAGCAGTGGAACCACGCGCCGTTGCGCTGAAAGCACAGCTCCAGCACGTCATGCCCGGCGAAATTCAGCGTGCGGCAGCCGGTCGTGCGCAGCGCCGCAAAATCCACCGGCAGTCCCGCGCTCAACCGGGTCGAGGGCTGGCTCAGCAGCACCTGCAGGGCGCCGGCCGGCGCCCCGTGTCCGCCGTGTTTCCCGTGCGCGGTGTCGTTGATGGCAAAGGCGGCAAACCGCGCCGGTTCCGCCGCGGCACGCTTGGGCCAGAAGGCCACCGTCGCCGCCAGCAACGCCGCCGCGCTGGCCGCCAGCGCGAACCACATGGCCGGAAAGCGCCGCGCCGGCTGCGGCGTGCG
>OCZT010006132.1_pt1 | contig 11924 bp, 5 predicted proteins | sample 1539031 | NCBI WGS metagenome assembly OCZT01 (sample SAMEA3539308, study PRJEB22396) | soil metagenome | biome: tundra; feature: field; material: soil | place: USA | collected 2010-05 | depth 0.15 m
CAACGATATGAGTTCGCGCGACATCGAAGGCGAGAACCCCCTCTATCTACCTCAGGCCAAGGTCTACGATGGCAGTTGCGCGCTGGGACCCTGTGTACTGCTTTCGACCCAACCCCTCAGCAAATCAACTTCCATCCGATTGGAGATAGCGCGGCAGGGCACCACTGTCTTCTCCGGTAGCACCACGCTCGCAGAGCTCAAGCGCGAACCCCAGCAGCTTGCGGAGTTTCTTTTCCGTGATAACAGCTTCCCTGACGGCGCATTCCTCATGACCGGCACAGGCATTGTGCCCGGAGATGAGTTCTCGCTGGCCAGCGGAGATAGTATCCGCATATCGATCGACGGGATCGGCGTGCTCGAGAATTTTGTCGCGTAAGCTGGCTGATTGTCGTTCCGCGTTCCACTGAACGGCGGCGAGCCTACTCTGGCAGCGTCTTCTCGGAGGTGATGCTGAAGCGAGTGCTTACTCCAGTGGCAGCATGCTGATGTGCGCCTGAAGAAGGTTGCCCTCCTCCCATCCAGACGTTGATTGGACCCACCGCGATCTGTCGACTGCCATCGGCGCTTACGATGCTCAGATCGCGATCGCGCAGGTTGAATGTCACAGTCTTGCTCACTCCGCGTGCAAGATGGACCCTTTGGAATCCATGCAACTCTTTCGATGCCGCTCCAGCTATTCCCTCATGTGTCAGATATAACTGCACCACTTCGTCGCCATCCATCGAACCATCATTCCTAACATCCACGGAGAGAGTCACCGACTCATCTGCCGTAACGGATTCCTTGCTGACCCGAGGATTGCTGTATGCGAACTTCGTATAGCTCAGCCCATAGCCGAACGGATATAGAGCATCACCGCTGAAGTAGCGATAGGTCCGATTCGTCATCGAATAGTCCTCAAAGGGAGGCAATTGCGCAGTGCTCCTGTAAAAGGTTACCGGCAGCCTACCCGATGGACTGAAGTCGCCCGCCAGAGCTTCGGCAACTGCCATACCGCCGGCCTCCCCCGGATACCACGCCTCGAGGATTGCGGGGACATGATCATTCGCCCAGTTCACGGCCAGGGCGCTTCCGTTGCATAGCACCAGGACCACCGGTTTGCCGGTCGCAGAGACGCGCTCTAAAAGTTGTTGTTGCGGAGCCGGCAGATCGAGACTCGTCCGATCGCCTCCCGAGAAGCCGTCGGCATGCACCTTCATCTCCTCGCCTTCGACGCGGGCCGAGAGCCCGAGCACCATCACAATAAGATCGGACTCGCGCGCAGCCTGGACAGCTTCATCTTCCTCTTTCCCCGGCACACCCCATACCAGCTTCGCCTCCGCCGATCGAACAGTCTGGAAGTATTCGATCTTGATCGAGTAGCTCTTTCCCTGCTCCAGATGAATCGCCTTCGTCTGTGTGGTTGACGGACGATGCGTTGTCCAGTCGTCCACCAGTGGCTGCTCATCAATCCATACCCGATACCCATCCTGTCCCGTAAAGCCAACGATGTAATCACCCGTCTCGCGAGGAGATAACACGCCCGTCCACCGCACCGAGTAGTTCGTCACCAGCTTCGAATCAACTCCGCTGAATCCCCATACAAAGTTGACCGCCGTATCGGTCCGCCGCAGCGCGGGTTCCCCCTCCAGATTGATGTTGCTGAAATATTCGGCCTTCAGTCCGTGTTGTCTTCGTGATGCGTCCGTGTATAGCGAGGTGCTCGGCACAGGCTTAACCACAGTCCCGATCAGCCCGGACCCCTGCACGTACCGAATTGTCGACTGCCGGAATCGACTCCTCAAGCCACTCAGAATGGTCACCGGAGCCGAGGGCGTTCCGTTGTAATTTCCCTCCAGCGCATCCAGGCTATCCGCGTCCGGTCCTATTACGGCGATCCGTGCATAGCTCTTCTTCAGCGGAAGAAGATTGTTCTCATTCCTCAGCAGCACCAGCGATTCGCGCGCGGTATTCAATGCCAGTTGGCGGTGGGCCGGAGTATCGTTCGATGCCGTCCCTAGATTCGACCAGGGCACCATCGCTGGCGGGTCAAACATGCCCAGACGAATGCGAGCCGCGAGTAGGCGCGTGACCGCAGTGTCAATCGTCGCCTCAGGCAGAATCCCTTGATGCACAGCCTTCAGCGCCGCGGTGCGTTCCAGATGCACACGGTCCTGCGGAGGTTCTCCGCAGATGAGGTCTGTGCCTGCTTCGAACGCTGCGGCAACACCCTCCTCCAGCGTCGACTTGAATTTGTGGTGCTCGCTGATATCTTCAATCGCGGCGCAGTCCGAAACAACGTATCCCTTGAACTTCCACGCGTCGCGCAAGTGCTCCCGCAACAGCACTCGATTCGAGCATGCCGGCTCGCCGTTCACTGAGTTATACGCGCACATCACAGATTGCGCGCCGCCGTCCATAACTGTCGCTCGAAACGCAGGCAGGTAGGTGTCTTCCATGTCATGCCGCGAGATTGGAACATCGACTTCATGCCGAGTCGCTTCCGGCCCGCTATGCACAGCAAAATGCTTCGGAGTCGCAACGACCTTCAGGTACCTCCGATCATCGCCCTGCAGCCCTCCAACAAAAGCCACCCCCATGCGCGACGTCAGATAAGGGTCTTCCCCGTACGTCTCCTGCCCGCGTCCCCACCGCGGATCGCGAAAAATGTTGATGTTTGGCGACCAGACCGTCAGCCCCTTGTACCAGACGCTCGACCCATCTTTGCCTCGGCTCACGTTGTACTTCGCCCGAAACTCTGTGCTGATGGCGTCCGCATCGCGGTGCAGCAAGGCGTCGTCAAAGGTGGCCGCCATGCCAATCGTCTGCGGAAACACAGTAGCAATGCCCGCTCTCGCAACGCCGTGCAGTCCCTCATTCCACCAGTTGTATTCCGGAACGCCCAGCCGCTCAATTGCATCCGAGGTGTGTCCAAGCTGCGAGACCTTCTCCTCCAGCGTCATCCGCTGCTCCAGATCCCTTGCTCTCTCGTCGAGAGGCAGACTCACATTCTTGTATGCCGGAGTTCTTTGACTAACCGTTCCATCGCGCAGCGGAGCGCCCGATGCGCCTGCCGAAATGTTGAGGTAGCGGCTCGCAAATGCTATGAATGTAGGCCAGTTGGGTGCTGGCGTATGGCCGCCACTATGCTGTCGAAACGCGAGATCGCCGTCGATCAGCGGTGTTTCCATCGCAGGAAACTCACCAGTGGCTAAGCCTTTCCTGCCGAGCAGCCGATACACGGGACCCGCGGCAACGGCAGCCATGAACATGCCCTTCGCATCAACCCACCCATCGCCCTTGGTGGCTCCGCCGCTGATGAACACTGGCCGCGGCGCACAGAGCGCAATCAGCTCGTGCGCATCCACAGGAAGATCACTCCATTGCAACGGCCCAGCATACTTCAGAAAGTTGCCCGCCATCCAGTGATACTCACTGGTTCCGGCGACGTTCTCGACGACTTCGCCCCAGTTTCGGCGATTCAGCTTGGCGCCGCCCTCTCCCGAAGAGCTGATGTAGGCGATAGCGAACCGCTGGTCGTAGGCCATGGTCACAAGCGCCGCCTTGCCATAGCGAGAATGACCCTCGATGCCAACCTCCTTCGCGTCCACCGCCCTGTCAGATTCGAAGTAGTCGAGAGCGCGGCTCGCGCCCCACGCCCACGCCCGCAGCGCACCCCAGTCATCGAGCTTGCGCGGCTGCCCCTGGTTGCTGAGCCCAATGACGCCTTCGGTCAGACCGGCTCCGTTATCCGGCTGGATACTCGCCGGACTGATCTCCGCATAGCCCCAGCCTTTTGCGAGCACCTGCTGTTGCCACGTTGGACCGGGAGGAGCGGGCGGAAATGCCGGGATTGGGGTCTGTCCGACAGCCGCGGAACCTGGCGGCCGAACCGGACGCGGCCCAATGAAGCCGAACTCCATCATCACCGGAACAGGCCCTGCCGCCTTCGCCGGCGTCGTCAGCTCCAACTGAATATCGACGGTGACCAGCGGGCACGACGAGTTGTCTACATGGCCAACCAAAGTCTTCGTGACGATCGCTACATCCCCGTTCATCCCCTCCTTGGTGCTCTTCAACTCCCATGTCACTTTGGGCACGTTCTTAGGGACGCGACCGTATATCTCGCGATCAAACAGTTCAGCGAGCTGCGGCCTGCGCTTCGACCACCACGCCCTTGCGTTAGCGACCTTCGTGCCATCGTTCAGCACAAGCGGGTCGGGCAGTATGGGGAATGGGTTTGCCTTGGACTCGTCGTAGTTTGCCGCATACGGCGAATCTGGCGATCCATCGCGTCCACGGCGAATCGTCTTCATGCCCAAAATATCCATCGTGCGCTGATGATCCTGCTCAGCCGTCAGATGGACCGGAGTTGGAAAACGGGACTCCAGCGGGACGCTATCCTGTGCTCGGACAGCGCAGGCTGTCAGCAACGTTACCGATATCACCAAAAGAATCGATTTCATATGTGATCCAAGTAAAATAATGCTGCTGCTTTCTGCCTACAATCGACGCGATCGATTGTAGGGGTTTATTTTGTTGTTGAACCGGATCAATATACACAAAATAGTGTGTGCTCGGCCCGCCCGTGGCCACGGGCCAGGTTCAGCGCCCCGAGATCAGATCTCTAAACATGCGACATTTGCTGTATTTTCTTCACTTCCGGAAGATGCGTTTCTGCCGTAAACGCAATATGCGATGACAGGTTGATTTAATTGTAGTAAAAATCTATTGATCTCCGTTATCGGCAAGGCTGCGAATATGTAAGCGACGCGAGAACAGGTCTCAGGCGAGTCATTTCTCGTTAAGCTGAACGAGGTTCCCGACGAATTGGATGGCGCGGAGCACATGCCCAATCTGAGTGGAAGATGCGCGGTGGTGGTGGGTGGTACCACCGGAATTGGCAAGGCGATCGCCATTGCTCTGGCCAATGCCGGCGCAGACGTGGTCGCCACTTCGCGCTCGTGTGAAAACATAGCTGCATTGGCGGACCAGATCGAAAGCCTGGGCCGCAAGACCATACGCGTGGTCTCGGACGTCTGCGATCGTAAGAGCCTCCAGCAACTTCACGATCGGACGCTCACATCCTTCGGACAGATCGATATACTCGTAAATTGCGCGGGTATCACGCAGCGGATTCCAACCCTTGAATGCAGCGATGAACTGTGGCACAACATCATGAATGTGAATCTGAACGGGACTTTGAGGGCGTGTCAGATCTTCGGGAAAACCATGATCGAAGCGGGATATGGGCGCATCATAAACATAGCGTCGCTATCCACGTTTGTCGCATTTCACGAGGTGGCTGCGTATGGCGCCAGCAAGGCTGCAGTCGGCGCATTGACCAAGTCGCTGGCCGTCGAATGGGCCGAGTATGGCGTCACCGTAAATGCCATCGCGCCCGGCATCATTCCCACTGGGCTTAATCGCAAGCTTCTCGACTCCGGTCGCGGCAAGGAACTCATCATGCGGACGCCAATGGCACGGTTCGGAACCGCGGAAGAGGTCGCCGGCGCGGCCGTTTACTTTGCTGCCGCGGAGAGCGGATTCATCACCGGCCAGATCCTGGCCGTCGACGGTGGCTATCTCGCCAGCGGCGTCAATCAATGAAAGGGCCCGCAGACCAGCCATGAAAATCACTGCCGCGCGTCTCATCGTCTGCTCCCCTGACCGAAACTTCGTAACCCTCAAGATTGAGACTGATGAAGGGATCTACGGGCTCGGCGATGCGACGCTGAACGGCCGTGAATTAGCCGTCGCAAGCTATCTCTCCGAACACGTTCTGCCTTGCATAATCGGCCGCGATCCATTTCAGACCGCAGACATCTGGCAGTATCTCTATCGTGGCGCATACTGGCGGCGCGGTCCCGTGACCATGACCGCGATCGCAGCGGTTGACGTGGCTCTTTGGGATATCAAGGGCAAGGCGCTGAATACGCCGGTGTACAACCTGCTGGGAGGCAAGAGCCGCGAGGGCGTACTTGTCTACACTCACGCAAATGGGGCCGACATCTCTGAGACGCTTGACTCAGTTCGCAAGCACATGGAGGAAGGTTACCTGGCGGTTCGTGCGCAGAGTGGAGTCCCCGGCGTTGCCTCAAGCTATGGCGTGCCAAAAGGCGGCAAGCCCTACGAACCCGCGGAACGAGGACTGCCCTCCGAGAGCCTCTGGTCAACCGAAAAGTACCTCCATTTTGTCCCCAGCTTGTTTGAACGGCTTCGCGTGGAACTCGGTCCTGATGTCCACCTTCTGCACGACGCGCATCACCGCCTGACCCCCATCGAAGCTGCGCGGCTAGGCAAGTCGCTCGAGCCATATCATCTGTTCTGGATGGAGGATCCATGCCCGGCCGAACTGCAGGAAGGCTTCGAGTTAATTCGTCGGCACACCACCATCCCGATTGCAACCGGTGAAGTCTTCAACTCGATTTGGGATGCGCACGACCTCATCCGTCATCAGTGGATCGACTACATCCGGATGACGATCGTCCATGGTGGAGGCATCACGCATGCGAAAAAGACCGCCGACTTTGCTGCGCTCTATCACGTGCGCACAGGATTTCATGGAGCGACTGATCTGTCGCCGGTGACTATGGCCGCAGCACTTCATCTAGGCATAGCTATTCACAACTTCGGCATCCAGGAGCATATGCACCACACTCCGCTGACGGACGAAGTCTTCCCCCACCACTATCGGTTCCACGCTGGATACATGCATCCTGGCGATGCTCCCGGGCTGGGCGTCGATATCGACGAGACGCTTGCCGCCGCGCATCCCTACCAACGGGCGTATCTGCCCGTCGCGCGCAAACTGGACGGCACCCTAACAGACTGGTAAGCACTTGACCCGTAGCAAGAAGGTAGAGAGTTATGCGTCGCAGTCCTATGACGCTTTCCGCTACGTAGTCAGCGCGGCGATGCGTCGTCCAGATCCCTTCACAACCTGCTTATTCTTCGCCGGAATCGCTCGCCTCGGCATGCGCTTGGCTCCAGTCGGTTCTCCGGCACTGGACCGGCGCTGCAGCACAAGGATCGCGGCACCACGCAGACGACCCACCTCCGCCTCGTGAGTCGGCATCAATCTCGGCTTCAACCCGGCGAGGCTGGATTCCGACAGCGCCTTTTCGATTACCGGCGCCAATCGTGCCCACGATGCAACAATATCTCCAGCGATGAGAATCACTTCAGGAGCGAGAGCCGCCGAAATCGTCCTTAATCCATGGCCAACATATTCCGCTTGCTTGGTCAGCGCCGCAATCGCCTTAGCATCCTCATCGCCTGCCAGCCTGAGCAAATCCTCTATCGTCCGCACGGCAATCTTCGGCTTGCTCTCGGCGTAATACCGCAACGCGGCATTTGAGGAAGCGTATACCTCCCAGCATCCGCGTGCTCCGCATCCACACAACGGCCCATCGACATTGAGAGTTATGTGGCCAAATTCGCCGGCCATCCCATGATTCCCATAGATGAGCTGACCGTTACAGAGAATGCCCGTCCCAACGCCCTCGGAGATTGTGACCAGCACGGCGTTGCGAACACCGTCCATGCCGCCAAACCAGGTCTCTGCGAGAAGACAGGCATTCGCGGCATTGTCCATCTCCACCGCCATCCCGGTCCCTTTTTCGACTGCTCCCTTGATGTCAAAATCGGCCCACCCAAGGTTCGGAGCGAACCGGAGTCGTTGCGTTGCGGAATCAACACGGCCCGGAAGGGCGATGCCCACTCCTTCAAAGGATCGCTGCGCATGGCTCTTCTTCATTCGCAGCATGGTCTCGATGATCCCGGCAATCGTCTTCTCCGGGTCGGAAGTCACCGGCAATTGCGCGCGAGAGAGAAAACGCCCGTTCAGATCCACGATCGCCACCGTGGCCAGTCTTGGCCTTATGTCGGCGACCAGCATCACCAGATTGTCATTCAGCCCAACCATCGTCGGACGGCGGCCACGCGGAAGGTGGGCCGTCCCTCCATCTCGCACCCAGCGCTCCTCAATAAGCTGATTGACAATCAGCGAGACGGTGCTCCGTTGCAGCCCGGAAAGTCGCGCAAGTTCGGCGCGCGAAATCGGCTGATTGGCCCGAATCACCTCGAGGATCACATCGCGGTTGATGTCCCTGGCAACCTCGCTGGAGGCAAGATGAGCGTACGCGAGATCGACTTTCTGCATCCCTCGAATCATTTCGTTTGTCCAAAACTGCTTATCTTTACCGCCGGCATTGCCACGGACCACGCGATTGAATTGTGATGCTTCCATCACTATACCGCTGTGGAACGATGTCCCAAAACCATTGCGTGAATGCAACCCCTTCTTCACTCTGAGACACCCCGCGCGACTGTCTGGCGACCTTCCTACAGGCCGAACTCGAGTCTCCGCCTTACGTCGCAAACCTGCGAGACGGCCCACTAAATCAGGACTGCCAAGCCGGCTCTTCATCTCGGCCGCTACTTGGTTCGCATACAAAACTATATTACGCCACTGCGCTCTGCGGGAATTTTGTCCAATCAAGGGGCAACAAAGAACGCAACAACCACCGCAGATTAATTGCGTCGAGCTATAGTTTCCAGGGAATTGCCTCCCATGTTGAGATCTTTCGCTTTCATTTGCATTTGTCTCCACAAGCAAGCTAAATTGGATTTCTTCGAAACCTCGAACAAAGTGAAGCCCGAATGAGGATCTACACGCAAATCGCTCGCACCACATCGAGATCGCCCCTTGCCGCTGTGCTTGCCGTTGGCATCACGGCTCTGATCAGCTTGACACTGGCAGCGCAGATTCCTGCCCATGTCCCCACGCCAGATACAGCGCGCCGCGTCGACTTACTGGTCGGCAAGATGACATTGGAAGAAAAAGTCTCTCAAATGCAGAACCACGCAGTCGCCATTCCGCGGCTGGACGTGCCCGAATACGACTGGTGGAGCGAAGGCCTCCATGGAATTGCTCGTTCTGGCTATGCGACCGTGTTTCCGCAAGCCATCGGTCTCGCTGCGACATGGGACATTCCTCTGATGCATCAGGTCGCGACAACCATCAGCACAGAGGCCCGCGCGAAGAACAGTGAAGCTCTGCGCAAGGGCATCCATAGCATCTATTACGGACTCGACATCTGGTCGCCCAACATCAATATCTTCCGCGATCCACGCTGGGGTCGTGGCCAGGAAACCTACGGAGAGGACCCGTTCCTCACCAGTCGCATGGGAGTGTCATTCGTCGAGGGCCTGCAGGGTGATGACCCCTCCTACTACAAGGTCATCGCCACTCCAAAGCACTTTGCGGTCCACTCTGGCCCCGAAAGTACTCGCCATACCGCCAACGTCGACGCCTCACCGCACGATCTCGAAGACACCTACCTCCCTGCCTTCCGCGCGACGGTCACTGAGGCCAAAGCCGGCAGCGTGATGTGTGCCTACAACTCCATCGACGGTGCGCCCGCCTGCGCAAACACAATGTTGCTGCAAGACACCCTACGCAAGACCTGGGGCTTCAACGGCTACGTCACATCGGACTGTGCCGCCATCACAGACGTCTCCAAAGGTCACAAATTCTCTCCCGACCTCGAACACGCAGCCGTGGTGTCCGTCCGTGCAGGCACCGACAACAGTTGCGGCAAAGAGTATGCGGTCCTCGTCAAAGCAGTCCACGATGGCTTGATTACAGAGAAGGAACTGGACGTCTCCGTGAAACGCCTCTTCACCGCGCGTTTTGAACTGGGCCTGTTCGACGATCCGTCCAAGGTGAAATACGCGCAGATTCCCTTCTCCACAAACGACTCGCCAGAGCATCGCAAACTGGCGCTGGACGTAGCCGCCAAATCGATCGTGCTGCTCAAGAACGATGGCGTCCTCCCTCTCAAGAAATCGGTGACGGTAGCTGTCGTAGGGCCGAACGCCGCCAGTCTATCCGCGATCGAGGGCAACTACAACGCCGTTCCCTCCAAACCAGTCCTGCCGCTCACTGGCATGGAGAGCACTTTCGGCTCAGCGAAAGTAAAGTACGCGCAAGGCTCGCCCTACGTAACCGAGCTGCCGCTTCCCGTGCCACGGACGGCTTTCCACCCGTCGGCCGGAGACCCTCACTTTGGCCTCAAAGCCGAATACTTCGACAACGTGGATCTCCAGGGTGCCCCCGCCATGACCCGAGTCGACGAGCAGGTGGAGTTTGATTGGAACTCGGCTTCTCCCGACAAGAGTGTCGACGCATCGCACTTTGGAGTGCGCTGGACCGGCACCATCGAAGTCCCCGTCGCGGGAGACTACCCATTCAGCTTTACCCTGGCGCACTGCTATCCCTGCGGCGACGCGGAGTCGGTCAAGTTGTTCTTCGACGACAAGCCCCTGACGGATCAGCCGGTGGCTGCGAGCGAATCCCGCCCCAGCGGATTGAAGCCGTTCACTCTCCACTTCGAGGACACCAGGCCCCACGCGATCCGCGTCGAATACGCCCACAAGGCTCGACTCTTTGGCGCAGGAATCACTCTCAACTGGAAGCCATCAATCGACGCAGAGCGTGCCGCAGCAATTGCCGCGGCAAAGCAGGCCGACGTCGTCCTTGCATTCGTCGGGCTCTCTCCCGAACTCGAAGGCGAAGAGATGCCTGTGCATGTCGAGGGCTTCAACGGAGGCGACCGCACAAGCATCGAACTACCCGCCGTTCAGCAGAAGATGCTCGAGGCCCTGGCCGGCACCGGCAAGCCTCTCGTGGTAGTGCTCATGAACGGCAGCGCACTCGCGGTCGATTGGGCCAAACAGCATGCCAACGCGATCGTCGAAGCATGGTATCCCGGCGAAGAAGCCGGAACTGCGATCGCCAATGTACTTACCGGTGCAACCAATCCGGCAGGCCGGCTCCCCGTGACGTTTTATGCGGGGACCAGGGATCTTCCCTCTTTCGATGACTATTCAATGAGCAATCGCACCTACCGCTACTTCCACGGCACGCCGCTCTGGGGTTTCGGCTACGGGCTCAGCTACTCCAAATTCAAGTGGACGAATCTCAGGCTATCGACGAAGATGCTCGACGCCGGATCGCCTCTGACTGTCGAAGCCGATGTAGAGAATGTAACGGGGCCCGCAGGAGATGCCGTCAGCGAACTTTATCTCACGCCGCCTGCTGCACCTACCTCGCCGCAACTCGCGCTCGTCGGCTTCGAACGCGTCACGCTTGCGCCTCACGCGAAACAGCACGTCCGCTTCGTCGTGGATGCGCACGCTCTGAGCACGGTCGATGCGAACGGCGTCCGTGCGGTGCGGCCGGGCGAATATACCGTACATCTTGGCGGAACACAGCCTGCCGAGGGCGGTGAATCGATCGCTGGCTCCTTCAGCATTCGCAATAGCAAAGAGCTGCCACGGTGAAGTGCCTCACAGGGAACGCGGCGAAGCTCGCAGCGCTCCTGCTGCCGTTACTCGCAACAGGAGTCGTTGCGGCGCAAGATGTTTTGGGCGCAGGCGAACCCGCGTGGCTCGCCTACCACCCCGTAAATCCAGCCGCTGTTTTTCCAAACGGCGTACCCGACACTGTGGTCGTCCTCGGACACGACGCTCTCGAAGACTCGGCGTCCCGCGAACTGGCACTCGGCTGGCGCGGCATGTTGCAGCGCGAACCCCGCGTCGTGACTGGCGCGAATGCTCGGTTGGCACGAGCCGTCGTAATCGGAACGCAAGCTGAAGTTACCGCATGGCATGCATCTCTGAATGACAGAAAGCCGCTCGCGCCTGATTCTTACAAGCTGCGTCGCACTGGAGACATTCTCGTCATCGAGGGTGGCGACTCCCGCGGCGTACTCTACGGCGCATTCGCGCTTCTGCGCCTGATCGCCGAAGAGCACTCACTGGCCACGCTCGACGAGTCATCGAGCCCCGAAGACTCCATCCGCTGGACGAATGAATGGGACAACCCCGACGGGTCCATTGAGCGCGGCTATGCTGGCCCTTCCATCTTCTTCGAAGAC